>ENA-OURU01000807-OURU01000807.1-human-gut-metagenome-genome-assembly--contig:-NODE-807-length-44802-cov-4.311440_pt1 | contig 44802 bp, 53 predicted proteins | sample MGYA00242137_ERZ509064 | MGnify/ENA primary metagenome ERZ509064 (study PRJEB26280, sample SAMEA2338777) | human gut metagenome | biome: human gut; feature: human-associated habitat; material: faeces...
CCGGTAGGCATCGCTCACCTGTTGCATCAGATCACCCCGCAATCGATAACATTTACACTTGCATCCCGCAGGAAAGCTGGTTCCCCTGTGCCCGGGTCGATGATCTCCGGCGATACCTTTACATCGGAGATGTACATCAATCTGGTCAGCCACCGGCCTGTATTGAAGTTGAAATAGTGGCAGTAGAACGTAAAGTGGTTGTCCTCGAACCAGCGATTCATCTCCCACCACAGAGAGCACGAGATAGTGCTCCACCCCATTTCCTGTTTGTCCAGGCTGCGGCCCACCATCCGGCCCACCATAGTACCCTGCGCGTTGCGGGCCGAATCCACCAGACGGCTGGTGGTGAAAGGTGCCTTTCCCTGATCCGGGTAAGGCACCGCGATTACATAGTTATTTTTGTTGGTGGAGGGGGTCGTTCCCAGATACAGAAAGCCAGTGGCTTCTTTCAAATCAATAGGCATCTGCGAATGCACCTCCAATCTTTACGCCCCGGTTTGCCTCGATCTTCGCCATGGCACGGTACAGCACCTGGCCGTCCAGCTTGACCTCGATTGGCTGGTTGGCAGTAAGCTCCTGCGTTCCACCAAGCTGAGACAATGCCGCAATGACAGCTTGGGTAATTGTCTCCAGCGGGGCCTCCACGTTGGTTCCTCGCCGCTGGTCACCCACCACAGCCAGAAACGGCTGGTTGGCAGGCAGCACCGCGCCTTGAGCAAGATGGGGAATCTGCGGAATGTGAGGCAAATCAAATCCCCAAGACTTTCCGCCCAATAGCGGAACCCAACTCGGAACGTCGAAGCTCAACTGATTGATTCCATCGATCATGCCATTGATTGCTCCGATGGCCGCATTCAACAAGCCAATGATAGCGTTGATGGGGGCTTTTGCGAGAGCGATCATTCCGTCAAAGATTCCTCCAAAAATGTTTTGCACTCCCATCCAAGCGCGTTCCCAGTCTCCGGTAAACACACCTCGAACAAAATCGATCACACCGTTCAGAATCCTCTTTACTGCATTCCAAATGTTTTCCACATTTTTCATGAACGCATTCAGCACGCTTCCCAACACCGGACCGAAAATATTTGTCCAGTCAGTTACAAAAACATTTTGTAAAAAATCGTCTACTTTTTTCAGAATCTCCTGAATCTCATCGCCTTTTACTGCAATCAAAGCAACCAGCGCCACCACAGCAGCGACCACAAGGCCGATAGGAGACGTCAAGAAAGCGATCGCAGCACCAAATGCAGTCGTTGCCGCTGTGGCAAGCGCGCAAACGGCGTTCCACGCGGTAACTGCAGCTATCTGTGCCCACTGCGCCGCGGTATCCGCCACCTTAGCCGCTGTGCTGGCCACCCATGCTGCCGTGTTTTGCATAATAGTCAGGAGCATAGTCGCGCCTGCCTTCACGAAATCTGCGGCATACAAAGCAATGATCTGGAGATCTACGGCTTTATCAGCAAGTTTTGCAATCGTGGCGCCGCTCACAGCCGTTCGAATAGAGTTGAACACGCCAACGATACCGCCTGCATTAATAAGCCAAGTGGCAATCTCTGTTCCTTTCCACAAAGCGAAGAACGCACCCACGATTCCAGTCATTATCTGGAAAGCGCCCTGGTTATCGGTTATCCACTGCGATACCCCTTGCAACCCATCGCGCAGCAAGCCAAGCGCCGCTATAACGGTTCCGCCTGTCCATGTGGCAATCGGCTTAAGGAAATTCTCCCACAGCCATCCAAACAGCGGCTTAAGCGCTTCAATGGCGGCGTTCAGCACATCCAGAGCCGATGCCAGCACCTCCAAGAATACCGGTAACGCATCTTCGATTGTCCATGCTGCAAGTGGAACGAACAAATTGTACCAAGCCCACTCCAATCCGCTGAACACAGTTTTCCCGATCGGCTCTGCTGCATCTTTAAGCTTCTTAAGCGCACTTATCAGATTATCAAAATCAATCTTCTTCAGCGGCTCAAACAGCTTCTGAATCTTATCCACAATCTGCTGCATTTTTTCGGTCAGCGGCTGAACTTCCGTTGTGGTTTCGGTCAGCCCTCCACCAACTGCACCGCTACCACCAGCACCTCCACCGGACGGCGATCCGCCAGAACCAGCTGAGCCGGTATCCTGCTGCAGCACGTTCAGTTCGTCGATGCTCGCGGTCGCGGTCCTGGCTGCTTTGGCTGCCGCTTTGGTGCCGTCGGCCAGCTCTTGCTCACCCGCTGCCGCGGCTCCTGCGCTGGATGCGATTCCAGCATTTGCTCCCTCAATGGCCGCGCCAGTTGCCTGGATCTGCTTCTGCGCGCCTCCAAAAATGGACGTAATCACCGCATTGAATGCGTTGGCCATATTGATGAGGGCGGCCACAATGGTATTGAGCATTTTGACCACCGGCAGAAGTACCGTAGTAAGAGCCTGACCGATGATGCTCATAAACTGCTGCCACTGCATGGACAGAATGCGGGTCTGGTTGGCCCAGCTGTCCTGCGTACGCAGGAAGTCGCCTTGAGCCAGCTTCAGCGAATCCATCACAAAACTGTATTGCAATGCAACTCGCTCGGCCTGGCTCATGGCCTGAATGTTGCTGTTCATCCCGTTGGCCATGGCATACTGCTGCAGGTTTGCCTGCGTCATGACCACGCCCAGGTCCTTCAATGCCTCAGTTTCACCGGTGAAGATGCTCCGCAGCTTGTACGCCGCATCCTCCTGACTGAGGTTGAAGAAGCTGGCCACATCGCCAGACAAGCCGGTCAGCGCAATGGCCATATCGCTGGCAGCCTCATCTGCTACGCCCATACCCTTTGCCATGGCCATATAGGTGCTGCCGGTCTTTTTGGCCGCCAGCTCACTCATGCCAAAGCTGGTGATCGCTGTGTCAGCAAACTCCTCCATCTTGTAGGCCATGCGGCCGAACGAAACATCTACAACGTTTTGCACCTCGGCCACATCGCTGCCCAGCTGAATACAGGCAGCGCCGAACTGGATTACTTTCTGTACGGCAAATGCTGCAGCAAGTGCTGCTGCCAGCTTCCCGGCAATCGAACGCAAACCGCCCAGGCTGCCGCTAACCTGGTTCACGCCACGTTTAAATCCACTATTATCCAGCGCCGTACTGATTGTTACCTTGCCGTCTGCCAATTACATCGCCTCACTCTCCCAACAGTTTTTTCAGGCGCTCCTGCTCGGCCAGCTCCTCTGCGGTGTAGCGGGGCCGCAGGTCCACCTCAGCTTTGTGCTGCTGATAGTAATCCCTCTCCCAGCCTTCCAGCTTTTTGCCCCGGCGCCGCTTATCGCGAATACTCACTACTGTGGACAGCTGACCCTCGCCGATGGCCCCGAACCAGGCAAGGAAGGTCCACCAGTGCACGAAGGGCAGGGCCCGGATCTCGCACCCGGCCACCTTGTTCACATCTGCCACAATCATTCCCTGATCCTGCTCCCAGTCGATCAAACGGGGGCCAGATGGGCCGGTATCTTCCACGCCGCCCGCGATGAAGATCATCATCTGGCGGGCCGCCTCTTCCTGGTCCTTCTGGGGGATGCTGTCCCAATCCTCAAAAAACAGCTTCAGGGACACGAAATACCGCACCCGCTCATCCTCGTCCGGATTGTTCAGCCAGCGGATGACCTCCAGAACATCCCGGAAGTCGGCATTTATGGCATATTGTCGGCCCTGAACCTCCAGTGCTTCCGGCAGGCTCCAGCGGTCCATTATTTATGGCCGGCCGCACGCCGGGCTTTACGGTTCGCCTGAGCCTTCGCCACAGCTGCGTTCGCCTTATTCTCGTAGAAGCGGCTGGCGCCCTCCTGAACGATGGGCCGCAGCGCATCCAGCAGGTTGGTTACCACACGCTCACCATTGCCGGCCACCGCCATCAGATTCACACCGCCCAACAGCTGGTCAAAGTCGTTTTCCTGGCCGAATGCCTCCTGCAGAGCGGCTTTAGTCTTCCGATCAGCTTCCGCCAACAGCGAAAGAGCTGCAACGCCGTTATCCTCTTTCGGAAGTTGGCCTGCTTTCTCCACCAGCTCATTTTCTACAGCCTGGACCTTTTCCAGCATCTCCGTAAACCGGTTATACACATTGGGATCGCTGGGATTGAAACGCAGCACACCGCTGCCGTTGATTTCGAACTCCTGTACACCGGTGTCGATGCTCAATTTCTGTTTTGCCATACTGACCTCCTATACAAAGTGACCCGGCCGGTGACACGCTTTCCGGCCGGGTGTATGCTTACTCTTCTTCGCCCACAGTGAAGGTTTTGGTATCCACCTTAAAATGACCCTTCACAGGCTTTCCGCTGTAATGCAGGTTGAAGGGGATCTGGTAACCGGTGGAATCGCCGCCGTAGCTGCTCACCTCGATTACCGCATCGTCCTTTACTGCAGGATAGCCTTTTTCCGGATCTGCCTCCTCCCACAGATGCACCTCCACCACAGTGGTATTGCAATCATCCAGAATCTTGCACTCATCAATGATGCCCTGAAGCCGAGCAAAAAGAGGATCATCTTTCTCCGCGTAGTAAGGCTCTACGCTGCCGCTCTTCTCATAGCTGGTCAGCATGATGCTGCTTTCGCCCAGGATATTCTGCTTTTTCTCCACGTTGGCGCTCAGCTCAGGGCTGTATTCCTCCAGATCCTTGCCCAGCCGCACATAGTTGGGGCTGCCCTCCCGTGTGCCCGGGAGTGCTGCATCGATATAGTGGGCCATATACTTTCGTTCGATTTTTGCCATCAGATCACCTCATACTTTTCTTTGAATTCCGCGCTCAAAGCCACGATGTAGAGCCCAACTCCATCCTGGTCAGTATCGTACAGCTCGCCGTTTTGTGCCTTGATGCGCTCCTGTTGTTGATCGATATTGCCAAAGGTAGGGGCCCTGTGCGTAATGCTCTGCTGCTGGACCCAGCGCTGGAAATCCAGCACCCAGTCAGCGTTATAGGCCGCGCCTGCACCATCCCCAGGGCTTTTCGCCACCGCAATATACAAGCCGAAGTTATACTGGTTGCTCACAGTCACATTGCCAAGGATATCCTCATTGCGGCTGATCTCCACCAGCCCACCCGGCCGCAGGCTTTTGCTGCCCGGGATGCTGTCCAGATAGTCCACCAGCATGTTGGCGGCCAGATCATACCCGGGGTAGGTCCCAAGCCACTCCCTCAGCCGATCCAGATCACTTTTCTGATCCATCGTTTAGCCCCCTTTTTGTTTGATATACCGCTGCAAATCCGCGGCCATCGCAGGTCCTTCGGCCGTGGAAAGTGCGCGATCCCAATGCGGCCCCGCCTTGGGGTTCCGGGTCTTGGTATAGTCCAGCGGGCGAGACACCACATGTTTTGTCTCGCCTTTTTTTGCCCACGCGCTGCCGGTCACATCACTGACCATCAGTTTGCCGTGGAAGAGGAAGCGAGCAGATGGCCCTGGGGTCACGATCAACGGTTTGCGGATGTTGGTACTGGAGTGGGTTCCCTGAATCAAATTTCCTGATCTATGGGGCAAATATTTTTCAATGCGATTGAGCACATTGTTTGTGTGATACATCTGCACATCCCCCTCCGAATCAAGCCCTTTGTCCTTCAGAATCTGCTGGACACTGTGCATCTCCAGATATGCCACTGTCCCGTCCGGAAGTCGGAAAAGCCTCTTTTTGTTTGCCACATCAACCACCCGCCTCGATATGGCAAACTGCCCCGCGCCAGTATTTCACATCCACGTCCTTGACCACAACCAGCCCCGGCACACTGGCCGGGATAAAATTCCCCCAGTCCGTCCGATCAGAAATCTCCGGGCCATCGCCCAGAAACACCTTGTCCCCGGCCGCCAAGGAAAACACCGTTTGATCTGCACCAAGAGGCTGCGCCGCTGCCGCATCCACCCACACCGGACGGCCATCCCACCCGGATGGAAGAACAAGCAGGAAACTGTTTGCCTCCTGCCTGCCGATTTTGTCCACGGTCTGCACCTTCTTGGCGTCAAAAAATGCACCTCGAAACAGGGTTCGGGTGCATTGAAAACCGTTTTTTAAATCTGCATGATACAACGTGACAGTCTGGTTACACAGACTGTAATCCACCGGCGGGCCGGGTCTTACACGCAGCATGTCAAATCCCCCCTTTTGGGCCACGGAAAATATCCAGATACAGGCCGGCGCAGCGGAAGATCTCACGGCTTTGGGCTGCCGGATTCAGGTCCGGCTGCGCACCTTGCGCCCGGCTGCTGCTCACGCTGCCAACGCTCACGCTGGCCGCCGCACCGCCGTTTCGCGCCCAGTCGAAATAATACAGCGCATCGATCATGGCACACAGGGCCATCTGTTCGCTGTTTTCGGCCGTGGGCGTTACGGAATAGATGCGCTTGTAGCGTTCCAGATGAGCCGAAGCGTCTCGGGCATACGCCCGGAACTCTCCTTCCGGCACACTGTCACCGCCATATACATCCCGGTAAAACGCAAATTCAACCACTGCGCCACACCTCCTTAACCCGCAGCAGGCGGGGTAAGCGTCCCCTCGACCGTTTGCGTGGTCTCATCCGTCAGGGTAATGGTCAAGGTCAGCTTATTGCTGCCATCGATGCTGCCAGTGATGGTCTTGATGCCAACACCAGGCTCGCCTTTGGGACCCGGGTCTCCCTGTGGGCCGGCGGGGCCCTCCGCCCCACTGGCTTCATCGACCAGCGCAAGCACGCGGTTAAAATTCTCTGCAATCTCAACCTCGCTGCGAGGGTCCAGCAATCGCTCGTCGATTTTACGCATCATTCTGCACCTTCTTCTTGGATCTCCTCGGGGCGGGGGTATCCGCAGCGGGGGTATCCACAGCGGGCTTCTCTGTCTCCTGCTTCTTTTCGGCCGGTTTCTTGGGTACCAGGTAACCTACAATTCTGCCCATACGCACCTCCATCAGCCAGCAGACTTATGGCTGGCGTATACGCCCTTCACCTTGTTCTTGTACACATCAGCGATGCCAACATTGCGGTAGCCGTACTTGTAGGCGTCCGCGTCCTGATTCTGCTCAGGGGTCACGATCTTGGGGGCCACATGCTTCTCGAACTGAATCAGGGCGGGCTTGTGGATGACCATGAAGTTCAGATCGGCACCGCCGGAAGAAGCCTTAGTATAACCGCCGGCTTCCTGCCCGCCGGTGTGGCCGTCCTTCTGATCGATGGCAGTGTAGAAGCGAGTCTGGGGGACCAGAGTCTTGCTGGCGAATCTCCCCAGAATCTCCCGGCTCTTGGTGGTGTCCAGATCGGCGATCATGCCGTCCAGAGTGGGGGTGATGAAGAGGTGGCGATCTTCCAGAGGCACCTCCGCCTCATCCATGGCGGTGATGGCCACCCGCAGGGCCGCCAGTACGGCTGCGCCGTCGTTCAGGGTCTCTTCCTTCTTGGTGATACCGCTCTTGCCGCAGTAGCTGGCAAAGCGGAAAGCGTCCAGCTCAGGCGCCACCTTGGTGCGGATGAACTCACCCGCCAGGCGGCCAAAGGCTAGACCGGCGGTCTCAGCGTTGTCCATGTTGTCTACAGTGAACATGCGGCCGCGGTCGAAGTTGCACTTCACGGTTTCGTTGGTCATGGTCACGTTGCCGGACGCATAACCGCTGTTGCGGTCGTAGTCGCCCAGGCCCTGCATATCCAGCATGGGGACGATCAGCTCATTCGCATTCGCGCCCTGCTGTGCCAGTTCGGGTGCGCCATCCAGCTTCGCGGTCAGGGAGGCATTCTTGTATACCTCGTCCAGCATGGCGATGTACTTTTTCGCCAGTTCAATAGTGTTTGCCATATCTTATTACCTCACTTTCAAAAAATCACTTGTTTTCGACCGGCGGCAGGCCAAACGCTGCACGCAATGCAGCATCCGGATCACCGCCGGCAGGCTTACCACCAGTACCGCCTGCATAGGGCGGGGGCGGGTTGCCAGTATCAAACAGATAGTCGTTGTCTTTGGCCAGCTGCTCCAGCGCGGCGGAAATATCCTTGTCCGGGTCCTTGCTGGCCCGCAGGGTATCCACATCCAGCAGCGCCTTGATGGCCTTTGCATTGCGGCCCTTGGCCTTGCCAATGGCGGAATCCAGCTGTGCATCGAAGCGCACGGCCTCCACCTGTGCCGCGGCATCCTTTTCGGCCTGCTCGGCCTTCTTCTTCCAGTCGGCAGCTTCCCGGCGTACCGCTTCGATATCCATGTCCTCGAAGGCCTGGATCCTCTTGTTTGCCTCGGTCAGCTGACTTTTCAGGGTCTTGTTCTCGGTGTTCTTGGCGTCAAAATCCACCTTGGCCACAAAGGCCTTACCAATCTCAGCGCTCACCTTCTTGTCGATCTCCTCGGTGTAGCTATCACCCAGGATCTCCTTCAGCCATTCCAACATATGGTCTCCTTCCTTGATTCCGCTGTCCTTTTTGTGGGGCCAGTCCCCCTACTGCGGTGCCCTGCTTATAGTCCCCCGGGCCGGGGGTATTTTGAGTATAAAAATAGCCCGCCCCGGCTTCATGCGGCCAAGGTGGGCATAAAAAAACCACCTTGCAAGGCAGGGTGGTTTTTTCTTATGTGTTGCTCAAATACAAATCATCATAGGCACGCTGCGCTTCGCGGCCAAAGTCGTTGTAATCCTCGTACTTAGGGGGGGCAAAGCCTTTTTCGTCAATCAAAATATACAAAGCCTCCAAGACATCTCGGATGTTTTGCATTTCCAGCGCTTCCGGCAAATTCTTTTCAAGAAACGCCCTCGTATTTGCTTGCATACAAATCATGAGATCCCCCTCCTTTGTTGTCACATTGGGTTTGTTTGAATCAGGCGGCCATCATTGACAGCAATCGTAACTGTCGCTTTTTCTCCAAAAAACGTTTGGCGCACATCAGATTCGCTTATTGTACGAATCTCACCTAATTTCACCGGATTTTGCAAAGCAGCCAACGCAACCTCAACGCTCACGCCTGTTCTTTTACCCGGATGCGGCTCTGCTACTTGACCAATCACCCGGTCAATGAAATGCGTGGAAAAACTTTCAATTTCCACTCCGGTGGAAGTTTTTTGCCCAACCATGACCTGCTGTATCTTTTGACTTGTTTCTTTGTAAACATCAAAGCCAACCAGAGGGGATATGTCGCCTTTTTCGACTGCGGCGTTGTATCCTTTGAGCAGTTCATACTCAGGAGATTTATTATACTTCCCATCGTAGTATTTTGCAAGTGTATTCAGCTCTGTGCTTTCCGCGCCAATGGATTTAAGCCATTCGGCGTGGTGTGCCTTTGCACTTGCCCTCGCTTTCCCAGCCTGCCGGCGGCTCCACCCCACAACCTCCAACCTTTCTGCCCGACTCTTGAAACCCATGGCTTTGTTGAAGCGGGTATACTCCTGATTCAGTCGGGCCAGCTTGATCCGGTCGGTGAGCAGCTGCGACTCATCCCCGGCCAATTCGCTCATCAGCACACGCTGCTTCTGGGTGCGGATATTCCGCTCAATACGGTTCTGGTACTGGGTAGCCTCGTAGCCGGTCATGTGCCGGCCCTCGTAAGTAACGCCCCGGGCATTGTCCTGCCGGAAGGCTTCCAGCTCCGCATCTGTATACTGCGGACTATTTATCCCCAGCAAGATGGGGAAAGCCACATGGCCGCAGTTCAGCGTACCGATGCGCCGCGCGAGGTTGCCATTCAGACGCTGGAACTCTGCATCACTGTACTGTCGGCCCTGGATCGGCTCGTGGTCGGGGGCGCTGTTGGCGTGGGCACTGATCTCCCAGCCGTTGCAGCCCAGCGCATCATGGTTCTGTTGGGTAACCTGCTCCACCAGCAGACCCATGCCACCCATCAGGTTGCGCCGTACAGCTGCTCCCAGTTCTGTGCTGATGCCGCTGGCATAGTCGATGGTCACAATACCGCGCCCGGCCAGCTTGCGGGTTGCCTGTCTGGCCGCCTCGCTGGCGCTGGTGGCGCCTGTGGCCACCAGTTTGAATGCCTCATCCATGCACTCCCGATACACGTCCTGCAACGGCAGAGGCTTACCTGTGGCGGGAGAAACCATTCCCATGGTCTGAGTAATATTCTCCAGCTGCTCTCCGGCCAGCTTTACAGCAGCCTCCGTCAGCTGCAGCAGACTCCCTGCATCCGCTTCGGTGGCCCACACCCCTACACGGGCATAGTCATCCTTTTGGGCAAATTCCGCAGCGCTTGAAAGCAGCTGCTCGGCCTGCTTTTTCGTAACCTTCAGCTGAGCCTTCAGGTATTTTTGCAGGTCTTTCCGAGCCAGCCCAAGCGCCTCGGCCCGATATGCCTCATAGGCAGCGGTGCTGGTCATCTTACCGGCTTCCAGGACCCGCTCAACGATGTCTTTCAGCAGCCACTCGATAACCGGCTGCGCGATCTCCTCCGCCGCTACCTGATAACCTGCAATCTGTTCCGGGGTCAGAGCCACGGCCTACACCCCCCTTATTCCAGCATGGATTCCAGCTCAGGCATGTATTTCTCGCGCACCTTCTGCAGATCACTGGCAGTCTCCCAGGGCAGGCCGTATTTCCAAGCCAGGGCAATCTCCGGCTTGAGCATTCCTGCACTCACCAGCTGCATAGTCTCGGCCCATTCTTTGTCCTTGTCATACAGAACGCCGTTGCCCCAGTCAATGCACACCGCCCGTTCCGGGTCCGGTTCGAAAGCGCCGGGGACTCGGTACAGTTTGCCCAGTTTGCCGCACAGCACTACGGTGCACCGCACAGCTGCTTCCCACATCTGCTGCAGATCCTGAATGGTCAGGCTGTAATCGCCCTGACTGCTGGTCACCTCGGTGGCAGTGCGCTGAGCTGCCTCCACCTCCCCCAGAATACCCCGCTTCAGGCCGATCAGGCTCTCAACGTTGCGCAGGTATTCTCGCTTGCGGGCCAGAAAACTCTCCTGCCGCAGGGTGGGGGCAAACACAGTGACGCCGGTGTTGGCGATATCGTCGTCGATGCCCACGAATAGGCCGGGCGGCAGCACCGGGCGGCCGTTCTTACGCTTGTCCAGCAGGTCCGCCGATGCGAACACCCGGCTCTCGCCGTGGTCGAACTCCCGGCTGAGCTGTCTCTCGTTTCGGTTGATGTTGTGAATCAGGCCGGCCGCTGCAGCGTAAACGCTCACCGGATCAGCGCTGCCATCTACACAGTTCTCCAGGGGCACCTTCAGGCCCACGAGACCGATACCGCCAACATCGCCCACCACCGCCTTCGGCTCCAGCGCAGCATATTGTGGCAAAGCGGTAAGCCCTACCTGGGTGCCGATACTTTGTCCATCCCAGCTGCAAAAGAGTTTATTCTCAATCACCAGCCGGCCCGCTTCGTCCAGGCTGCGTCGTTCCAGCAGCGTGTAGAATTTGCCGTTTTCCGTGGTCAGCTCAGCGCTGCCCAGTGCGGTGGCCTCGCCGTCCGGTCCCCGGCCCAACACCGTAACCATATCCCGACGCATTACAGTGAAGGAAAACCCGGTAGGTCCCGGCACCGGTTTCAGCCATGCCTCGCCGCCGATCATGGCCAGCTGCATCGCCTTTTTGCGCACCGATTCCAGACTATCCAGCACACCAATCACAAATGGATGCTTTTCGCTGGCCGCTGCTTCGTATTCCGCAAAGCACGTTCGGCTCAGCTTGCTCACCACCGTGTAGGGCAGCCGCTGGCAGGGGTCCTCCTCGTCGGTCACATCCCGGTCGAAATAGAGGCGGAACCAATCCTCGATAGCCGTTCTCATGGCAGCAGAGGTGCAATCCTTGGCCCCCGGATAAGCCTGCTCAAAATGATAGACCTTGTTATTCAAAAGCGCTCCAAAGAAGCTCACCGGCTCACCCCCTCGCCCTGGTTGTAGATAATCACACGGCGCTGACGCCGCAGTCCATCCTGCATCCCTTCGATGTAGCTTTCCAGCCGCTGGTTTTCCTGCTGCAGCTCCGCCAACTGCCGCACCAGCCTCTGGTTTTCTTCCATCAGCTGCCGGCGCGCCCACTCAGGCAGGAAACGCAGCCTGAGCCAGGTATAAAATCTCTTGATCATGCGCCCCTCCTCTTCCAGATCCGGCTCATCGCGTAGCGCACCGCATCGATGTGGTGGTTATCCAGATCCGGGTAACCTTCCAGCACCTCGCCGGTCTTCTTATCCTTCTCATATTCGTACTCGCTGAATTCCTTGGCGGTGTCCGGGCAGCGGGCCGGATCGATGCGGATCTCCGCAAGGCTCTGCAGCCACTTCATGCCCGCCTTCACGCTGCCCGGGCCTTTTTCTGCTCCCCGGCAGGGCAGGCCCAGTGCGCGATAATCACCACAGCTCTTTTCCTCCGCGGAATCTGCTGTCAGATACTCTTCCCGGCCATCCTCCTGACACACGCCCTTATCCAGCAGGATTTGGGCCGTATCTGCGTTTGAAGTGCGTCGGCGAGTAGATTCATCCCAGATATATAAAACCTTTCTGGCGGCATCATAGCCGCAGCTATTGAAGGCCCAGGGGTCAGGGTACCATCCCCAGTCCACCCCGTGGTAGCGCCGCTCCATCCGGGCAATCTCCTCATCAGTGATGGCCGTTAGATTCAGATTTTCAAAGACCTGTGTTCCGCTGCCCACCACCTCGCCCAGATACTCGTGGCGGTATGCGGTTTCGTTCGTGGCCTGCAGGTGCTCGGCATCCGCCAAGAATCGAGGCCCCAGCCATTGGGGCGGAACGCTGCGGTAGTCCGATCGGTAGACCAGCTTCCCAGGGCGCTCCTCCAGCGCATATCGGTTCGCCCAGTTACGGGCCATTGCCGGAGGGTTGAAGCTCTTGAACGCAAAAGAAAAAGAGCCGCCGCGAAAAAGCGACTGCTCTGCACTGCGGATCTCTTCCGGCCCGGAATACTGGTCCAGCTCCTCGAACCACACCAGACCCACATAGCCAAACGGAACCTTGATGGATTTAATTTTGCCCGGGTCATCCAAACCGAAAAACATGATCCTTTGCCCAGTGGGTTTGTAAATCACCCTCATCGGGCTTACAGCAAGCTCAAATCTGCTTTTCAATCCAAGTTCTGAGATTGCCCAGACTACTTGTTCGTATACGCTGTTGCGCAGGGTATTGGCTACCTTTCGCAGTACCACTGCATGGCAATCTGGATGCCTCAAAAGCAGAAGAATCAGCTCTACGCTGGCAAAACTGCTCTTTGTGCTGCCGCGTCCACCCGGAAGAACCACTTCGTTGACACCGCCCTGTCTGATAGCCCGGTGAACATCGTACAGCCCCGGGCTGATGATCTTACTCAGGGATGTCGTCAATAATGGTCACTCCTTCCGGTGTTTCCTGGCTATCCCTATCAAACAGGCCCAGGTTCCTGCCCATCAGTTCCAGAGCTCGAACCTTGTCAGCCATCTTGATCTCAAGTCCATACTTGCCTTCTTTGATGGATGCAATGGCCTTTCGCGTATCTCCTGGCACATCGTCAGTATTGGATATCACAACCCGGCCAGCTTCCACCTTTGCCAGATTTGTAACATCAGCGAAGCCTATCGCAGCCAGTTCCAGCAGCACCCGTTCCGGGCTCACCGCCCGCTTGGCCATCTGCTGGCGCCGGCGGGTCAGATAACCCTGAATCTCTTCCCGATCCAGCAGCTCATAGCTGCGGCCCCTGGCAAAAGATTCGCTATACCCGGCTGCCAGAGCCGCCCGATATGCGTTCCCGCCATTGCTCAGGTAGGCGTCAGCGAACGCCTTGTATCTTGTGCGCAGTTCACTTTTCGCCAACGCCACCACCTCTCTATAAAGAAAATCCCCAAACCCACCCGCCGGCGTCTCCTATGCCAGCCACTCGTTCCGATCGGGCCCTCGTGCGGACCAGATTGGCATAAAAACACCCCGGCCAGGTCAATCCCGGTCGGGGTATCGTGTATGGCAGACTACTCGGCCCGCGGCCTGCCAGCGCGGGTAAAGGAGGGTACGTGGCTCATCATGCCCAGAGCCGTTATCGATCGGCGCTCATGCGCTTTTCGACAATTCCAATTGTACTACAAAAGCTGTATTAATCAATTGAAATTATCCGAAATATCGGACAATGCTTTTTGATGAAGATACATCAGCGATCTAACCTGAGATTCCCCATCACGGCCATACATATACAGTGCGATCTCCTTCCATGTAAACGGTCTGATGCTATTACTATCCATATACCGCAGCCGCAGAACCTCTCGTTCAAGCGGATCAGGCAAAGCAGCCACAGCCGCCTCAATCTCTGCCATCTCCCGGCGGTTTGCATCTACAAGAGGTCCGATCTGCTCCTCGTACTCCAGATAAGCCTCGATGGCTCTGGCCATACGCTCCCCGCTGGAGCCGGTGTGCTTGGAGCCGTCAGGGTCTCTCTGAGCAGGCATTTCGGCGTTGCTCTTCATGCGGGCCAGCCGCTCCAGCCGGTTCTCGTTCTCTTTCTTCAGGCTTATGTAGCGGGCCAGCCGCTCCTTCGTTACCGGCTCCATGGGCGCTCCTCCTCATCCTACTTTCAAAATCTCTTCCGGGAAAAAGCATTCGAGATAGCTTCCTCCCGCAACTGTGAAGCGCACCAGCGCCCAACGCCCCTTCGGGTCCACGGCCTCCAGAACGCCCTTGTCGGGGATCCTCGGCCGCCAGTCATCCCGGTAGCAGGGCGTAAAGCGGTGGACAAGCACCTCGCGGCCGAGCGTCAGGTTTCTGACGTCACGAAAGCCGTTTTCCGGAAGCCTTTTGCGTACTTTCATCCGGATCATCTCCAATCGCTTGCTTTTTATCGCTTGTCGCTTGTTCCTGCAACCATTCCTCAAAGCCCTGGAGCACTTCCAGCTGCTCTATTGCCGCCCGAATCAGGGCGCAACCTTTGATACCGCAGTTGTCCTCGTGCTGGCAGCCCATGCAGGCCAGACTGCCGGTCTGCACTTTCAGCTGCCGGAGACCATGAAGCAATTGTTCTCTATTCACGGTCAGTCCCCTTTCGTCCCTCGGCCCATTCCTTCAGCTTGCATCGATCGTTGCTGTCAGCCATTCGCTTCGCCCTCCTTCGGCGCAAAATCTCCGCAAAAATAATCCGGTTCGGTGTATTTGTGATATGCTTTCGCGACGTCCGCAGCGCACCAGCACTCATTAGTATTTTTGTCCCACCACTCGCACTCCCCGCAGCGGCCAACCGGTGGGGCCGGGCGGGTGTTCCAATGCTTTACCGCGTCACGCTCTCGCAGGCTATCTTCCGATTTTCCAAAGCATTCAGGGCACCAGCAACGCCACATGCCCCAGTTGCTTATGCGAATATGCTCGTTTCCGCAAAACGGACACGGAAGCACAATTCCCCGCCGGGTGCATTCTTCCTGCGCCTGCCGGTCTCCCAGCAGCGCGCGGCGCTCAAGGTCAGTCATCACAGTCTTTCACCTCGTATTCTGAGAAACAGGTTCTACAAATCTCGCTGTCAGCAAACATCCCCGCCAAAAGAGGAACGGAACAGTCTCGTCCCCAATCGCACCAAAAAGCGCACTTTTCGCCAGAGCAAGTTTGCCTGGTCAATGGGCACATCTTATCGTTCGTACTCACGTTTCCCATCACCGCACCTCCGTGAACTTCCTCATGAGCCTATCCTTGTACGACTCGCTTTCCTCGGTAGGCATTTCCCCGGCCGTGGGCCACTCCAGGCGTTTTCCGCAGTGGCTGCAGTAATTCGCCTTAGGCTGCACTGCCGCCCCACACTGGAAGCAGCGCCAGGCCCCGCCGCCGAACTTTACGGCCCCGGGGATCTGCAGCATCATATCTCCGACAGCCGCATTGACGGCCAACCGGTCAAAGCTGCCATCAGGCAGCCGCTCGACCATTTCCTGCAGCCGCTTGATGACCGATTCCCTCTGTAATGTATTCACTGACTTTCACCAACCTTTTCCGACTTAACTCGCGTGTCAAAATAAGTCACCGCAACCGCCATAGCCTGCCATGCATCGGCACTGAACCCGTAGAAGAACCCGGGATTCTTTTTGGTGCCTTTGCCCCTGTTGGGCTGCCCTGTAGCGTATCTGTCCACCAGCGCCTGAATAATATTGGAATCATTTGCTTTTGCCGAGTGGCACAGATTACTCTTTTCATCAATTCGGTAAACAAGGTGTTTTGCGGTGTTATCGGGAAGAATTCCTCCGGCCTGGAGAAAGCGCCCGATCCATACACAGGTTTCAAACACCTCCCGGCCAACAGCCATCCCGTAACTGGCCACCATTTCTACGGCAATTTCATTCACACCCACATTATAGGGTAGCTCACGGAGCAAAGCTTCGTTCTGAATTTTCCCTTTGTGGATCACCCGGATAATCTCATTTCCATCGTGTTCCACAATCACAAACCCACTGTGAGTAGTGCCCGGGTCAATTGCCAAAATCCGATTATTCAACCTCTTCATTCCTTTCGATTTTGCCCGGGCCGCAAGTGCAGCCCGGGCTTTTCTTTTAATTGATCGTTCAGCAGCCCAAACGGTGGGGTCCGGATAGTGTTCTACGTTATAGAACACGGAGATCACTCCTCCCTCTTCAGTCGTAGCTGGCGGCGCACAGGCCGATCCAGAATATCGGTGCCGCTGTGGGTAGGCCGGTCCACTCGCACGTTGCATCCACCCTTCCGGCGGATCTGCTCTGCTTCATAGACCGCTAAGCTCATTCCCTTTCGCTTGCACTCCGAAAGGGATTTTTCCAGATACGGCCAGGTCCTGCCTCCAGCCTGAGCCGTAACCTCGATGACTTTGCTCACGAAATCAGCACCCAGATCATCCACATAGTCTCCCAGCATCCGTTTAACTACTGGTGTGGCAGTGCCATACGCTTCCTCGTACGACTTTAGGATTGTGGTCATCGTCGTCAAAACAACCCCTTCTTCTTTAGAAGAAGATGATTCTTCTTTTTTATTTGTTTCTTCTTCTTCTTTTTCTTCTTCTTTAGGTTGTTTAGGTTGTTTTTGCTTTCTGGCGTTCTGATTCCCCACCGGGGCGCCGCCTTTCTTTCCGTTTTCCCGCTTTTTCTCAACCTTGGCGTCGTATGCAGCGGCGTCCCGATCAAAATTGCCCTTCATAAAAGAGAATGCCATTTTCTCGCTGGGGGACAGATCAGGGATGGTTCTGTCCGCGCCGTATTTGAGGATAGCACGGACAACCCGCCCAACTTCTTCGTCTGTCAGATCGGCCAGCGGCTCAAGATAAGAAAAGTACATCTGAACATAGCACATCGCCATCTGGCCAGTCCTCCTGTTATCTTTATTCGATGGACAACTGCTCAGGGGTTTCGCTCTTGAGCGGCTTGGGAGCCTTAACCGGACCGCCAGTGATGTGCCGGAGCACCGGTAAAATCTTGGGATCAACCCGATACTCGGGGATACCAACAGCAGTCACCCGGGCCAGACTCTCGCCGAATTTGGACGGTACTGCTACACAGTCACCCACCTTCAGCTCCTGATCGGCGTAGTAAGTATATTCCCGCCCCACAAACTCACCAGGGCGGGCGGTGCTCATAAACTGTACGGATACGATATCGGTTGCCATATTAACCTCCTGTCATTCTTGGCCGGCAATGATTACCTGCCGGCCGGTTGCTGCAGCCACAGCATTGCGCATTGCCATGGGATCCCCGTGGCTGTTACTGATATGGATAAGCCTGATATCCTGCACCTGGCTGAGATCCTGATGCAGGAGAAAGCGGATGCAATCGTCCAAGCTCATGTGGTTACGGATCACTCGGTCAGCGTGGATAGCATTTGTCTGTCCCATACTGTCCAAACCCATGTGGTTGCACTCCACCATGATGTGGTGGACTGCTGGCAGCGAAACATCAGCAACCCTTGTGTCAGTGAGGAACACCAGCCGCTGACTGCTGGCCTCGGAGTAGATCAACCACCCCAAAGGCTCAGCAGCATCGTGCTCCACTGCGATGGGCATGATAGCCATGGTCCCAATCTTCACTACATGACCTGCGCGCATTTCCGAATGCACCACAGGTTCACCATCGATTTTCAGCGCCGTCGCCGTCCCTTTGCTGCACCAAATTGGAATACCGAGGCCAATCAGCTGCTTTACAGCCCTGGCATGGTCCCCATGCTCGTGGGTAATCAGGCAGGCAGACACACAGGAAAGAGAGTATTTGCTACGGCGCATCAGCTCTCTCAATGGGATGCCGCATTCCAGCAACAGCACAGTGCAACCATCGTCCACCAGATAGGCGTTACCGGTGCTCCCTGTTGCCAACGTCTTGATTTTCACATGCTGTGCCCCCTATCAAAACGGCGCCACATTGGACTGAGGAGCCGGATTTGCCTTTTCGACCGCTCCGGTAGGCTGCGCGGCCGCCGGCTGAGGATCCTGACGGGCCGGTTGCTGGAGCACCGCCTGCGACTCTTCTGGTGCTGCGATATATGCCGCAGGATCTTGGATTTCACGATACTCACCATCCAGTGGCTGGCTATAAACGGCTCCATCCTCAGCGATCATGCTATTGTTGTACATGGACAGCGCAAGGCTGTTGGAGAAGTCCTTGGGGATGGGCTTTATGCAGTTGTTCCGCATCTTGCGCAGAATCATCCGTTCGCGGCTCCCCTCACGCCAGGCGGGGGAGATATACGGCTGCAGTTCCGGAACATCGAGGATCTGGTCGATATCCTTGCCATCCATCAAAGCTTTCAGTTCAGACTTCTTTGCATCGATCTGCTGTTTCTGTTCCATAGTGGCCTTGTAGCGGCTCTCTGCGATACCAAAAGTCTCGTTCATCAGATTGTTGGAAATGTGGGCCACAAGGTTCACCCGGACATCCTCCCGCTCACCGATAAAATACTGCACCGTGCCATCTTTAAAGCGAATCGGGTAGACAACTCGAACGTATTTGCCTTTGCCACACGGTTTCCATACCGGAGGTTCCACATCAATGCCCCTGTGTACCGGATAAGTAAACTCATCATCTTCTCTCACGGCCCAGAAGGGGTATACCTCATCCACCCCATGTCCGAAGTTCCGCAGGATCGCGTCATTTCCATCTCCTTCAATGCCCATTTCCACCGTTGTGAGCCACTTCCCTTCCCGGTCTTTCTTCTTCCGGGTCATGAAATAGCACTCTCGGGGCTGGCTGAAGGCATTCAAGCGCAGAGTGGCCACCTGCTGAAGAATTTCAGACAGAGTTACACGGTCCACATCATTGACCGTTATAGGGTTCTGCTTATCTTCCATGGCAACTTCGTTGATGACCGCGATCGCGTTCATCATGCACTGTTTCTGGTAGTCATCTGGTTTCACTCCATTGCCTTCCAGCTGACTCACCATCATGGGAACCAGAGCATCCGCAGTCCGTTGTATGATGGAGCGATAATCAGCCTTTTTCGCAATTTCGCCATTCTTCGCGACTTTTTCACTTGCCATAATCATGCTCTCCTTTACATTTCGCTACAGGTCATCACGGCCGCCGCCGGATCTACCTGCAAATTGATCACCTGCATATCATCCGAGATGGCCAGAACGCTGACGCTTTCCCGGTTATCCAAAAACAAGGGCAGCTGATAGCCCGAAGCCATGGAGAAGGCCTGCACAATCTCCACATTGGCCTGCATTTTGCTCGCGGTATTCAGACTGCCATAAGGCACACCGTCCACCTCTGCTTCACAAATTTCCTTGAGCCCACCATTTTTCTGAGCCTCAAACAGTCGCCAGCGAACTCGATTAAAATGCTGGTTGACTCGGTTCGTCAGCTGCGTCACCATCTGGCGGGTGTACTCATCACACAGGGCCAGCCCGCGCTCCGCGGTTTCCAGCTCCTTCAGGGCCTGCTTTTGCTCCAGCTGCAGCTCATCAATGCGAGCTTTCACGGCAGCCACTCGCTGGATTCCGGCCAGCTCCCGCTGAAGATCTTCCACTTCTGCCTGCAGCCGGTCAATCTCCGCTTTGTGCGCCTTGCCTGCATCTTGGGCCGCCTGTGCTGCATTCTGGATAGATGCCATAATTTCTGCGGCCCTGGCGTTCAGCTGTTTCTCCTCCAGGTCAAGACTGGCCATCACTTCCCGGTCCACTTCAGGCGGTTTCTCGGCGGCAATCGCATCGTACTGCCGGCAGCACTCGGCGTAGAGCACTTGCGCACATTCTTTCGAAGGCCTGTTCTCATCCAGCAAATTGCAGCACCGGGCCAGTGCGGCCTGCTTCTCCTTGGCACTGGCCGTGATGGCACTCAGCTCATCGGATTTGCGGAGATTGCACCGTTCCTGTGCTGCCCTAACCTGCTCCACGGGGATTTCCTGGCCGCAGGTGGGGCAAACCGTATCCACTGCATCCACCCGGCTGTTGCGCGCCACCCACTGATCGCGCAGACCCTGAATCTCAGATTCCAGCCGGGATTTCTCCGCCAGGAGGGTGGATCGTTGTCCTTCCACCTCCTGAAGGGCAGCAGCTGCATCCTGCTTTTCTTTCAGCGCCCGCTCCATTTCCGAATTGTGAGCTTTGAGCCAGTCCCCGGTGGTAAGATCCTGCATCATCTTGCGCCGCCGGGGCAGTACCGCCAGTTTCTCGTTCACCTGATCCAGTTCCTTTTGGGCCTCTCTCTGCACACTACTCTCGGTGGTATGCTCAATTTCATACCGGAGCTTAGCAATGGCCACATTCCGCTCGCCAATTTTGCCGCGAAGGTCTTTTTCATCGCCCACGGAATCCGGAAGCTGCTTACGGTTTTCGTCGATGCGGGCCGGAATCGCGTTCAGAGCATCGGTATATTTCTTCCGGCGCTCAACACAGATACGGCGATATTCATCCACGGAATGCCCCTCCAGCAGCTGGATCAGCGGCGCCAGTGTGGGGCTACCCTGTAACACATCCATCTCCTGCAGCCCGCCGAAGTAAGTCAACAGCAGTTTTCGGCGCTCCTTGTAGTCCTTGGTCTGCTCGCTGAAATAGGATGCATTGAGCAGCACCGGAATCAACGTCGGGCAGCACAAAGTAACAAGGCGCTGATTGTACTCGGTGACACTGACCGGCACATCGTCAATCGTACATTTGGTTTCGTCACCGCTGTACTCACTCTCGGCCGAGCCCCGGCGCTTGGTCCACTTTTCGGCCAACGCCCGGGTGAGCACAAGATGGGTACCATTCTCAAAGAGCAGGCATGCGGTAACCTTCGGGAAGCACCCAGGCAACCGCTGGCCGTCCGGCCCCAGCGGGAAAATATTGTAATCGGCCCGGCCCTGTGCGTCCTTGCCGGTGAGCAGCCAGAGGAAGGCAGTCATCAGGGTGGATTTTCCCGTCCCGTTTGCGCCACGCACTGTGATGCTATTCCCTTTGGGATTGATTCCAGCATCCCGAACGCCTTTGAAATCATGTAATGTCAGCGACAAAAGATTAATCATTGTCCTCGCTCCTATCCTCAAAAATTCCGTCGATCGAGTCTGCAAACTCCCGCAGCGCCCGGGCCAAACTGTCCAGCGCGCCGATATCATAGCTGGCCAGCTCCACGCGGCTGGCATTGCCCAGCAGTGAGGCCTTCATGGTCTCGAGATACTGCTCCAGGACGGAAGCCTGTGCAGACACCGTGTTCCCGGATGCCATCCGCTCGATCTGCTCATTCTGCTGGTTGATGATCTTGACCAGAGGCTCAGACAGCTCATTGGCCCGGCGCTCGATTTCCTCCTGATCAACCGCAGCGGCCTCAACGGTGATACCGGATTCCAGCTCTCGGATACGCTCATCTCGCTGGTCGACAAGCTCCTGCATCTCGAGACCGGCCTGTTTCCAGCCGGCCGCGTCTTCTTCGGCTGCCCGGGCTCGACGCTCGGCCTCCTCGGCCCGCTGCTCGGCGGCGGCAACCTGGTAAATATACGCTCCCTGCTTGTCCAGAAGGGCGTTTTTTTGTGCGTTCGCCTCTTCGTACTGGCAGTGATAAGTATTGGCAGCCTTGTGGGCCTCCTCGGCCCGGCGCTCGGCATCCTCTACCCGCTGTTCGGCGGCGTCTCTCTGCTTGGAGAATTTGTTGGCCATGGCGGAAAGATTGGCCTGCGCATCCCGGGCTGCGTCACGCTCCTGCTCGGCCTTCTCTTTGGCTTTCCGCGCTTCGTCCCGCTCAGTCTGGACGGCCTTCAGCTGGGCCTCCAACTCCCTAAACTGCTTAATGGTGGTAATTTCTCCCCTTCCGATACCCTCCGTAAGTACATCCGGGGTGCTCGGTTTTGCACCCAGTGCAAGCAAAGAAATCGGAGTGACCTCGATTATCGGCTTGCCGTTCAATTCGATGTTGCCGAAATTTTCGGCAACTCTCACATAGTTATCACCTGTATCGCGACTGATCCCAACAGCTTGGCACCATTTGCCCCAGCTGCCCTGATAATGGTTTGCAGTAATATCGTGCGCTTTTTTTGCAGCCATCACTTGCGCCACGCGGCCCATTACAAAGGTCTGGGCGCACTGAAGTAACTCTGCATTGGTGGATTCATCAGCTCCAAAATCAAAACCCAGGGCGGAGGGGGCATCCGCTGCAATATCCTGTGCGGGTGCGTTTTGCGGGAGTGCAGATTGCGCATGGAGAGATTCCAGCGCCGCGCCACTTGCAGCCGCCGGGGTGGTCTGTGTTTCCTCGTCCGGGCCCTTGCACATCCGGGCAGCACTCCCGTCCGACGTCGCAGCAGCATCCGCACTCGGGGCATCTTCTTTCTGACATTGCGCATCCTCCTTCGACTGGTAGTATTCGCACGCATCCCCCATGGGACCAAGTTTCTTGCACTCCTGCACCTCATCGTCCCTCTGAAAGCATGGTGTGGGACAGTCCTCATTGCCACAGGTCACACACTGGCAGCTCTGGCATACATCCGGCAAGTCAGCTGCCAAAGAGACAGGTTCGGCAGCGGACTGGCTTTGTGTCGCAGCTCCAGCATCCGCAGGGGAGACAGGGGCCGCATCGGTAGGGTTTTCGGCCGGTACATCTTCGACCAGCTCCCAACCGTCCCGACGTGCTCGGTCGTCCAACGCTTCCTGAAGATGTTCCTGATCACGATACACAGCATTGGTGTTCCAATACACGTCGGGCTTCCAAATGGTGCTGTTCTGCTGGTCCAAATATTCCAGCTCGTACAGACCTTTGTCATTAATCGGATTAGGGCTGACGCGATATAGCCATCCGGTAACGGGGTCTTTATACATCAATGTTTTATCCTCCTTCTTCTGTGCCTGTGCCTTGCCCGCCTCGATGGCGGCCAGTACAATGGCTTTTTCTTCTTCCGGGGTCTTATCCAGCCGGTGCCCGTCCGGACCAAAGAAGCGTTCGATCAGAGCGGCCTTCGCGGCCATGCCCTTCTTGTTCTGCATCGGGTAAACGGACATGCCATAAAGCCCGCCGATAAACTCGGTAGCGCGGATCTTGCTGCGGTCAAAGCTGCAGCTGATTTCCTTGTCGGGAAATTGCTTGGCTGCCCAAGCGGTCACCTGGTCCAGGAAGTCATAATCCAGGCTGTAGATGTGCAGCACACATTTATCTTCACCGCCGCCCTGGTAGTAGGTGGCATAGTCCAAGGACGGTGACATCCTGCATTCGTAGCCTTTGACATCGGTCACCATAGCGTGGCGGGTGGCGTCCCACTGGGTAGGCCCCCAGGGCAGCAGGTACGGACAACCCTTGCAGTTTTCGGTATCCCGGTTGCCGGTGTTGTCGGCGTTGGTGCTCTTGCGCACCCTCCGGCCGCATTTGCAAATGTAAATAGTCACCGCTCATCCCTCCATCTGATGGCCTCGATGCTGACCCACGCGGCCAGCGCGAAAAGCATGACCGACACCGTGGGCAGCGGGTACTTGTGATAGATCCACTCGAGCCCGCCACAGCCAAGCCAGATGATTGCGCCGAAAGCGGCGACCTGAGCCGTGCCGATTAGGGTTTGCAAAATCCATGCCAAGCATGTTACAATGGGGGTGCTCTTCGAGGCACCCCGCAAGGGGTTTCTGGCGCTCAGCTGCTGCAACAGCTGGGCGCTTTCTTTTTTCAGCATCTTGCTCTCTCCTTTCGTGCCTCTGCCTCAACGGCATCGGCAAAATAGTTGGACATTTCTTCAAGCGGAATCTGCAGCAGGCTGCAGGCCCGGAAGGCGTCGGCCATGTTCCAGGGCGTACGCCCATTCAGCCTGGCCGACAGAACCGAACCCGGCCAGCCCATTTCTGCAGCAAACTCCTGATCCTGGTATCCGGCATCTTCAATCCGATGCCGCAGCTGCAGGAACAACCTTCTTTGTGCAGGCATTATGCTCCCTCCGTTCTTTGCGGATTTCTGCCTGAATGCCCATTTCCCTTGGACAGCGCTTTGGCGGTGGCATTCTTCTTTTCTCTGAAGGCCCGCCGCTGATTTTCTTCTTCCTGGGCTTTCTCCTGATCTGCAATCATTTTCAGTGCGCGGATCGGGGCAGCGGCGTAGCGCGATTTAGAAATGCCATTATAAGCCTCGAGCAAGCTCAGCATTTCACTGGCAGTCGAAGCAAAGCACGAATCCTCACTAAGCGTTCGGAACGTAATGAGGCGGGCTGTCCCTTTGTCGTTCAGGTATTCGTGCATGGTGGAAAACTTAACGTATTCCCTTTCTACCGCCGCGACCCACTCTTCAAAGGTCTTGATTTTCATGGTCACTCCTCCTTTCCGACCATTTCCGTGATTCCACGAAAATGGTGCTTTCTTGTTTGCTCTCCCGGCCCGTGCTACAATGAGCGGGAAGGGAGGTGACTGCTTTTGAATAAGCTTTGTAAAAAAATTATTTATGAACTGCAAAAGCGGAATAAACAGTTTGGAAAGGACTATTCCTGCTCCTTTCCAAGTGCCTTTATAAACATTTGTGATACAAGCCTTGCTGAATTCGCTTCTGACATAGGTTCTTCCGCTTCTGATGTTCGTTCTGCGGTCAAATATCTTGTGGATGAAGGATATCTGGAATATGTCACCATGAATCCACGCTCTGGCGGTTCCTCTTTCCCTGTCGGCATTCGGCTTTCCCATAAAGGGAAAAATTCCAGAGAATTTGACCGAGAAGAACGCAAGGAATTATTACTTAACAGCGTCCTTATTCCTATCGCGGTGACTCTACTCACCAATGCAGCAGTATCCGGACTAAAATGGTTGTGGCCGCAGATACAGCAATGGATATCCAATTTTCTTTAAGAAATCTCTTCACAAAATCTCCTTTCCGCCCGCCTTGTGCGGGCTTTTTTATTCCACTGCCCCTTCGCTCAGCTGCCTGATCTCCTGGGCAATGCACTCTTCCCAGAAGCGCACATTGTCGCGAATCCCTTCCCGCGTCTTGCGCCACTCGTCATAGCATTTCCGAGCTTCGTGCGCTTGCCTGCCGGCCTGAGCTGTGTAGCGTTCAATATCCGCCAGCAGCTTGCGGTTCTTGTCCAGCTTTGCCTGATATTCGTCCAGCTTTGCCAATCGTTCCGGCGGCACGCCATAGGCCCCGGTCTTACGGATGCTGGGCAGCACATCGTGGGTCACCCAGCGTTTGAAGGCTTTGGCCTCCGGCTTGTCCGACCGAAGGATGACGGCGTACAGGCCGGGTTCGTTGATGATGGTGGTTGACTGGACACGCCCCATCGAATCGATGAGGTCGGTCAAATCGACCTCATCCGGGTCGAGCCGCTTTTTGGTGTCGGTTACATTCCCGATATTCAGCACCCGGCAAACATCCCGCAGCACCCACCACAGGCCGTCATCCCGCTGGACGGTGCGCAGCTGCTCGCCGCTGTAAACAAAAATCTGTAAGTTGTTCATGTGGTTCTCCTTTCGTCAGTTGATGTTTCTCAACTCTTAGGACAAAAAAAATATTTGCCGATTTCATGCGCATCAATATCAAGAATATTGCACAGACCGTTGATTTCATCTTGGCGGAAAACATACTCGCCAGACAGCTTCCGACTAAGCTGTCCCTCGCTAATTCCCAGTATCTTTGCGCATTCTTTTTGGGTCAATCCAAACTCTTTAATCCTTCCAAGCAGCGGGTTGTAGTTCATTTCAGGCACTTCTCTCACCTCCCTCCTTGTGGTTGCGGTTTCTCAACCACAAGGTCAGTGTAGCACACGAATTGCGTAAAGTCAACACCGTTTTTTGATATTCATCAACTTGATTTTGAAAAATGTTGATTTTCCGCAATTCTAGGGATATAATATAAACACATACAAAATGAGGTGGTAGATATGCCGGATAAAAATTCTTCATTCCAATCCCGACTACGTGACGGGCTGGATTCTAAGGGTATGACTCAAAGCGAACTATCCAAACAATCGGGCGTCAGCAAATCCAGCATCTCACGCTATCTTAGCGGTGCCTGGGAGGCAAAACAGGATGCGGTTTACCTTCTTGCTCAGGCTCTGGACGTAAGCGAAGCATGGCTAATGGGCTATGACGTACCGATGGACCGGAACGCCGCTTCGGCAGAGAAGGACAATACCCTCCACCTCCCCTCCAACATCATCCCGGTGCCCCCGGCCTCCAAGACCGTTCCCCTGCTCGGCACGATCGCCTGTGGTGTTCCAATTCTGGCCGAGGAAAATCTGGATGGCGAAGTCTCTCTCCCTGACTTTATTCATGCTGATTTTGCCCTGCGCTGCAAGGGCGACAGCATGGTGGACGCCCGCATTCTGGACGGGGATATCGTATATATCCGCAAACAGCCCGACGTAGAAAACGGCGAGATTGCTGCCGTGCTGATTGACGACGAGGCCACCTTGAAGCGGGTGTATAAGTACCCTGGTCAGATTGTACTCCAACCCGCAAATTCCAAATACGCACCAATGATCTACACCGGCGAATCAATCAACGAAATGCGAATTTTAGGAAAAGCGGTATTTTTCCTGTCTACAGTACAATAGACAAACTGCCGCCCCTCCCATGTGGCGTGGATAGATAGCGGAAACCGAAACTTGGTAATTCAAAGGAAAGGCGGAACAATCGTGTCACTTTTTGGTTTTAAAGAAAAGAAAGAAATCGAGCGACTGCGGGCACAGATGTCTCCCGAACAGCTGGAAATGGCCGATTTACAGGGAGCAATCGATAAAGCCCGGACCGAATTAGATGCACTCACCCAGCAAGCGGAACAGCAACAGCGCCGGTTGGACGAACTGCAATCGCAAATTATCGAAACCGATGAAGCTGTTTCTCTCCAATCTTTCGGAGTTTACATGCCCCGTTACGACCTCATGCGCGCTGATGAATACCGCGCTCGATTGCTGGAAATCCGTGCAAAGCAAAAAGAACTGATTAAAGGGAAAGCAGCTACTACCGGCCTGACCAACTGGACTGTAAACAACAATGCAGCCCAGGGGCGGAAGATGGTTGCTGACATGCAAAAATTACTATTGCGGGCCTTTAACGCTGAGTGTGACGACATCATTGAGCATGTGCGGTACAGCAATCTGGATGCCAGTGAGAAACGCATTACCGTTTCCCGAGATGCTATTTCCAAACTGGGTACGATTATGGGCATTTCCATCACTCCCGCCTATTACCGGCTCAAGATTGAAGAGTTGTATCTGGCCTTTGAATACCAGCAAAAAAAGCAGCAGGAGAAGGAGGAACAGAAGGAGGCCCGCGCCCGCTTGCGGGAGGAAGCGAAACTTGCCAAGGAGATCGAGGAAGAGCGCAAAAAGCTGGAAAAGGAGCAGCGGCACTACCAAAATGCACTGCGCAAAATTGAAGCCCAGCTGACCGGTGCCTCAGAGGCTGAGAAAGCCGATATCGAGCAAAAGCGCGAAGAGTTAGTGCGGCAGTTGGAGAAGATCGATCAGGCTTTTAAGGATGTGGACTATCGGGAAGCCAACCAGCGCGCAGGCTATGTGTACATCATCTCCAATGTGGGCGCTTTCGGCGAGAACGTATATAAAATCGGCATGACACGCCGGTTGGACCCCATGGATCGCGTGGATGAACTAGGCGATGCATCCGTCCCATTCAATTTTGACGTGCATGCCATGATTTTTTCCGACGATGCCCCTAAACTCGAGGCGGCCCTGCACAAAGCTTTTGCCGACCGCAAGCTGAATTTCATCAATCAGCGCCGGGAATTCTTCCGGGTAACACTGGACGAAATCAAAGATGTAGTCCGTGCCAATTTCGATAAAACCGTGGAGTTCGTAGACTTTCCCCCGGCCGAGCAGTATCGCCAGAGTTTAGCAATCGCTATGGAATCTTCCCAGCCTCAAAAATAAAAAAATCCCCCACCGGCGGCAACCGGTGGGGGATCATGAACAGGCTTACTCACAAGGGTGAATAATCCGTCCGGACAACGAGATTATACCACCTCCCGAGTAGGCTTGTCAAAGTGCACCTACAGGGAGGTATTTTTATGTCAATTCGCACCAATACGGCCGTCTGGGTCGAAAGCCGCCAGCGATGGCAGATCAATGTGCAGAAGGACGGTGTGCGCAAAACCTTCACCAGCGCAAAGCCCGGCCGTACCGGTCAGCGAGAGGCCAATCGAAAAGCTGATGAGTGGCTGGAGCACTCGGTTATCAGCACATCCACCAAGGTGGACGTGCTCTACCCTCAGTTTTTGGCGTCCAAGCGGGCCACCACCAGTCTCAGCAACTGCCGCCCAATGGATGGCCGCTGGCGGAACAAGATTCAGCCGTTGATCGGCCAGAAGTCCATCGGCCGGCTGACTGATGGAGATCTGCAGCAGGTACTGGACAGAGCCCTCGCCGGTGGATATTCCCGCAAAAGTCTGCAGAACCTGCGGGCGGATCTATGTGCGTTTTTGAAATGGGCTCGCCGGAACCGTTACACCACTCTGACCGGCGAGGACCTTGAAATCTCCAAAGCTGCTCAGAGGGGTCAGAAACGCATTTTGCAACCGAAGGATGTCCTGATACTCTTCAACGTAGACACCACCATCCTGCGCAAAAATAAGGCCGTGGAAGATTACATCAACGCATACCGGCTGGAGGTGCTCACCGGGCTACGGCCTGGGGAGATCAACGGTCTGGAATGGGCCGACTGGCACGGCGACCGGCTGGAGCTGCGTCGGGCCATCAACTGCTACGGCGAAACCACCACTGGGAAGAACGATAATGCCCGCCGGGTGGTCTACCTCTCTTCCCTGGCCCGCCAGGTGCTGGAAGATCAATATCGCATCACTGGCCCGAAGGGGTCTGTGTTCTGCATCAGCAACCTCCAGCACTACCACAGCCGCTGGAAGCGATATTGTAAGGTCAATGGGCTGCCGGATATCGCGCCCTATGAAATCCGGCACACGTTTGTGAGCATCAGCGACGCCCTGCCGGAAGCCCAGATGAAAAAGCTCGTCGGCCACAGCCAGAGCATGGACACCTATGGTGTGTATGGCCACGAAGTGCAGGGCGAAGGAGAAGAGATCAGCCGCAACCTGGATGCCATCTTCTCGAAGATCCTCAGCGCCACATAAATCCGTATGCAAATATGAAGTGTGTACCTTTGTGTGTACCTGAATACAAAAAAAGCCCGGTAGAACCGCATTCTACCGGGCTTTTTCTGGCGGAAAGAGAGGGATTCGAACCCTCGGTGGGTTTATGGCCCACACACGATTTCCAGTCGTGCGCCTTAGACCAGCTCAGCCATCTTTCCATGTATTTTTTGCCGCGCTTAACGGCGCTTGTATATCATACCGGATTTTTCGGCGCTTGTCAACACCTGAAGTACAAATTTTCAATAAAAAATCCCGCACCGGGGAAACCAGTCCTCCCGGTGCGGGGCGCGAATGAATCAGCAGCTGCCGCAGCCGTTGTTATTGCAGCCGTCATCACAGCCGCAATTGGGATAGTACAGGTTATTGGCCACGAACTCCAGCTTATCCTTCAGAATGTTTTCCAGACCACCGATCACATTGACCATATTGGCCACCGACTCATTGACCTCCATCAGCTGGCAGAAGTCGATGTCCTCCATGGCAATGGCTTTCTGCAGTTTCTCGCCTTCTGCGTTCAGGATGTGGCTCATGGCCGTTTCCTCCAGGGCGATGCTTTCCAGCAGGTCAGTGATTGCCTGGTGCATGGTGACGGGATCGGGATTGCGTGCAATACTGGGCATAGACATGGTTCATTACCTCCGTGATGTGTATTCCCCACACCTTGGTGTTGGTTATCCCACTATATGCCCTTCTCTGCTTTTTGTGAAAAGCCTTTCTCTGTGGCCGGAATGTTACAGTCTTTTGCGCATCAGCCCATGCCGGTTACAATACACATACAGGTAACCATGCCCTCTCATGTGCAGCCGGCACTGGGCGTTTCCTTCCGGGTACAGTTTGACCAGCTCTACTCGATCCCCCGACACCCACGCGACAAACGAAATAAAGTGACTTTTGCTCATGGGATGTTCCAATGTGACAAACTGCTCATCCTCCACAGCCTCTATCTGCACCGTATGCTCCCCGCTCATTTCCTCCGGCTCCAGCTGCGGCAGCGGAATACCGCAGCAGCTGATGGCTGCCTGCCCGGCGGCAGGAATCACATTGCCACAAACAGGGCAGACATAAAACACCGTGCGCTGCATGTTCGCCGCCCGGTTATTGTTGCAGATCTGATCCCCGGAAAGCAGCTCCATCAGGCTTACCCCCAATGCCGCTGCAAGAGGCTCGAGCAGCGTGATATCCGGCAGACCTTTTCCGGTTTCCCATTTGGATACCGCTTTATCGCTTACATCCAGCTTTTCCGCCAATTGCGCCTGTGTGAGCTTTTTCGCTTCCCGCAGCTTTCGGATGGTGTTCTCGGTGATATATGCATTCATGTCTGTTCTCCTTTTCCTTTTGTCAGGGTTCATTATAACAAACCACCTCTGCTGCAACAACCTACGCTGCGTGGAGCTGCCGGTTCGTTGCCTTTGTATGGAAAAAAGCTGCATTCCGGTGTAAACTGATAACAGGACAAACGGATTTTCCGGCCAGAAAAGGAGTGTTTTACATGCTGGCTTATACTTATGTGCGCCCCGGCGTATTCGAATTGAAAGAAAAGCCCCGCCCGCAGCTTCAGGGCGAACGGGATGCCATTGTAAAGGTGACTCTTTGCAGCATCTGCACCAGTGACCTTCACATCAAGCACGGGTCTGTGCCCCGGGCTGTGCCTGGCATTACCGTAGGCCACGAAATGGTGGGCATCGTGGAGCAGGTGGGCTCCGCCGTGACCAGTGTACGCCCCGGCGACCGGGTGACCGTGAATGTGGAAACCTTCTGCGGCGAGTGCTTTTTCTGCAAACACGGCTGGGTAAACAACTGCACCGATCCCAATGGCGGCTGGGCGCTGGGCTGCCGCATTGACGGCGGACAGGCAGAATATGTGCGGGTTCCCTTTGCGGATCAGGGGCTGAACCGCATACCGGACAATGTGACCGACGAACAGGCCCTCTTTGTGGGCGATGTGCTGGCCACCGGATACTGGGCGGCGCAGATTTCAGATATTACGCCGGAAGATACCGTGCTGATTCTGGGCGGCGGCCCCACCGGCCTTTGCACCCTGCAGTGCGTGTTACTGGCAGACCCGAAACGGATTATTCTGTGCGATATTGATCCATCACGGCTGGCTTTTGTGAAAGAACATTATCCCGATGTACTTACGGCCGGATCCGAGGATTTGCCGGAATTTGTCCGTGCCAACAGCGATCACGGCGGTGCGGATGTGGTATTGGAGGTGGCAGGGGCACCGGAAACCTTCCGCCTTGCCTGGGAATGCGCCCGTCCCAATGCCATTGTGACCATTGTGGCGCTTTACGACGGGCCGCAGACGCTGCCGCTGCCCGACATGTACGGCAAAAACCTGATCTTCAAAACCGGCGGTGTGGACGGCTGCAACTGCCGTGAAACACTTGAGCTGATCGCTCAGGGCAAGCTGGACACCACGCCGCTGATCACCCACATCTATCCTTTGGCAGATATCGAAGCTGCCTATGACCTGTTTGAGCACCGAAAGGACGGGGTCATCAAGGTGGCGGTACGCTGCTGAAAGCCAACACGCATCGGCTGATTTCACAGAGTACAAAAGACGCGGTGAACACATTTTATTTATTTTAACGCTTTATCGCTTTCTCTTGATATTTGCTTAAATTTCTTCTTGACTTTCCCCTTTTCCGGGGCTAGAATAAGGGCAGCAAAGGCGCTTTGATGGGAATCCGTTTCCCGCAAAGCGCCTTTGTCGTTTTATCCGTTCCCCCTGCCGGAGATTTCGACAGGTGGGCTACACATCCATACAGGCAGCACAACGGCGTGCTGCGCGGTTTTGAGCCTGACCGCGCGGCCCGCCGTTTTTGTTTTGTCTGCACTGAGTATGAGGAGGGAAAGTTATGACACAGGAACTCACAAGTATGATCACGCAAAGCGTGAACGATCAGGTCTTTGGGATCTGGTTTCTGATCGGTGCGGCGCTGGTGTTCTGGATGCAGGCCGGCTTCGCCATGGTGGAGACCGGCTTCACCCGTGCCAAAAATGCCGGTAACATCATCATGAAAAATCTGATGGATTTTTGCATCGGCACAGTGGTATTCATTTTTCTGGGCTTCGGCCTGCTGCTGGGCGAAGATGCTCTGGGCGGATTCATTGGTCTGCCCACTTTGGGAATCTTCACCGACTATGCGAACTTCGACTGGTCCAACTTTGTGTTCAATCTGGTATTCTGTGCCACCGCGGCAACCATCGTTTCCGGCGCAATGGCAGAGCGCACCAAATTTCTGGCCTACTGTGTTTATTCCGCAGTGATCTCGGCGGTAATTTACCCCATTGAGGCACACTGGATCTGGGGCGGTGGCTGGCTGAGCCGGCTTGGCTTCCACGACTTTGCCGGGTCCTGCGCCATTCACTTCTGCGGCGGCCTCACCGCGCTGATCGGTGCTGCCATGCTGGGCGGTCGAATTGGCAAATTCAGCCGCGACAAGAATGGAAAGGTCACCAGAGTTCACGCCTTCCCCGGCCACAATCTGGTAATCGGCGCACTGGGCTGCTTTATCCTCTGGTTCGGCTGGTATGGCTTCAATGGAGCTGCCGCCACCACCGGCCCCCAGCTGGCCTCCATCTTCATGACCACCACCATCGCTCCCGCGGTGGCTACCGTGGCCTGCATGATCTTCACCTGGGTTCGTTACGGCAAGCCGGATGTGTCCATGTGCCTGAACGCTTCGCTGGCCGGCCTGGTGGCCATCACCGCTTCCTGTGACGTGACCGACGCTTTCGGCGCTTTCATCATCGGTCTGGTGGCTGGCCTTCTGGTTGTTTTTGGCGTATGGTTCTGTGACTATGTTCTGCATGTGGACGATCCTGTTGGCGCGGTTGCCGTCCACTTCATGAACGGTGCCTGGGGCACCATTGCGGTCGGCCTGTTCGCCACCAGCACCGCCCCCGAATCCACTCTGGACGGCGTATTCTACGGCGGCGGCTTCGGGCTGCTGGGCATTCAGCTGCTCGGTGTTGCGGCGGTTGGCATCTGGACCGCTGTCACCATGTTCATTGTTTTCAAGATCATTGACCATACCATCGGCCTGCGGGTCAGCCAGGAGGAAGAAATTGAAGGTCTGGACTCCAAAGAGCATGGCCTTGCTTCCGCTTATGCAGGCTTCAGCATTATGGATGCCACTGCCGGCGGCATGGTGGAAAACGAGAATACCGATCTGGGCACTTCGGACTATCACGTTGCCAGCGAGGCACAGAAAGCCGCTGCTGTTCCGGTGGTAAAGAACGCCGATCTGAACACCGGCATCCACAAGGTTGTTATCATTGCCCGCCTGTCCCGGTATGAACGACTGAAAACCGCCCTGAACGATCTGGGGGTAACCGGCATGACCGTTACTCAGGTTATGGGCTGCGGCATTCAGAAAGGCGCGGGTGAAAAGTACCGCGGCGTTGAGATGGACGTAACTGTTCTGCCCAAGGTAAAGGTGGAGGTTGTTGTGGCACACATCCCGGTGGCGGATGTAATCGACACTGCCAAAAAAGTACTGTATACCGGCCATGTGGGCGATGGCAAGATCTTTGTTTACAGTGTGGATCAGGTGGTGAAGGTTCGCACCGGCGAAGAGGGTGTGCAGGCGTTGCAGGACGTGGAATAACCGCTTTTCCCTTTGACTGATTTTTTGACAGATTCCCTCCCTTCGGGTATACTGAAACCATTCCGCATCAGTAACCCGCAGGGAGGGATTTTATGAATTTTGGTATTCTGGGTGCCGGTTCCATTGCCGGTACCATGGCCGAAACCATTCAAACGCTTAACAAATCCGGCTGTAAAGATATTTCACTTTACGCTGTTGCCGCCCGGGAATTGCCCCGTGCGCAGAGCTTTTCTGCCCGGTATGGCGTGCAGAAGGCATTCGGTTCCTATGAAGAAATGCTGGCCGACCCGGCGCTGGATCTGGTTTACATCGCAACGCCCCATTCCCACCATTACCAGCACATCAAACTTTGTGCCGCCCACGGAAAGCATGTTCTGTGCGAAAAGGCGTTCACCGTGAATGCCCGTCAGGCAGCGGAAGCTCTTCGCTACGCAAAGGAGCAGGGCGTACTGGTAACCGAAGCCATCTGGACCCGATACCAGCCCATGCGTCAGATGATCCGTCAGGTGCTGGACGAAGGGTTGATCGGCACGCCCGGTCTGCTTACCGCAAATCTGTGTTATCCGGTCAGCGACCGGCCACGAATCGTGACCCCGGCACTGGCGGGCGGCGCACTGCTGGATGTGGGTGTTTATACCCTGAATTTTGCCGAGATGGTGTTTGGCCCCGCCGATGAGGCCCATGCCAGCTGCACCAGAAACGAGCTGGGTGTGGACATGACCGACCAGATTGTTCTGACCTGGAAGAATGGCCGGGCTGCTCACCTGACTGCCGGCGTCACCGTTGCATCCGACCGCTGCGGCTGCATCTACGGCGATCGGGGCTATCTGGTAGTGGAGAACATCAACAATCCCCAGAGCATTTCGGTCTTTGACGCCGACCACCGGTTGACGCAAAAAATCGACTGCCCCGTTCAGCTTACCGGTTACGAATACGAGGTGCTGGAAACCATGCGATGCATTCAGGAGGGCAAGCTGGAATGCCCCTCCATGCCTCACAGTGAAACCATTCACATCATGGAACTGATGGACAGAATCCGTACCCAGATGGGGATAAGCTATCCCTGCGAGGAACTGGACTGAGCCCCAGCTGCAGTAACCTTTTGACCCTCTCTGACCCAGACGGAGTGAAGCCGTGGCTTCACTCCGTTTTTCTGTTGCACCCGACGAGGATATTTATGATATAATTTTTTACAGATTACAGCCCCGGCGAAAGGAGATGTTCCGTGTTTGCAGCCCCGCACCTATATTGCAATTGATCTGAAATCCTTCTATGCTTCCGTGGAATGCCGGGAGCGCGGGCTGGATCCCATGAACACCAATCTGGTGGTGGCGGATGAAAGCCGCACGGAAAAGACGATCTGTCTGGCCGTGACGCCCTCGTTGAAAGCATACGGCATTCCCGGCCGAGCCCGCCTGTTTGAGGTGATCCAGCACGTCAACACGGAAAATGCCCGGCGCCGTCTGGCTGCCCCGGGCCATCAGCTGACCGGAAGCTCCTGCTTTGCATCGGAGCTGAAGGCCTCCCCCGCCTTGGCGGTGGACTACATTGTTGCTCCGCCCCGTATGGCCTATTACATGGAATACAGCACACGGATCTACAACATTTACCTGAAATACATAGCACCGGAAGATATTGTGGTTTATTCCATTGACGAGGTCTTTATGGACGTGACCGGCTATCTGGATACTTATGGTCTGTCTGCCCGGGAGCTGGCCCGAACAATGATTCTGGATGTTTTGCAGACCACCGGCATCACCGCCACAGCCGGAATCGGCCCCAATCTCTTTCTGAGCAAGGTGGCAATGGACATTGGCGCAAAGCACATCCAGCCGGATGAAAACGGCGTTCGCATTGCCGAGCTGGACGAGATGAGCTACCGGAAAAAGCTATGGGATCACCGTCCCCTCACGGATTTCTGGCGGGTGGGCCCGGGTTATGCCCGCAAGCTGGAGCGGTGCGGCCTGTTCACTATGGGTGATGTGGCCCGCTGCTCCGTTCAAAACGAAGATCTGCTTTACAGTCTGTTCGGCAAGAACGCCGAGCTTCTGATTGACCATGCCTGGGGCTGGGAGCCCTGCACCATCGCGGCCATCAAGGCTTATAAGCCCCAAAGCAACAGCCTGGGCTCCGGCCAGGTATTGCAGTGCCCCTATCCCCACGAAAAGGCCCGGCTGGTGCTGCGTGAGATGGCAGAACAGCTGGCACTGGATCTGGTGGACAAGGGGCTCGTGACCGACCAGCTGGTGCTCACGGTGGCATTTGATATTGAAAACCTGACCGATCCTGCCCGCCGAAAACTCTACCGGGGCCCGGTGGTGACCGACCATTACGGCCGCCAGATTCCCAAACATGGCCACGGCAGTGAAAATCTGGGCGAACACACCTCTTCCGGCAAACAGCTTCTGGAAGCAGCCACCGCTCTTTTCGAGCGAATTGCGCCGCAGGAGCTTCTGATCCGCAAGCTGAGTCTTTCGGCCAACCATGTGATTCCGGAAGCGGAAGCCATTCGTAAGACCAGTGCCCCGGAACAACTGAATCTGTTTACCGATTACGCATCTCTGGAAAAGAAAGAAGCAACCCGAAAAGCCGAGCTGGAAAAAGAACGGCGCATGCAGCAGACCATGATGTCCATCAAAAAGAAATTCGGCAAAAATGCAATTTTGAAGGGCATGAGTCTGGAGGAGGGCGCCACCGCCCGGGAACGCAACGCACAGATCGGAGGCCATAAGGCATGACCAGTTCCTACGAAGATATTCTTCATCTTCCCCATCACGTTTCTCCCACCCGGCCCCAGATGCCCATGGAGGATCGGGCGGCTCAGTTTTCACCCTTTGCCGCGCTGGTAGGCTATGACGATGCCATTGACGAAACTTCACGCCAGACCGAAACGCAGATCACACTGACCGAGGACCGGAAAGCCGAACTGGACCAGACCATGCAGCAGCTGCTTCGCCAGCTGGACCGGCAGCCCACGGTTCGACTTCGTTATTTCGTGCCGGATGAACGGAAAGCAGGTGGAGCGTATGTGACCGCTGCCAAGCAGATCCGAACATTTAACCCGACTGCCCGCCTCCTGTTTTTCACCGACGGTACCCATATTTCTCTGGATCAAATTGTAGAGCTGGAGCAGGCAGACAATGAGGCCTTCTGAATCGCTTCCATTGTTTCCCTGCGCGGAACCGCCAGAACAACATACCCATACCAAATGTGAGGAATGAAACGATGAACAAAAGCGACATTACCCGGGATTACTGCATGCTCAAGGGATCTCTGGCCAAAAAAGGCTACGACTGGTGGTGGCATTCCTTCACCGCCGAGCATGTTCAGACCGGGCAGAAAAAACCTTTTACATCGAATATTTTCTGTGCAACCCCGCTCTGGCACAGCCGGAACCGGTGCTGATCTGGAATGATCCCGAAATCAAAACCACCGGCTTAGCCGGTGGTTTGAGTAAGCCCTATAAGGGCATTATACTAGCAAAGCCCCTTAAGGGGCCACGAAAAATTCTGCCATCTGCATTTCTTGCCCTACGGCTCGTAAACGAGCAAAATCCCAAAACCATATTTTCTCTCTATATGGTAGGCAATTAGTTTGTCATCTCGCTTCGCTCGCAAACTAAATGCTAAAGCAAGTAATTCGCACCAGCGTAGCTGGTGGTTGCTTTACACTCAAAGCAAAAGGCCGGCATGCGTCCTTCCTACTGCATGGTGAATGCGGGCTTCTGGGGCAAGGAAAAAGGACAGCTGCATCGCTTTTCCCCTGGAGCCAGGTGAGCATCCCGATGAATGAGCCGCTTCACCTGACGGCTGGAGACTGCACCTGTACCGAAACCCGCCTGACCGGAAGCATTCGGGTTACCCGGGAACAGGTTGCCGCCCATCCGGAGTGGATGAGCGATGCGGGCGAAATGGAGTGGGATCTGAGGGTTCACAAGCTTGTAGCATATCATGTGGGCTATGGCGCTTCCGCTTTTTCCGTGCGCTGAACGCTTTCGAGATGTTCTGGCATGCCGAAGGCATGAAAACTGCCTTTGAGGGCTGGGTTCGCCTGAACGGTGAGGAATACCGGGTACGCCCGGAAACCTGCTATGGTTATGCAGACAAAAACTGGGGCGGCGATTTCACATCGCCCTGGGTATGGCTGTCGTCCAGTGATCTGGTGAGCCGCCGGACGGGAAAACGCTTGCAAAACAGTGTGTTCGAGGTGGGCGGCGGACGCCCCAGGGTATTTGGTTTCGCACTGAACCGCAAACTTCTGGGCCAGTTCTATTACGAAGGCCGGGATTACGAATTCAATTTCAGCAAATTCTGGACCGGAAGCCGCACCTTCTTTGACTGCACCGAAACCGACACCCAAATTCTTTGGAAGGTCACGCAGACCACCTTCCGTGCCAAAATGGAAGCAGAAATCGCGTGCAACAAGGAGGAGATGCTGCTCATCCACTACGAATCTCCCGATGGCTTCAAGCGTCATACCCGCCTTTGGAACTGTGGAAACAGCTTTGGCTCTGTACGCCTATACGAAAAGCGGCAGGGCCGCTGGAACCTCATTGACGACATGAAAGCCGGAAGTGTCGGATGCGAGTACGGGGAGTACGGCGCATAATGGCGCTGTTTCCTCGGTTTTAAGCAACACACCCCCGCAGCGTTTTGTGCTGCGGGGGTGTGTTGCTTAGCTGCTTTATCCGGTCAATGCCCGGCCGGTTTTTGTTCCATGCGGTTCTTTTCTTCCCCCAGATCTGCCTTGAGCAGCGCCGCAAAGACCACCACCAACGGAATCAGCGTAAGCCAGATGGATCGACCGCCCATCCAGTGCCCAAACAGACTGCCCAATGATGCACCTGCAAAGAAAAAGAGCAGCATGTACAGATGAACAAACAACTCCTCCCGGTGGGAATGATTCCCGGTATGCCGGTGCTTCACTTCCCTTGCCAGTCCAATGCCGATCTGCCGGATATGATTGGTGGCGAAGGTGGTGGCAACGGGTACGCCCTCTGCCTGACGGAAGGTATTGTACTGCATGGAGGCCACAAAGTTGATAATCACCTGTGTGATCTGTACCGGGGCGGAGTCCGGCAAAAAGCCCAGAAACAGCACCGCCAGAATCTCCACCAGGATCAGCACCGTATCCCATCGGATGGCCAGCCGATGCTTGACCGGATTCGGTACCAGCTCAGACAAAAACGCTCCCATCATATACGCAGAAATGGGGATCACATAATACAGTGTCGCCTTCCATTCCCCTGCGCCCAGAGCAAGGCCCATGAGCACCACGTTGCCGGTTTGCGCATTGCAGAATACATTGCCCCGCAGCAGGTAGGTATATGCTCCCCAAAAGCCCGCCACGGTGATCAACGCAAAATAGATCCAGCGTTTTTCACAGGTCAGATAAACCGGCTCACTCCATTTTGATTCCGTTGTTTTCATGCAATTTGATTCCTCGATTCCAGAAAAACGCCGCCACCTTGCGGCAGATTTGCGTGATGCAGTATGACGCATCACTCCTTTAGCATGATAGCACAATTCCTTTGTCAATTCAAATCGCTGTATTCTGTGGTATACTGAATATCAGGTGTTCCGTATGCGTACCTGCGGCCGGTTCACCGGTAATTTCCCCGGGAGGAATAACAATGCCCACTGTTTTGATTGATGCCGATGGCTGCCCCGTGGTAAACTGCGCCCTGCGCATCTGCCAACAACTGCAGATTCCGGTACTGATTTTATGTGATACTGCCCACCAGATTCAGCGGGAGGGCGCGCAGACGCTCGTTTTTGACAAGGGAGCCGACAGTGTGGACTTTGCACTGGTAAACCGGGTTCGCCCCGGCGACATTGTCATCACGCAGGATTACGGGCTTGCCAGTATGTGCCTTGCCCGCAGAGCCCGTGTACTCAACCAGAACGGGCTGGAGTACACCGCGGACAACATCGACCTGCTGCTTGACCGGCGCTGGCAGAACAAAAAGCTGCTTCGGGCGGGCAAGCATCCCAAAGGGCCTGCCAAACGCACCCGGGAACAGGATGCGGAATTTGCCCGGGTATTTGAATCCATCCTGCAGGAGTGTATTTTGCCTGAAAAATAGAAAATCCGGCTTTCCTCACTTATGTGGAGAAAGCCGGATTTTCTTTTATCTTTTCTCAATTCCCAAAAGCTTTATGCCATACTTCTGCGGTTCAGTGTCCCGAAGCCACACACCCGTTCGCAGCACGGACAACATACAGCCTAACAGCAGGGAATCCAGCAGCAGAGCCGTGTTTCCTCGGGACAGAAACGGAAAAGAAAGCGCGTCCCAAAGCCCATACCCAAGATTTGCGTAGGCATACGCGAAGGCCTGCAACACAAAGGTAAGCGCAGCCGCCAGTACCAGCAAGGTTCCCAGCATGGTTCGCTGCTGCATCCCCCGTACAATACAGAACATGCCAATCCCCAGTATCAGCAGCATCAGAACCGCAAATGCACCCAACCCGAATCTCTGAATTCCGTACAAAAGCACATAATTTTCCGAAAGAGTCGGAATTACAGAAAGGTCTGCCCGGCCCTCTCCCCAAAGCGCGGCCTGCGCAACTGCATCCCGCAAAAGGCAGTAGACCCGGCCTGTATCCACGGAGTCCTGCCACGGACTCAAAAACACCTGCAAGCGTGTACCTTTCACGGAAAGGAAAGCCCCTGTTAGTGCAAAAGCCGGGAATATTACCGGCACAAAGATATTCCAAATACGGTTACGCCCCGGAACGGAAAACCAGTTCTTTCTTATGGTTACCGCAAGCATCGCCCATGCTGCAAAGGTATAGATCAGCAGCCCGGACATGGTTGGGACAGCCAGAAGGATAAGTGCAAACGGAAAATAAGCCAAAGCGCCATACACCATTCCACGGGTTCCCAAGCCCTTCATTCCATAGAGGAACAGCCCATAAACCACCGGAAAAACAAGCGCCAGATAACAGAGCTGCAGCTGCATGGGAGAGAGCTGAAAAACCGCAGCTCCGTCCACAGGTTCTGACCCAATCAGCATAACCGTCGAAAACGCCAGAACCCCCAGATAAATTTCCATTGCATGCTTGCCCAGCCAGGAGATATTGCAGAAATAGCCAGCGGAAAACAGCACAGCTGCCACAGCATAGGAGATCAGCGGCATCGGCTGCTGCGCCAGTGTGGTCTGGAGCAGTGCGCCCATCAGCAGCAGTCCAACTGTTGCGACCAGGGGAAACCAAGGCGTTTGCGGGCGATGCGCCCGATTCAGCGCCTGCCCCACCTGCCGGGCATCTCCCATCTGCTCCACCGCCATCCGGGCTGCTTCCTCCTCACCATATCCCTGATCCAGGTAAGCCTCCTGCTGATCAAGCAGATGTTGCTCCAGTTCCTGCACAACTGCGGGACATGCCCGCTTCCATCGGATCTGCTCCGCTACCTGCCTGCAATAATCCGGGATTTGTTTATTGGATGGCATGTGCAGCACCTCCCTTCAGGATCTTTTCCATGGCGGCCACAAAGCTAGTCCATTCCTGCTGCTTTTCCGCTAACCGCAACCGCCCGGCATCCGTCAGGTGGTAATATTTCCGAATACGGTCCTGCGGTGCACGCTGTTCGTAGGATTCCACCAGTGCCTGCTTCTCCAGTGTGTGCAGAATGGGATAAAGCGTACCGGCTTTGAAGTCAAAAGTATGGTCGGAACGTTGGGCCAATGTTTCGATCATTTCATAGCCATACATATCCCGCTCTTCCAGAAGTTTCAAAATCAAAGTGGTGGTGCTACCAGTCAGCAGACTTTTTTCAATCGCCATATCTTGCACTCCTTTATATATCGATTATCTATATATGTTATATTCCTGATTTTCTCAACTGTCAAGTGTTGTTCTGCCGGTCATACTCATCCTCTCTCTTCGAAGGCACTTGCAGCGCCGTCCTTACTTATGATACATTAGTATGGTACTATGTTTTAAGGCGGAGGAACTGCAATGACAATATGCCGACAATACGAATCTCTTCCCCCGGAGGCCGCGATGATCCGGCAGGAAGTGTTTGTGGAGGAACAGGGCTTTGTGGTGGAATTCGATGAAATCGACGATATTGCAAAGCATATCGTTCTGTTCAAGAACGAAACACCGGTGGGAACCTGCCGATTTTACTGGAGCAAGGAAAAAGCTTCCCATGTCCTCGGAAGAGTTGCAGTGCGCAAGGCATTCCGAGGACAGTGCTTTGGGCAGGCATTGCTGCAGGAAGCGGAACAGCAGGTGCGCGCACTGCAGGGGCAGTCACTCTGCCTGGCTGCGCAGGTGCGGGCCAAACCCTTTTACGAAAAGCAGGGCTATCTTGCTGCCGGAGATGAATTTTTGGATGAAGGCTGCCCACATATCTGGATGTACAAAAGCCTTTGTGAAGATGCGTAAGTCATATCAGCCGACCGGTCTTTTCATAAGACCGGTCGTTTTTTGTAGCTGCTACGACTGCCCTCTTTGCCTGAACAGCTTGCATGCAGCAGAGCCTTTCCCGAGTTAAAAGAACCCCATGCAAAATCTTGCTTCAAGGTATTTGAAACCCTTACACGGGAAATCGATTTTCTCAGGAAAAATTGTGGAAACCGGAGCACAGGAAATTGCCAAAAAGAATTGTCAATCGTTTTAACTTATGCTATCATACAACTCGAAACACTTTTGTTTGCAATAATACTTTTCGCAACGGTTCAGGAGAGTTGTCCGCCAGCAGCATATATCGTGATCCCCGGCTATGGCCGCTTCGGAAAAGACTGGAACGAATCATCACAGCGGATCCTTTCAGCCTTCCCGCACAAGCTACCATCATATACTTTCAAAGCGGTGCAATCTCCGCACGTCACATTGGATGAATGGAAGGAAGGAACAGCACATGGGAAGAAGCACAAAAAAGGGCACCAAATCGCAGCAGGGGGCCCAGCAAACCACTCTCTTTGATCAGCGGCTGGCGCGGTACTACGATGAACTGAAATGGCTGTATTGCGAACTTTACAATGGCGATACTGCCGCATTTGATTATTTTCTGAACATGCTCCGCCGTTGCTGGGATGAGCGGAAAGAGGATCTGCGTGCTCAGGACGCACGCCGGGAAGCTGATCCCAACTGGTACCGCCAGCGGGAGCTTTTGGGCATGATGCTCTACACCGGAGCCTTTGCCGGCACGCTGGAGGGCGTAAAGGAAAAGCTGCCCTATCTGGAGGAATGCGGCGTCAACTATCTGCATCTGATGCCCCTGTTGGAAAGCCCGAAAGGCCGGAGCGACGGCGGCTATGCTGTGGCAAATTTCCGCCGGGTTCAACCTGAATTGGGCACCATGGAAGATCTGGAAGCTTTGGCGGACGCCTGCCGCGCCAAGGGCATGAGCCTGTGCCTGGACTTTGTGATGAACCACACCAGCGAGGATCACGAGTGGGCCAGAAAGGCCCGGGCTGGTGAGCCCGGCTACCGGGAACGGTATTTCTTCTATGATAATTGGGACATTCCCAACCAGTTTGAGAAAACCGTTCCTCAGGTGTTCCCCACCACCGCTCCCGGCAGCTTCACCTGGCTGCCGGACTGCAATCAGGTGGTCATGACTTCCTTCTACCCCTACCAGTGGGACCTCAACTACGCCAATCCCATGGTGTTTAACGACATGACGGAAAACCTGCTCTACCTCACCAACCGGGGCATTGATGTGATCCGTCTGGATGCTGTTCCCTACATCTGGAAACAGCTGGGCACCAGCTGCCGTAATCTGCCGCAGGTTCACACGCTGGTTCGCATGATGCGCATTGTGTGCGAGATCGTCTGCCCCGGTGTTCTGCTGCTGGGCGAAGTGGTCATGGAGCCCGCCAAGGTGGTTCCCTACTTCGGCACCCCGGAAAAGCCCGAGTGCCACATGCTCTACAATGTGACCACCATGGCCACTACCTGGCACACACTGGCTACCGGCGACGTTTCGCTGCTGCGCCACCAGATGGACACTGTGTGTGCTTTGCCCCGGGAGTTTTTGTTCCTCAACTACCTGCGCTGCCACGACGACATCGGCTGGGGTCTGGATTACGCCTGGCTGGGCGGCCGCTTCGGATCCAATGAGGTTGCCCACAAGAAGTACCTGAACGACTGGTTCACCGGCAAGTGGCCCGGCAGCGACAGCCGGGGCGAGCTGTACAACGACGATCCTCGCCTGGGTGACGCCCGGCTCTGCGGCACAACCGCCTCTCTGTGTGGCGTGGAAGCTGCGGACTATGAAAAGGATCCCTTCAAGCTGGAACGCGCAATCGCCTGTGACCTGATGCTTCACGCATGGATGCTTGTCCAGAGTGGTATTCCCGTGCTGTACAGCGGCGACGAAGTTGGCCAATTGAATGACTACTCCTATCATCAGGATCCCGAACGCTGGGACGACAGCCGCTACATTCACCGGGGCAATTTCCAGTGGGTGCTGACCGAGCTGCGCCACGACAGCTCCACCCGCCAGGGCAAACAGTTCATGGGCCTGCGTAAGCTGGAAATGATCCGGGCCGCCGAGCCCGCCTTCGACAGCCGTGCGGATGTGTGGACCTTTGAGACCGGGTCCGAGCACGTTCTGGGTGTGGGGCGCTGGTATCAGGGCCACAAGCTGATTGCATTCTTCAACTTCAGCAACCAGTTCGTCACTGTTTCCAGCCCCGAGCAGGGCACCTTTGAGGAACTGGTCTACGGCGGAACCCACAACAGCCTGCAGAATGTGGAGCTGTATCCCTTCGGGTTTGCCTGGTTCCTGAACCGTCAGGAGTAACGGCCCGCGCCATACATTCTCTTTTTGAATATCCATAGAGATAGAAGCAGCCCCGGTATCGCAAG
>ENA-OURU01000809-OURU01000809.1-human-gut-metagenome-genome-assembly--contig:-NODE-809-length-44635-cov-4.008793_pt1 | contig 44635 bp, 59 predicted proteins | sample MGYA00242137_ERZ509064 | MGnify/ENA primary metagenome ERZ509064 (study PRJEB26280, sample SAMEA2338777) | human gut metagenome | biome: human gut; feature: human-associated habitat; material: faeces...
TAACTGCAAGCAGACTGTCAAGCATTGTGGCGTATACAACTGCCAACAAGCTTGTGAATCTGCGACTTGACGGCTCGTGGTTGTACATAAGCAGTCCGGACACTACATTTGCAGACGGCGAAAAAATCAACGCAATCATCACATATATTATAGGTTAAGGAGGTAACCATGACACCGAAAACCGAAATAATTCTTGATATGTTGACAAATACAAGTGTGTCAATTCTCAAAAAGCAATACTTTGATATTGACGGTGAGAGATTTTATACAAACAATATCCGCAATGCATACGAAAATAGTCCTTCAGGCAGAACACTCATTAAAGAATCTTTGCCTGAAGGTTATTATAAGGCAGTCATTGCAGTATGGGGTGATACCCCTACTGTAGATGACCCGATTGAAGAAAGCGAGGAAACAAATGAATAAAATCAACTGGAAACAGAAACTTACAAGCAGAAAATTTTGGGCAGCGGTAATCGGTTTTGTTACAGCACTCCTTATGGGATTTGGAGTAACAGAAACCGAAACTGCACAGGTTACATCAATTATTATGTCCGCAGGTACGATGATTGCATATATCATCGGCGAAGGCATGGTTGATGCCAATCGTAATGATTGTTAAGTGCCTATGATATGGATTATATGTATAGGTATTTTTCTTTCAGGTGTTATATTGTTGACAACAGGAGGATAAAATGAGTAAAACAACAGTAGATAAAATTCTTAAAATTGCCCGTGTCGAAGTTGGCACAAAGGCAACAAATGTAAAACGCTGTAAATATAATACAGCGTTTTACGGAGCGGAAGTATCGGGCAGTTGCTATGACTGGTGTGCTGCCTTTATTTGGTGGTTGTTTAAGCAGGCAAATGCAGATGATATGCTCGGCGTTAAAACTGCCGGTTGTGGTGTTCTTGCACAGACTTTTTATAACAAAGGTAAAATCGTACGGAGCGGCTATAAAGCTGGCGATATTGTTCTTTTTCACTGGAGCAATGAGGCAAGCACAATTGTCCCCGGTGCGTATGCCGTTGACCATGTAGGCATTATTGAGAGTGTTAATTCGGATGGCTCTTACACAACTATTGAAGGTAACACAGGCGGTGGCAACGGTGCTGTGCTCCGTCAAAAAAGATGGGCAAGCTGTATCAGCTATGTATGCAGACCGGATTATGTTTCTGCAAATAACTCAAATCAGGGGGAAGAAGAAATGATTAAAATGGGATCAAAAAATCTTGCAACGCTTGCTTTTAAAAAGCAGCTGATTACATTATACAACATGAAAATTATCAAGACTAAAGTTGATAATTCGGCGGGTTTTGGCAGTGGTACTCTTAAAGCTGTCAAAGAAGCACAGAAAGCAGCTAAAATTACAGTTGACGGCATTGTCGGAGAAAAGACAATCAATGCAATTTATCATCTCATAAATGATTGCAATTGGTCTAAAGACAAAAAAATTGCAAATGCAAAGAAAGCGTTAGGTTAATCTTACATATCCATAATAACGCCCCTAAAAAGTTATTATGGAGGTAAAAATGCGTAGCTTTATCGGCTGGATTGGTGGCAAAAGTCACCTTAAAAATCAGATTATTTCACTTATTCCTAGTGACTGTAACCGCTACATAGAGGTGTGTGGCGGTGCAGGCTGGGTCTTATTTGGTAAGAATAAAATTAAAGGTCAAATGGAGATATTTAATGATATTGACGGCGACCTGATTAACCTTTATAAGCAGATAAAATACAATTGTTCTGCTCTACAAAAGGAGATTGATTGGTTACAATCTCGAGAGCTGTTTTCTCAGTATCGCTATGAGATTGAGAATCAGGTTGAGCTTACTGACCTGCAAAGGGCAGCACGATATCTTTACTTGATTAAATGTAGCTTTGGTAGCAATAGAAATTCTTTTGCGACCGCCCCTAAAACAATTTATAATATCGTTTCTGAATTACCAAAGTACAAGGAGCGATTAAAAAGTGTAATCATTGAAAACAGGGATTTTGAAGACCTTATTAAAACATATGACCGTGATTCGGCTCTGTTTTATGTAGATCCGCCATATGTGGCATCAGAACGCTACTATAACCGCAACTATACTAAGTTCAATAAAGATGACCATATCCGTTTAAATGCCGTTTTAAGGGGGATTAAAGGGCGTTTTATCTTGTCTTACAATGATTGTGATTTTATTCGTGACTTGTATAAAGGTTACAATATTAAGTGCGTAAGCAGGCAAAACTTGCTCCCAGCGACCGCTGAAAATCGAGCAGAATTCAAAGAGGTTATCATAACTAATTACTAAGTTGGTAATTATATTACTAATTAAGCAAAATAATAACACAGTAGTATATCATATTACTCGGGGCGTTATTATGATTAAAATTCATTTGTCCGATTTGCTCGGCAAATATCGCATTACGCAAGCAGAACTTGCCCGTAAAACAGGCATAAGACCTGCAACAATATGTGATATATATAATGAGATGTGTGACCGCATTAACCTTGAACACTTGGACAGAATATGCGAAGTCCTTGAATGTGATGTGGCTGACATTCTTGAATATCAGCCAAACAAGATTAAAAAGACCGGAAAAAAACTCATTTTAGAGCAAAACGGCAACCGAAAAAAGAATAATTAACACAAAAACACCTTGCAGATGAGCAGAATCTCTGCAAGGTGTTTTTATTTTTTGGAAATATTTCTGCAACAATATGCAAAAATCTGATTTTTAAATTTTTTCATTTAGTGCGAAAAGTTTTTTCAATTTGTGCGAAAAGCGACAAATGTAGAAATTTCACTTTGTATTTTGTGTAACATAAACAATATAGAAAAAATTGAATATTGTCGGAGACAAAAAGGACTACACATGAAATTATTGCATTAATTTCAAGAGGTCATAAGGAAACAATTAAAGAAATTGAAAAGCAAATGGAAAACGAAAATGGACTGATATAATAAAAGTGTTGTGGTCAAGCTTTTTTGTAACACTCTGACCTAATTTTTATTGCTACAGGGTTTATGCCCCGTAGCGTGCCTCAAAAGGCGTTTTATAGTTGTTATAAGAATGCGGGCCGTTCGTGATTGTAATGAACATACGCAAATTCTTCAATGGATGTATATAATTCTTTCTCAGAATGATAGTAATGATGATTAATCAGTTCATTCTTGAGAGTATTGTAATAACGTTCCATAGGAGCATTATCATACGGATATCCAGCCTTACTAATGCTTTGCGTTTTCTTGTAATTGAAAATAACTGAAGCCCTGTATTCATGTACTTATGGACAGTTACACAACTGATGCTGTATCCCTTGCGAAGAAGATAAGCGTGCACAGTTCTGTAACCATCAGTGCCGTTGTGAGAGTGATAGATGTCCACAATTTCATGCTTGATTTTTTCCTTACGCTTATGATATTCAGATTTCCTATTCTTCAAAAAATTATAATAAGCATTTGGTAGGATGTTCAGTCTTTTCAATAACCAACGGACACCGTATTTGTGCCCATACTGCTGAATAAATCGATAAGCCACTAATCGATTTCCTTCGCAAAGAATGCCGCCGCTTTTTTTAGGAAGTCATTTTCCTTTTGGAGTTCTGCAAGCTGTCTTTTCAGTTTAAGGTTCTCCTTCATATAATCATAATCCGCTTTGGCTTCTTCATTTGTTTGGCATTCTTCACGGAACTGTTTTACCCAAATAGATATATTTGCCTTGGATACGCCATATTCGGCAGCAAGGCCTTTGAGGGTTCGTCCCTCTTCAAGATGAAGACGTACAATCTTCTTTTTGAATTCCGGTTCATATTGTTTACTCATTTGTAACATACCTCGTTTCCTCCTAAGATTATATCTTATTAGGTCAAGGTGTTACAACTATATTATATCACAACACTTTTACGACCTAAATTTGGGTATAAAAAAAGAGCCTACTGGCTCGTAACATAACTATTTATAATTCGACATACTTCTTTATGTATAATTTGTTTTGACTCATACGATGGTACACTTTTAGTGAACTACTCACCTGTTTCGGCTTGGATGTTAGATTACTTCTATAAATTTGCAACGGGAACATTTAAAAGCGGAATGAACTCAGAACAGGTTTCGGGAGTGTTTAACAACCTTATGGCATCGCCTGTTGAGATGATTATATGGCTTGCGATAATCGTTGTATTCGGATTTTTTGTATGCAGTCGAGGACTTCAAAAAGGCATTGAAAAGGTCAGCAAGGTTATGATGGTTGCGTTGCTTGCACTGATTATTATTCTTGCAATCAACAGTATGATGCTTTCAAATGCGGGAGAAGGCTTGAGCTTTTATCTTGTTCCCGATTTCGGAAAGGTTAAAGATGTAGGACTCGGCAAGGTAATCACCTCTGCAATGAGTCAGGCGTTTTTCACACTCGGACTCGGAATCGCATCAATGGAAATTTTCGGCAGTTATATGAACAAAGACCGCACGCTTTACGGTGAGGCTGTTCAGATTTGTGCATTGGACACTTTTGTTGCAATTGTTGCCGGACTTATCATCTTCCCTGCTTGCTTTTCATTTGGCGTTCAGCCCGACCAAGGACCTGCCCTTATTTTTGTGACGCTTCCGAATGTTTTCGTAAATATGACGGGCGGTCGGATTTGGGGTACGCTTTTCTTTCTGTTTATGACATTCGCAAGCTTTTCAACGGTTATTGCCGTGTTTGAAAACCTTGTTGCTTTTCTTACCGACACATTCGGCATGAGCAGAACAAAGGCGTCAATTATCAATGGAATTATTATGTTCTTTGCGTGTCTGCCGTGTATTTTCGGATTCAACATTTGGAGTGACTTCAACATTCTCGGCAAGGGTGTGCTTGACCTTGAGGACTTTGTTGTCAGCAACCTTCTTCTTCCGATTGGCGCAATGGTTTATCTCCTGTTCTGCACAACAAAATTCGGCTGGGGCTTTGACAATTACTTTGAAGAATGTAACACGGGTAAAGGTCTTAAGCTTTCAAGAGTGCTGAAGCCGTACCTTAAATACGCACTCCCCGTGCTGATTGTTATTGTGTTCGTTCAAGGCTTTATCGGGTAGGATTAGCAATCCCCTACGGCTCAAATTGTGCAAATTTGTACAATGTTACATTCCTATAAAATAACATATAAAACTAAAAACTGTACAACCATATTCGGCTGTACAGTTTTTTGTTATCTTGTGTTACCTTTTAGACGTGGATTTGTTTTTGTAACATAACCGTCAAACCAGTTGCTACACTTACGCTCGGGCATAGTATGCTTTTGATATTGCAAACTATCTGCACGAATCGGGAAAGCCGACAACCAACTCGGCTATTTACGGTTACAAGAAAGACCCGAACAACAAAAATCATTGGCTGATTGATGAGGAAGCGGCTACAGTCGTCCGCAGAATTTTCCATTTCACAATAGAAGGCTGCGGACCTTATGACATAGCCCGCACGCTGTTTGATGACAAGGTTGAAACCCCGGCTGTTTACTTTACAAAAAAAGAATTGGAATAAGGAAAAACAAAAAGGAGTTTACCCACCCGTTCAGTTGGAGCGGATATGTTGTCCGCAGTATTCTTGCAAAACAGGAATACTGCGGAGACACCGTAAATTTCCGTACGCACAAGGAATCATATAAGGACAAAAGCTCAGTGAAAAATCCGCAGGAGAACTGGCTGATATTCAATGACACGCACGAAGCAATCATTGACCGAGAAACTTGGGAGCTTGCTCAGAAACTGACAAAAACGCCGAGACGTGTTGACACCACCGGAGTGGCGAATCCGCTGACGGGTCTTGTTTATTGTGCCGATTGCGGTGCAAAGATGTATAACCACCGATTTTTCCGAGCTTACTACGCCGATGATAAATGAGTTTATCGACAAAATTTTAGTTCACGCTCCGTATTATATTGACGGAGAACGTATGCAGGAGGTTGAAATCTATCTCAATTTCATCGGCAAGTTTGAAATTCCTCAACCTCAGCTGAGCGAGGAAGAAATTAAGCGGCAGAAGCAGCTGAAACAGCCCGTCTAAAAAGCAGGGAATGCTATCAGTTGATAAAGGCGAGAAAACACAAGGTTGGCGAGCCGTTTTCACTTAGCTGCAAGGGCTGTGACAAGGTATTTGAATCCAAGCACAGCAATGCTTTGCTAAGATTGTGCAGGCTCAGTCAACAGATCACCACCAACCCTGCGTGAAAGGCTGATAATCATCAACTATCATATTCGACACACTCAAACCGGCAAGTGGAGCATAACGGATTATTCAAAGTCTGTAAAGGAAACTTTGGCGCGGTATAAAGCCGCCGTAAAGCAGATAAACGAAAAGAAAAATGAACGGAAGGGACTTCAAAATGAAAAGAAATCCACTTCCGTTTTTAATATCGCCGCACAGTGAGATTGACGGCAAACTGAATGATGAAATCAATGTGCAAGCTGCCCGTGAATATGCCCGCCGCCGTTGCAACCAAACTCAGACGAGAAATACAATGCGGCACGAACACAAGAGAAAAAACAATAGTTTACCGTTAAAAGGAAATTTAAATATTTTTTCAAGCTTGAACAAGAAACGGATTACGACACCTTGCTGTATTGCAGTTTTGCGTTAATCAGATTTTCGTCATGATTATACAACGAGGCAACTTTTCAATGTCCAAGTAATTCAGCACTAATTATGCTAAACCAACATTGTTATTTATTTGACCAATTTAAATATCTTGAATTTAATTAAATTTGACTTCTAACATTATTTTTTGAGGATATAAAGATGATACCAAATAATACGTTCTGTTTCTAATATCGGTGGAATCATAATTGAGAAATTGTTCAGAAGAGATAGGAACGGGTGCAATAAACGTTTTTTGTTCACCTTTTGAAAGTTTAATATACATTCCACAATCATTGTAATACATAACGAGCGGGTAATAAAATTGTAATGAAAAAGCACCTGATTCAATATGAAAAGCTGTTAAATCAACAGTTATTTCATCATCTGTTGTATTGGAAATTATAATTTTTATTAAGCCAAGATTCAAATCTTCACTTTTCAAATAGTCAGAATTTTCTTCCAAATATTCTGATAAATCATCATCATTCATAATGTCCATACGCTTAAGCATGTATGTATCTGTTATAGTGAATTTTGCATTTTGACAAACAAATGAATCGCCCATTTTATATACAACTTTTTCGTTTTGCGGATATTTTGAATTGATACTAAAAAACCTAATGACACCACATATACATAATACTGTTACAATAAGGAGCGTTACAATAACTTTTAAATTATTTTTCTTTCTCATAAAGACTATCTCTCCTGATGATTTTACCCTGCGCTAATTCTATAGTTTCGTCGCAAAGAGCGTTAATCTGATTTTTGTCATGACATGACAGCAACACAACTCTATCGGGAACTTTTGCGGACAAAATCATTTTTTTGACATTTTCACATGAAGCTTCATCCAACGCATTAAAAGGTTCATCTAAAACAAGTATTTGAGGGTCTTCCATCATCGCTGCTGCTATTCCAAGTTTTTGTTTCATACCAAGTGAATATTTTCGGAAACTCTTCTTTTCGTTTGGGTCAAGCCCTACCATTCTCATAGTATCCACTATTTTTTTATCGTCTATTTTCTTTTGTATTTGAGCGAGAATCTTCAAATTTTGAAAACCGGAGTACTCAGAAATGAACCCCGGATTTTCAATTAAAGCCCCAACACTATCAGGAAACGATATGTCTTTTCCTATGATTTTGTTATTTATTTTTACAAAACCACTGGTAGGTAAAATCAGTCCGCAAATTGCACGCATAAGCATAGTTTTCCCCGAACCGTTCTTACCTACAAAACCGTAAATTTTTCCTCCGGAAAGTGATAAATTTATATTTTCCAGTACAAGATTTTTTGATAACTTTTTTGTATAATTACAAATTTCTATATTCATAAATCTCTCCTACTTTAAATAATGTTTTTTCTTTTGATAATTGGCAAGCCTAAAAATAAACATATAACGATTATTAAAAAGGCAACCTCCAGTTCTGTATATATTGATATATTATTTATGGCGCAAAAATCAGTTCTTATCAACATTGAAAAGTTAAACGGCAAAAATTCGCTGCAATAAAACACAGATGTGGTCATAAGGCAGACTATCATCAAAAACGCGACAACAGGTCCAAATGTAATACTGATAATTGCATCAAATGTCATGTGACAAGTTGTAATCATCCAAGGTAACAGTACTGAGGAAATGAAAATTTCTGTCATACTTTTTCCATAAGTGCTTAGCTCCAAAAATTCTTCAGTTATTAAACTGTTTTGAGTTAATGAAAAATTACCGGAAAACAATGTAAAAGCTGTCGAAATTACAAAAAACAGTAAATAGTACAAAGTTGAAGAAACAACACACCAAACTATTTTACTCAACCACCATAAATATCGGGATTTTACCCGCAAAATAAAGGTATCGGCACTTGTCTGCAAATCGTTTGTAATGTATAATCCCACAAACAAATAAGGAAGTACATTAAAAGAAAACCACGTTATGGGAATATCTACACCCTTATTTGCCTCCGGATCAAAAGGGTCACATCCGGCAAAAACATTCATAAAAAAATCCAGAACACCGCAGTCTACAACCGAATTATAATCACTAAAATATAAGCTAATATTATGCCAATACACGAAATCAATAAATATGAACAGCAACGCAGCAAAAATAAAAAATTTACGATTATGTATGATTCCCTCTGTTATATCATGCGAAAGCAAACGAAAAAAAAGACGAACTTTCAATTTAAAAAATCCTTTCTTTTCATGAACAATAAATTTAGTACGAATACTATAATTGTCCCAAAAATCAAGAGCCAAAAGTCAATATTCCAATCACCATCAAATGAAACTGCAATACATGTTGTGACCGTCACTAAGAACGGAAATACTTTGTTTATTATACAGCCAAAAGCACATATTAATTCAGAAAAAAATATTGTAGGAATTAAAAGACATACAAAAGTTTTCATCACTACTTTTGCAAAGCCTACATTGCTTATGCATCCTTCACACAGATAATAATAGCTTTCATATGAATTCCAATTAATTACTGTTCGTGAAAAAAATCTCGACATACCAAGAACTGCGACGAGGAATAAAATGCAAAAAGCCACAGAAAAAGCAAGAACTTTCAAACTATTTCTGACAACCAATGTATTTCTAAATCTAAAGCGAATATAGGCATTTGTAAAGTTACTGTTTTTTTCGGAAAATATCGTTGAAAGTAATGCGGCGGTTGGTACAAAAAAGATAGTTGTCGTGTGACCCCCGGCGGCTTCCACAAAATCTGCCATACATATGTTGTCTGTTATATCCATCATATTTTTTTTTAAAAAAGCAAAAAAGTAAAACAATACAAAACTGCAGAGTAAACAGAAAACAACCAAATATTTAAAATATGTCATTGCAACAAAAGTTTTTCTACACGCTTTAAAAAACATCTTTTTTCGCTCCAATAAAATAATACGGAAAAAATGAAAGGCAAAAGAAAATCAAAAATAAAATTGTTACAGAAAAGGTAGTCCCACTTTCACTTGTAGTCGTGACAAGATTTCTGATACTGTAGGCATCAAATCCCAACATTTCAAGACAAAATGATGAAAAAATGTAAATGAAAAAAGGAAAAACAAAAGTCACAAATTTTCTGTTTAAAAAGAATGTAATAAACAATGACAAACTTGCTGTTACTCCCGAAAACAAAAATGTGATAAAAATATATATCGATGTATATAATAACGGTTGCACATAAAACAAATCAGCCCATTTATAAGCAGGATATATGTTAGTAAATGTATAAGATGCTTCAGGAAGCATTGTTGGTAAAAACATTGAAGAAATGAGAAAACTAAAAACCATTGGAATAGCAACCACGCAACCACCACTTACGAAAACCGCTATGTATTTTGCCACAAGATAATATTTTTTCTTGGCACGAACGCACACATTCCTTGCATATCCCCTGTTTATATCATCATAAAAGGAACTACCAAATGGCAAAGTGGCGAGAATTGGAATAGCCATATAAAAAATGTTTTGCTGAAGATAGATATTATGACTGCCAATCCAGTTTGTATATGAAATTTCAAAAAATCCCATTAAATTTTCATCATTTAAAAATTCAGAATTCAACTGCACACAGTATGGTATTCTTTCAATCGAATACCATGTTACCAATGCTAATGAAATTAGCAAAGAAATTAAAAACAGCCTGTTTTTAAAACTTCTTTTCAGTTCGAATTTAATCATTCTTTGCATTTTATCATTCTCCATTTATTATTTTTCGGATTTGATGACTTGCATAGTTCCTTCTCCTAAAGGATTGCCTGAGAGCACTGTCATCAAATAAAGTTGGTCTTTGTACTCATTAAGTTGTTTGTCCTCAGCAACATATGCTACATTAACATTCAATTTTTTACCGGGTTCAAGTTTTTCTACAAAATAATTTTTTGAAGTCTTTTTCTCACTTGAATTAAAACTTCGTGCTTCGTTATATCCACCGTCTGTACCAAAATGCAAAAGTAAGCTGTTCAATGATACCTCCACATTTTCATTTCCTTTATTCATCATTGTAATGTTAAGCACTACATATGAATATTCATTTGTAATATTTCCTTGGCTATCTTTAATTTCATCCCAGTCCTCAAATGTGTCAAATTCGGGAAGTTCAGCCTTATTTTTTGAAATGCTGATATTATTTAATTTAACATAAATGCTTGTTCTATCGTCGTACATAGTATCGTATTCAGCACCTTCCTCAAGCAGAACACAACTTTTCGATTCAACTGCTGAATTTTCTGTGGAAGAAATAGAACTTTCATTTGCGACCTGTGTGTTTTTTGCATCAGCATTAGTGTATATATCGTTGATGTCAATAATATCATTTTTTATCAAGTATAAGATGGAAACTATTATAGATGAAGTACAGATGATAATCAAAATAATTACGGTTGTTATTTTTTTATTCAATATATAAACACCTCTATAAGCAACTCCCTACCGCAGTCTAAAAGTCATGCTCTGCGCGCATATATAAAGTCAAAACTTCATTAAAAGGCACAGAGCATAACTTACAAAGCCACAAATATTTTATATGCTGTCAGGACTCCATGCTATGTGGTAACTCACAGCTTCCTTATTCATAATGTAGCCCAAAGTAGCATATTTATAGCCGTCTTCTTTAACATAGTTAGGCAAATAATAATATGTACCATTTGGTAAATTTTTCATATTCTTAGTTGCCCCATTATAGCTCCATGAACCGTAATATCTGTCTACAGTTTTTACGGAGGAAGTATTCTTATTATTTGTACGCTGAACCCAAGCACTCAGAGAACCTCCTGATGTGCTCTTGTTTTCGCACCAAACAGATGTATAATCTTTCTTCTCACGCCAAATAGATCTGCACGGAGTACCTCCGTTGTTACTTCTCGCACTAATGTTGATAATTGTATCTGAAACATTACCGGCAGAGAATACTGAAAAAGTAAGAGCAGACATCAAAGAAAGAACGACCATACCCAACACAATCATCTTTTTTACTTTCTTCATCTTTTATCTCCTGTTAATAAAAAATTAAAAGTTTTCAAGATTTGAAATATTAAAACACCGGACTCACTTCATCTCCATTATAGAATATAGTGGTTCAGTTGTCAAGACAAAAAATCTAATTATTTTATAATGAACTGAACCGATATAGTAGAAGTGGTCTTTCATAATATTTATTATCCTGTTTGATAGGTTTTGGAGCAACTACAACCTGTTTACCTGTGATTGTTTCCACCACTTCAATAAAGCTATAACCTTTAACCTCAATTAGATAATTGAGAGCTGTTGTACCTCCAATCCCACGAGAAAACCACATCCATTTTCCGTTTGAAATTTTCAAGCTATCGTGTGTTCGTGTGGCTCAAAGTTTTTAAGATAGGTTAGCAAGTCCATTTTCTTTGCTTCAAGCACTACTTTAGGGTCTATATATGGCACTTATTCATACCTGGACTGATATAATAAAAGTGCAGTGGAAAAAGCCCAAAAATCTGATAGAATAGAATAAAAAATGAAAGGAAAAAAAGAAATGAATTACAGTAAAGAATTTAAAATAGAAGCGCTGAAGCTATCAGATGAAATAGGTGTGAAAAAGGCTGCACAACAGCTTGGAATACAGTATTACACACTAGCCGATTGGAGAAAGAATCGCAAAGCAAAGGCTAACAAAGTAAAATCAGAAATGAGTGACGAAGAAGTACGCAGAAGAAATCTTGAACTGGAAAAAGAAAATGCAGAACTGAAAAGAGCAAATGACATATTAAAGGACGCACTTGGTTTTTTCGCAAAAGACTGGAAGAAGTAAAAGCCAATCAGCTATATCCATTTATTCGGAATAACAAGAAAAAATATCCTGTAAATGCGATGTGTAAGGTGCTAAAGGTCAGTGAATCAGGCTATTACAGATGGTTGAAAAATGGCAGTAAGCCAAGATCGTGGCAACTGCTTCTGGTCGAAATAAATAAGATATTCGCAGAACATCCCGATAACGATAATTACGGCGTAGAGCGTGTAAAGACCGCACTTGGACTCAAGGGAATAAAAGCAAGCAAAAGCAAAATTTATCGTGCAATGAAAGCCGGCGGACTTATTCACAGGTGCAGAAAATCTCACGGAATAACAAAGGCAGACACAGAAACGCAAGACAGAGAAAATCTGATAAAACGTGATTTTTCTGCCGATAAGCCGCTCTCAAAGTTGCTGACAGACATAACGGAAGTAATGTGTTCATACGGAAAGCTGTATGTTTCAGCAATCCTCGACTGCTTTAACGGAGAAATTCTTGCACTTGAAATGAGAGATAATATGAAAAAAGAGCTTTGTATAGATACCTTGAAGCAATTAAAGTCTAAATACGGAGATATAAGCGGAGCAATATTCTACAGCGACAGAGGCTGTCAGTACACAAGCTATGCATTTAAAGAAAACGCAGATGGGCGAGCTTGAAATCAAAGTTCCGAGGGACAGAAACGGCGAATACGAACCCAAAATAATCAGCAAATACAACCGCAATGCAGACGGTATGGAGGAGAAAATTCTCTCGCTCTATGCCTGCGGAATGAGCCAGCGTGATATTTCCGAACGAATCAAAAATCTGTATGATGTAGAAATTTCTCCCGAGCTTGTCAGCGAAATCAGCGAGAAGATTATGCCCGATGTGACTGCTTGGCAAAACCGACCTCTTGAATCAGTATATCCGTTTGTGTTTATGGATGCAATTCATTACAAGGTCAAGGAAAATCATCAGTATATCACGAAGGCTGCATATGTAGTTCTGGGCATCAATCTTGACGGTCAGAAAGATATTCTCGGCATATGGATTGGCGAAAATGAGAGCAGTAAATTCTGGCTGAATGTGTTGAACGAACTCAAAACTCGTGGAATTAAAGATGTATTTCTGTTCTGCGTTGACGGTCTGACAGGTTACAGACAGGCTATTGAAGCGGCTTTTCCGAACGCACAAATCCAGCGTTGCATCATTCATCAGATACGTTCAAGCACAAGGTTTGTCAGCTACAAACACATCAAGGAACTGATGGCTGACCTCAAGAAAGTATATCAAGCCATCAGCGAGGAAGAGGCTATGAACAACCTGATTTTGTTCAAGGACAAGTGGGGCAAAACTTATCCCTCCTGCGTAAAAAGTTGGGAGGAAAATTGGGATATTCTATCCACATTTTTCGCATATCCGCCCGAAGTTCGGAAGATAATATATACAACGAATATTATCGAAGGTTTGAACCGTCAGTTCAGGCAGATTACGAAGAACAAGCCGTCATTCACAAACGATGACAGTCTGCGCAAAATGTTGTATTTAGCGTCGCAAAAGATTGTCGAACGCTGGACACAAAGATGTCGAAACTGGGACATAGTTTTGAGCCAGTTATCGATAATATTTGAGGACAGAATACCGGCTTGATTTGCCCCCGAGAATAGAATTTCCTGTCCGCAAAATGTTATTCACGCAAATCGTGCATAAAACATTCCGCAGACAGGAAAGAAAAGTTAACACGGGGCAAATCAGAAAGCCTGATTACACCGCAATCCGCTGTTTTGTTATTGCTTGAAGGATTATTATTTACACAGAATTTTATGGGGTGCCGTTCAGACTGGTACTGAGCGTGTACAGACTGGCACTAACCGTGTCAAAGTGAAAGACGCTTGGGACGAAAAAGTTGCCACTGGTCAGGTCTGCACTGGTTGCGGTAAGCACAGCAACTAAGCAGTAGCTTCGCTCACCCAAACCCTCTATCCGAAACGGGTAGGGGGTTCTTTTTTCTCCCAACTACACAACCTTTCTGCTACACAAAGAAAACAGGCTCTGATGAGCCTGTTTTTCTCTACACAAAATACTACACAAATATTATAGCGTCACTATCGTGACGCAAATCACAGGCTCACTAATCGTGAGCCTATCTACACAACATTTTTTAACACGCCGTGAGCAAGAAATCCCCCTCTTCTATAAGTGGTGGGATGAATTACGATTAACACGGCACCTTCTTGACTTCTTGGGCTTGCTGTATTACAATGTGTTTATAAATCAGTCGTATCTAACGGAAATGATATAAAAACAATGCAATTGGATACAAATAATCATTCAGTATTCATGCTACACTATCATCTGATTATGTGTATAAAATACCGTAACAAAGTAATAGACGACACTATCTCTAGTCGTTTGAGAGAGATATTTGAAAAGATTGCTCCTGTCTATAACATTACATATGAAAATTTAACTTATAGATTGGTTTGTGGTTTGAATCATACTAAAAATGTGGTAAATAACACATAAATATGATAGTGTTAATGTAATAAAATTAAGGAGGAGAATAACCATGTCAATTTTTGATAAATTAAAAAAGGTACCTATAAAGGTTGACGATAATATAGTTAAGACAAATAATGCAAAAGAATTTGACTTAAATATTGAAAAGATATTAGAAAATTGGGAAGTATATCATGCTATCAGGGAGATAATAGCCAATGCTCTTGACGAACAGATTTTAACAAACACTAAAGATATATCAATATATAAGTCTAATGATGGTTGGTGGCATATAATAGATTTTGGACGTGGATTAAATTATCATCATTTAACTCAAAATGAAAATGAAGAAAAATTAACTAATGACAAACTTATTGGTAGATTTGGAGTCGGGCTTAAAGATGCATTAGCTACATTATATAGGCATGGAATAAAAGTACAAATAATATCTAAATATGGAATTATTACTCTAAAAGAAGCATCAAAAAGTGGATTTGATGATATAATTACATTACATGCTCAAATTGCTCCGCCACAAAATCCTAATATGGTTGGTACAGATTTTTGCTTGTTAGGATGTAATGTAGATGATATAGAAAAAGCAAAATCTTTGTTTCTTACTTTTTCTGGGAAAAACATTCTGGAAAAAAATGCATACGGAGAAGTTATAGAAAATTCAACGAATACAGCTGATATATACATTAACGGAGTTAAGGTCGCAGAGGAATCTAATTTTTTATTTTCATATAATATAACATCTCTTACAGCACAATTAAAAAAAGCCCTTAATCGTGAACGTACTAATGTTGGTCGTTCAGCATATACTGGGAGAATAAAAGATATATTGAAAGCATGTTCATCAGAGAAAGTTATAGATGCACTCGTTGAAGATTTACAACAATTTGGAAGTGGAAATAGACATGATGAACTTTCTTGGAATGATATTGCTATGCATGCGTCTATAAAAATGAATCAATTACATAAAGATACAACTTTTGTTACTACAAGTGACTTACAAAATAAACCATCATTGATTGATGAAATGCAAAGAAGCGGCTATAATCCAGTAGTTGTTCCTGATAATATTATATCAAAAATGGAGGACTATAATACAGGTGCAAAAAGTGGGGAAACATTAACTACTGCTAATCAATATATTAAGGATGAAAAAGAAAGATTTGTACCTGTAGAAATTGATATAAATGCATTAACAGTATATGAAAAAGAAGTTTATAACATAACAGATTCCATTTTAAAATTGATTGGCGGAAAACCTAAAAATGTAAAGAAAATAGTTATTGTTGAAAAAATATATGAATCAGAATTGTTTAATGAAACATTGGGTTTATGGATTGCCGGAGAAAATAAGATACTAATAAAAAGAAAACAGTTAAAATCATTAGAACAATATGCAGGAACACTACTTCATGAGTGTGCTCATGCTATTAGTGGTGCGGATGATGTAAGTCGTGATTTTGAGTTGAAGCTTACAGAAATAATCGGAATTGTATCATCAAAACTTATACAATACCATCAGATGTGATTGATGAAGTGTCAACAGAAGTCATTGGGTATTAAAAATACATATAAATTATGCAGTAGGTGATGGCTCAAAACCATCATCTATTTTTATGTCATTTATCCCATACTGAAAATGTTGTAAGTTTTCGGATAGAATAGGAAAAACAGGAAAAACCGTAAAAAGCCGTTAAAAAAAGTTAAAAATCAGAAAAAGCAGTAATCAAGCCGTTTTTTAGGTGTAAAAAGAAATTACACTTTGAAAAAACAGCTTGTTTTTTTATTTAGTGCGAAAACGAAAAAGCCGAGCAAATCACGAAAAAAATGTGAGTCTGCTCGGCTATAATTTTTTAAAAATAACCTTTTAAAAGCGTTTAAAATGGCTTTAAATCTGGATTTTGTGAATATTTTTCAGCTGACCTTGTGGTTAGGGTACATAAAATCAATCGGACTTTTTTTTAACATCAACCGGACATTTGTCCTATTCCGATTAAATCTATGTTTTTTAACATTTCAGCTTTTAGAATGTTGAAAACTACAAAAAAATCACATTTGGATAGTTATACAAAATAAATGAATATTATTGCAAATCTATCTTTCCCAGAACTTTCCCTACACAACGAATGTCATCATACTCAGTTAATTTAATAGGATTGTAGGTAGGGTTGAGAGAAATAAGCTCTCCTTTGCCCATTTTTTTAATGTATGATTCGCTGTTTAAAATGAAAACACCAATTTCACCCTCGTAAATACTTTCGGAATGTTTAACGAAGACACGATCACCATCAAAGAACTTAGGCTGCATACTATCCCCTCTCACTTCAAGCATAAAATCTGCCGTACTTGATTTTTCAGTTTTCGGGACATTTGTATATTCAACAGGTGTATCATCATTCAGCCACGAACCGGTTCCTGCTGATGCCGGAGTTCTGTAAAAAGGAATGATAATAGTTTTGGTGCATGGTTTGTTTAATTCTTCTGAAGTTATTAAAGGTAAAGATTTTATAACTGAGTTAGTATTAACTTCGGAATTATCTGTACGACCTAAAAGATAATCTACCGAACAATCAAGAAAATCTGCTATTTTGGCAAGACTAAATGAAGCCATTCCTTTTGTATCGTTAATTTGTCTTATCGCATTTATACCTAAATTGCAAGATGTAAGCATATCCTCCATTTTAATATTCTTTGCTTTGCAAAAATTCTTAATTCTGTCTTTAGTTATTTTAGCACTATACATAAAAAATCACTCCTTAAAATGTGCAACTCTACAAAAACAACGAAATTTAGTTGTTTGTATTGAAAACAACGATTTTTCGTAGTATAATATAACTAAAGTTAAAAACCTATGAAGACAAATAAATAAAAACTAAAGGATATTATAGGTTATTAACTAAGGTTAATTTTAACATAAAGAAATCTAATTTACAAGGAGGCAAACTATGAATTTCGGTAAGAATTGCAGAAAATTCCGTAAGCAACTCGGCTTAACACAAAGCGATTTGGCTGATAAAGTTGGAGTAAGACCTCCAATGATTAACTTCATTGAGAGTGAGAAGAAAATACCTTCGCTTGCTTTAAGTTTAGAGATTGCCAATGTTTTAAATACAACTGTTGACGAACTTTGTAAGGGGGCTTAATAATGATAGGCAAAACAATCAACAGGTATGAAATAATCGGAAACATAAACAATCGTGTTGTAATGGCTCACAATCCAAATGCAGTTGAACCGTGGGTTGTGTGGTGGCTTGACAAAGACGGAGATCCGTACAGCGGCAGTTATTTTGCAAGCAGAAATGCCGCTGCCAAAGAATTTATGGAGAGAGCATTTTGTGTAATAAAGTGAACCCTCGCTGTAAAGGGTGCGGACACCGCAGACCGCTAAACAGTAATAGCTACAAAGGCTATTTGATTTGTTATTACATTCTTGACACGGGCGAACCACGAGAATGCACCGTTGAAGAATGTACGCACTACACAAATAAGGAATGTCACATCAAGGAGGACTTATGGACAGATTAACAAAAAAGCTGTGTCAAACTACTGTTTATGTTGGAGAAGAAAGCAAACATCTCATTCCGGCTGAATTGTCGGTAGGTCAGACACGAGAAGTACTGCAAAAACTTTGCGAATACGAGGAAGCAGGATTATCACCTGACGAAGTTGTAAAACTAAAAAAATCCGCCAACATCAAAAGATGTCAGCGGAAGTTCAACTTAATAAACTACGGTTATACTCGGGAAGATATTGCAAAAGCTTTGCGAATACGAGGAAACAGATTATCACCTGACGAAGTTGTAGAACTAAAAAAATCCGCTGATATCAAAGTGAAAAATCAGCGGATGAAAATATTAGGTATAGTAAAACCTACGGTATTAAAACAAAGGGTATCAAGATATGGTTTACATATCAACGGAAAAAAGTATTATCTTCCGGATTTGGCACTTTATCATAGCGGAGAAATTGCAACTGTAACTATCTATAAGAACAATGTAAAAGTGTTTATTGATAATTCATTTGTTGAAGAGTTTGAGTTATAAATCATCAATATCATCGTTTTTATAGTCTTGAATATAGAGATTGAATTTAGCTTCAATAATTCTATCGAAAATATCAATTATTTCTTTATGTGCTTTGGGGTTGGATTTATCCAAATATGAAATAATTGCCTTTGCTAAAGGTTCGTTTTCGTATAGAGTATTGCTAAGTCCTTCTTTTACGGCATCTAAATCTTTCATTTTATTCACCACCTTTCTTTTTAATAATACCACAAAGCCGAAACCGCCGCAAGGCGGTCAGCAGGAAATGACCTCCCTGCTCTGATGATGGCAGGTCAAAAGGATGTGATTTTTTGATTTATCTTAATGTTAAAGAGTTTGCAGAATGCAGTAATATGTCGGAAAGACATATTAGAAGACTTGCCTCGAACGGTGATATTGCTTGTATTGTTAAAGAAAATAAAAATAATCAACAATATTACAAAATTCCTTTGAGCGAGTTATCAACAGCAGAACAACTCAAATACTACAAATCGCACGCAATAGCAATTCCTGAGGATTTGCTCCCCGAACGCAAGACGGAGCGACCCCACAAGGAATTTGATGAATTTTCGGCGGTACAGCGTGAAGAGATTGCCGAATGGATAAGGATACTTAATGCTTGGGATGAGTATTGTGCAACATCAAAGTTACAGAAAGTACCTGCAACCGAAAAATTTGTACAACTGCAAAAGGTCGCTAATCCCGACCTTAACATATCGAAGGGAATTTTGTACCGAAAGAAAAAGGCTTTAAAAGCCGATGATCTTGCAGGACTGCTTGACAATCGTGGAAGTTGGAAAAAAGGTACATCGTCAATCCCCGAAGAAGTGTGGCAATGTTTTTTAAGCTTTTATCTTGACGAAGCACAACACCCTATCCAAGCATGCTACGAATACACAGCAATGTGGATTAAAAGAGAAGCTCCACAGCTATTACCACTCCCTGCTTACGCATCATTTTATCGCAAAGTACAAACGGCGATACCTAAGCCAGTTGAAATTATGGGACGACAAGGTATGAAAGCGTTCCGTGACCGATGTGCTCCATACATACGCAGAACTTACGAAGGTATGGCATCAAACGAATGGTGGATCGCAGATAACCACACATTTGATGTACAAACCAAAGGCGAAAATGGCAGTATCCACAGACTTTATCTTACAGCATTTTTTGATGCTCGTTCGGGTATTTTTACAGGCTGTTATGTGACCGATGCACCGTCATCGCAGGCTACATTGATTGCTTTAAGAAAAGGCATTGTAAAATACGGAATCCCCGAAAACATATACGTGGATAATGGTCGAGAGTTTCTAACATTCGATGTCGGCGGACTTGGTCACAGATTAAAAAAGAGTCAAAAAGACAAATTTGCTCCTCCACCCGTTTTTGAACGGCTGGGCATTAAAATGACAAATGCTATAGTACGAAACGCTAAGGCAAAAATCATTGAAAGACGATTTCGAGATGTCAAGGACAGGCTTTCAAGATTGTTTCCGACTTATACAGGCGGTAATGTTGTAGAGCGACCCGAAAGACTTAAAAAGGTAATCAAGTCCGCCGACAACATACCTACTGATTATGAGTTTACGCAGGCGGTTGAGGACATCTTAACCTACTATATGAATGAAAAGCCTTACAGTGGAGCGGTAAGCTCAGACAGCGGTAAAAGCCGAATGCAGGTTTACAGAGAACAACTTAAAGAAAAGCGAGTTGCCTCAGAGCTTGACCTCAACTTGATGTTAATGAGAAGCACAAGAAGTCAGAAAGTCGGCAGGCGTGGCGTACATCTTACTGTTGCAGGCGAGAAAATTGATTACTACAATGATGACCTTATTTTAAATCATTTTGGAGAATCAGTTTACTGTCGATATGACCCGGAAGATATTTCGGAAGTCAGAATATATGACCTTGATGATAACTACATAATGACCGCTCCAACGGACAATGAAGCAGTCCTTGCATATGGAGCATCTAAAGATGCAGTTGCTCAGGCACTCCGTAAGGTTAAGAGCCTTGAAAAACTCACTAAACAGGAACTCAAGGCAAGTCAGATTACAGCATTTGGCAAAGAAACAGCACTCAATCTTGTGCTTGCAACAGCAGAAGAAAACAAGTCGAAAGCCGAGGAAATCAATCCGAAGGTTATATCAGTACACCGTGCCGATGAAACGGCAGAGCAGTTGCCTATGGCAGTTGGTCAGTCGAATATCGTAACGATAGATAAGGCAAAAATGATAAGAAATCTTGAACAGCGACAAAAGGAGGAATAATAAATGTCGGTAATGTCAGCTAATCCTGAATTACAGGAGAAATTAAGGAACTTTATCGAAGAGTGCGGCTCACAAACCAAAGCCGCAAGGGCTCTCGGTAAATCAGCGGCAACCTTGTCAACCTATCTTAATGACCGCTATAACGGTAATTTAAGTGATTTTGAAAAGTTTTTAACTGAAACATTTGAAACCAAAGCCGCTGCAGAAAATCTCAAATCAGCTCAGGTGCTTAACAGCTACAAGCCTACAAGTATAAGCACGGAAGTTTATGACACGATCCGCTTGTGTCATCTCAAGGGCGGTCTTGCCATAGAGTGTGGCGATGCAGGTATCGGCAAAACAATGGCTTGTAAAAAGTATGCAGAAGATTATCCGGCTACTGCGATTTATGTGTCTGTAAATCCTTGCTTGGTAACTTTAAGTGCATTTTTAAAACTGCTTTGCAGAACGCAAAAAATCACCGCAACAGGTCGCAAAGACGAAATGTGGTTAAGACTTGCAGATAGCTTTGAAGGTGAACGCAAGGTGCTCATCATTGATGAGGCACAGCACCTGCCGATTAAGACCATTGAGGCTATCAGAGCATTTTTTGACAGCAACCCGTTACTCGGCATCTGCCTTGTAGGCAACATTGAAACCGTCACCAATACGGGTAAGAGCAAAGAAGCGTTTGCTCAGATCCGAAACCGTACAAAACTTACCGAAGTAAGGCATACATCAGCAATTAAAAACAGCGACATTGAGCTGTTGTTTCCTGCCGTTAAGTCCGATGAACGAGCAGTAAGTTTTTTACTTGGCATTGCAAGGTCTGAACAGGGTATCAGAGGAGCAAGCAATGTGTTTGGCAATGCCGTAGACAATGGAAACATCACCTATGAGGGCTTAATAGCAATGGCAAAAGCTATGCGTATCAAGGTGTTTTAAACAATATTTGGAGGGATTTAAAATGTCGTTAAGAAAAATTGTGTTATTGCTCGCCGCAGGGTTCAGCACAGGAGTAGTAATGACTGCCGCATTCGGTCATGCAAGGAGCTTTACAGCAGGCGGAGAAATTTGCTTTGTGCCTATGGTGCTCCTGCTTGTATGGGTTGGTTGGATGATCCGTGGCGAAAGCCGAAAGGTAAAAAAGAGTAAAAGGAGGGGCAATAATGACCGCAGAAGAGTGGAAAAAGGTTGACGAAGCCCTTGCATCTGTATGGAGTCCGTGTGTACATCTCAAAATTGACGGATACAAAGTATCTCTGAACCTCACTCAAAAATCACGATTTCAAAATGTTATTTTTGTTTATGTAAATGATGAATTTCGTGGTAAATGGCTTGCAGAGGACTGTGAAATCCGCAGAAGATTTTATTGCTGTAAAAAGCGGTCAGTTGTCACCGAAAGGGACTTCAAAGAATACAAAGTCCGTAGTAAAAAAGCAAAACAAGAGCTTAAAGACAAGTTTAGCTACGATGTATATACACCATACTGGACAAACTTTGAGTCAATGAAAAAGCATTTTATTGCTAATAACAAAAGCATTGAACTTTATTAAAATTCGGAGGGATAAAAATGGAAGATTACACAGTTGAATTTGGAAATGAATTGAGTGGAGCGATAATAGATTCGTTTGCTAAAAAAGCTAAAACCGCTGTTTGTGAAAAAAAGGTAGTAATAATTTCGGTTGAAAATTCTGACAAAACAACCGACTCTGTTGTAACAGGAAATGCTATCGATATTCTTGGAAAAATAGGGACATTAACAATTGATGTTATAAAAAAGCTCGAAAAAAATATGGGCAAAACTTTTGCAGATAGAACTTTAGAAGGCTTTATATGTGCAATAAAAGAGGTTAATGAGCGGAGATAATCCGCTCACCTTAATGCAACTTCCGCCAATGGGAACGGTCACAAGTCCGTATGAATGCAGAGTGAGGACAACAATACATATTGAACAGGAGGTAAATTTATATGAAAACATCAAAGAAAATCTGTAAAAACGGCTCTATTACTCTGCCTAAGCAGATAAGAGGCGAAGCAGGATTGTTTCCGGGCAATGCTGTTGACATTGAAACAAGTACAAACGGCACAGTTACAATTAAACCGTCCGCTCCCTGTTGTCGCTTTTGCGGTACAGTTGAAAATGTAATCATTGCAGATAATGTTATCATCTGCCGCAAATGTACTGAAAAATTACTTGCAAAGGTGGATAAAACGGATGACTGATTTAAAAAAGCAGATTGATGAGCTTGCAGGCATTAAAGCAGATATGAGCAAACTCAAGGCACGCAAAGATAAACTCGAAGCAGAGATTATTATGCAGTGCTCGGAAGACCTTGAAAACACCAAATATAAGAGTATCCATTACACTGGCACAGAATCAGAGCTTACAGCGGTAACTTCGGAATCTCTCAAAATTACATACAACTCATTTTTGCTCTCAATTTTTGGCAAAGCATACAAAGATGCGGTTACGGAAAAGACAGAATATTCCCTCTCTGCTCCGGCAAAAAGAATGCTCATCGGTTTGTGGAAAGGCAATTTTGTAAGATGCACTGTCAAAGAAGTTATTGAACAGATGAACGGTGTATCTGATGACGAACGCAAACAGCTTGTCAAGAAATGCAAGGGCATTAACTACGATAAGGATGTAAACAACATTTTAAAGTTCACAAACCTTTCGGAGGGCGATGCAAAAGAGTATGCCTACCTCATTTCAGAGGCGGCTGTATGGCAGGACTTTAAGAACTTACTTACCGTCAACGGTATGGACGAAAGTCATATTGATGATATCCTTATGAAAATACAAAGCAGTTTTGTTGTTGAGGACAGCACAAAGATATCTTTAAGCTCTTTGGTTTGATGAGGTGTTTTGTATGTTAAAACCTCAGCAAACGCAAAGAATATACGCAATGGCTGCACGGCTCGGTGTTTTGGAATCGGGCAACAAAAACGATATGCTGCACACGATTGTTTATCGTCTTACTCAAAAGGAAAGCATACGCAGTCTTGATGAGAATGAGTATAAAACGGTTGTATCTGAGCTTGCCGAGAGGCTTAAATTGCAGAATCTTACAGAGCCGCCGAAACCGTACAAAAAGAAAAAGTACGAGGACAGCGGCAGAGGCAAAATGTCAGACGGTCAACGCAGAAAGGTTTGGCAGTTGATGTATCAGCTCGAAAAATATGATACAGAGCCTACCACAGCAAAGCTCGGTGACAGGCTCTGTGGTATCATCAAAAAGGAGTTGAAAATTGACTGTACATCAAAACAGCCTTTTAGGTGGCTGACATATAATCAGGGTATAACCTTGATTGAAAAACTTAAAAAGTACATTGACAGTGCTCAAAGGAGGAAGGCTGGTGAAAATAAATCTTGATGATTTGGTAGGCACTCAAAGGGATATAGCGGAGACAATAGGTCTTGAAAGCTACATTAAACTTTGTAAAATCTTTGGTGGCGACACCGTGTACATACAGAAGTACAGCGAATTACAAAAGATTGAACGCAATGCTGAAATCAAGGCAAAGTACAATGGCTACAACAGCAGCCAGCTTGCAAAAGAGTACGACTTGTCTGAAAGGTATGTACGAACAATATGCTCAAACTATAGTTTTGACGGGCAGTTGAGCATTTTTGATGATATAGGTTAATGATGAAAAAATAGGATATTCATCCTCTACGGGGATATGGCTTTATAAGGTATTATTAAGTTACAAACTTAATGATACCTTATTTTTTTGGAGTAATTTGGAGTAATATATTATGAATTTTGCGACAGACACTTGGTGGCTCTTCGGTCTTATCATTTCGGGAGCTATCGCTATTATCAGCTTTTTTCTCAAAAGGACAATTAACGAAGCGGATAGACACGACAAGGAAATCAAAGAAATTCAGCTGTCATATGTTACGAAAGATGAATTAAAAGATATTAAAACCGATGTCAACAAATCTATCGGTAAGTTGCAAACTGATGTTGAGCAAATAAAGGAAAACTGTTTGACCAAAAAAGATTACTACAACTCTATCAATGAGGTCAAAGATGAAATAAAGACACAAAACAAGCTCATTTTGGAGCTTTTAAGAGGAGGTAATAATAATGACTAACGATGTTGAGGCAAAGGAGTTTTTGCAGAAAATTAAAGCTAAGAACTTTGTCACAAACAACGGACAGATTTTGAGAACAATCAATATTCTCCATGTCAACTATGAAAAGTTATCTGATGTTAAATATGCAATGGGAAATGTTCCTGAACATGACTTTTTATCATCGGTTAACTACCTCTTTTTGTCGGAGTATATTTTACTTCGCAATATCAAAACAAAAGAACCTGCCGACATTGCAGATGTGCCGTATGAAGGACTTGAGGCAAAACTCTCATCAAAGGGAATTAAGTTACTTGACGGCACAATTATCGATAACTCGGTTGAGGTGTAATTGTGGGCAGAAACAACCGCAGAGCTTGCGGTAAGATTGACAAATTGCCTCCTGACCTCAAAGACACCGTAGATCAGATGCTTGTGAGTGGTCAGACATACCGTGAAATTGTGTCATACCTTGCTGATAACGGCGAACAGCTGTCACAGGCGGCAGTCAGCCGTTACGCATCAAGGTTCTTGGCGAACGCTCAGCAGTTACGAATTGCACAGGAAAACTTCCGCATGATTTTAACCGAAACTGAGCGTTATCCTGAACTTGACCCTGCAGAGGCTATCTTGCGTATGGCATCACAAAAAGTTTTTGATGCCATATCAAAACTTGATGTAGGGCAGTTTGATGAAGTGTCTGCAGATGATTTATTAAGGCAGGCTACTGCCCTTGCGAGAGCAGTAACATACAAGCGTAAGACCGACACGGATGTTAAGTCAGACAAACAGATTGCACTCGAAGCTAATCAGAGCCTGCTTTATGACACTATCAAGAAAAGTAATCCACGGCTCTACAAAGAGCTTATGGACGAAATCAACCAGCTCAAAGCAAAGGAGCAAGGATGATGAACATCAAGTGGTATGTTTTGTATGTAAACACAGGACAAGAACACGCTGTTGCAGAACAACTCCGACATCGTGGCTATGATGCTATTGTGCCGGTCGAAAACAAACTGATACGCTCAAAAGGCAAGTGGATAACTCAGCCACATATACTTTTTGACGGCTATGTATTTGTCCGTATGGACTATGAGTGGTCAAAATATTATGTGTTTAAAGGTATCCCACACATTATCAGATTGCTCGGCGGCGGTACAAGTCCTATCCCTCTAACCGACAAAGAGTCAGAATTTATTTTGACTTTGAGCGAACTTTTGAAAACTCCCTAGGTGCTTAAATTTACTGATGACGGTTTCGTAACCGTCAGCGGATTTTTGGCTGAGAATAACGATAAAATTACAAAAGTGCAGAAACGATACAAGAAAGCAACGGTCAAAATTACCCTTGCAGGTGAGCCGACTGAGCTTACCGTATCGTTTACCGAACAAATGCCCGAACAGACAGCGGATTGATTCGTCTCTGCTTGATGTGACGGCTGACATACGGCAAAGCTACCGATAACCTCAAGTTAGCGGATGGCGGAGCTATACCCAAGTTAAAAACAGCGGTTTGCCCATGGAACAATCCCTCCGAAATTGTGATAACGGCTGACATTAAAATTTAACGCAAACCGCTGTTTTTATATATATTAAAATGCTTTTAAACACCTTTTAACGGGTGTTTATTTTTATGTCAAAAAAACGGAAAGAAGGTGCAAAATGAATAAGCTGTCAAAACTTGAACAACTGCTCAAAGAAACAAACACGAAGCAGGAATTTAATATTGTTGAAGATTTAAAGTCACTTGCTCTGTCCTATGGAGTTGTTAAGTCAAGAGAGTTCAGAAAGAAATTAAATGCTCTTATTACGAAATATGAAAACGACGAACTGACGGCAATTCGGCAGGCACTTATAAATAAGTGTCGAAATGGCGACACACAGGCGATCAAGTTGTATGCAGATTACTTTAAGCCTGAAACAGTAACAACCGTTGATGACGGATTGATTGAGGCACTTGAAGGTGCAGGCAAGGAGGCTTTTAAGGATGAAGTTTAAACCTTTTTCGAGGAAACAGTTAAAAGTCCTCTCTTGGTGGAAGGTTGACGGCGTAAAGGATAAATACGATGCAGTTATTGCAGACGGCTCCGTCCGTTCGGGCAAAACTGTTAGTATGAGTATTTCGTTCGTCTTTTGGGCAATGGCAACATTTGCCGACTGTAACTTCGCCATTTGTGGTAAGACCGTAGGCTCTTGCAGGCGTAATGTTATTAAGCCTCTTATCAATATGCTCAAACATCGCTATGACATCAAGGATAAACGGTCGGAAAACTTGCTGATAATCAGCAAAGACGGCAAATCTAACACATTTTACATTTTCGGCGGTAAAGACGAAAGCTCACAGGACTTGATTCAGGGCGTTACGCTTGCCGGAGTGCTTTTTGACGAGGTTGCACTTATGCCCCGCTCTTTTGTTGAACAAGCTCTTGCTCGTTGCTCTGTCGAGGGTGCAAGATTTTGGTTTAACTGCAATCCTGACAATCCTAATCATTGGTTTTACCGTGAATGGGTTTTAAAAGCTGCTGACAAACACGCTTTGCGACTTAAATTTTTAATGGACGATAACCTATCATTATCCGACAAGGTAAAACAGCGGTATTACAGCCTTTACCAAGGCACATTTTACCGCCGCTTTATCCTTGGTGAGTGGGTCATTGCCGAGGGTCTTGTTTACCAAGACTACAATGACCATATTAAGGATAAGTTGTGGGACGGCAATCCCGATGAGCTTGTCGGACGGTGGTACATATCAATGGACTACGGTACTATTAACCCTTGCTCTATGGGACTGTGGTGCGTAACTGACAACGAGGCAATCCGTGTTGATGAATACTACTACAATAGCCGAAAAGAGGGTTATCAGCGAACTGACGAAGAGCATTATGCGGAACTCGAAAAACTCGCAGGTGACCGCTATATAGAGCGTGTGATAATTGACCCGTCCGCCGCCAGCTTTAAAGCTACGATCAAAAGACACGGCAAGTTTTTTGTTAAGTCGGCGAAAAATGATGTTATAAACGGTATCCGAACTACAAGCCAAATGCTCTCAAACGGCAGAATAAAAATCGGTGTGAAGTGCAAGGCATCTCAGGAAGAGTTTAGCATGTACCGCTGGGACGAAAAAGCCGAAGTTGATAAGGTTGTTAAAGAAAATGACCACGCAATGGACGATATAAGATATTTTGCATATACCATTTTACGCAGGATTTTTAAATATAACGATTAGGAGGTGAGCGATTGAAAAGGCGTGCTAAATATGTATTTTTGAGTTGGCTAAGAACACTTGTAAACAAGCTATATCCTGACTATGCTACAAACAGTTACCAATATGACAACATGGAAGAAGCTATGGAGATATGGCGAGAAATCTATGCTGATGAACCCCCATGGAGTAAAAACTGTCACGGTAAAACGCTCAACCTCGGAGCTACGATAGCATCGGAGTTTGCAAGGCTCATTATGGTTGAGTTTGAGAGCAAAATAACAGGCTCTAAACGAGCGGAGTATTTGCAAAAACAGTACGAAAGATTAACAAAACAGCTTAGGGTAAAACTTGAAGAAGGCTGTGCTGTCGGCGGCATAATGTTTAAGCCATATGTCCGTAATGGTGTAATTCTTCCCGACTGTATCACGCAGGACAAGTTTATACCTCTCAGTTACAGTAATGGCATAATTACCTCTGCTGTGTTTTTCAATCAAGAAGTTAAGGGCAAGTATTATTACACGAGAGTTGAAAAACAAACTTACAGTTATGAGAACAAATCGCATACAATCGAAAGTCACTTTTTTGTATCATCAAGTCCTGACAATATCGGCACGGAAATGATTCTCGGAAAAATTAACAATGGAACATGGTCAAAGATTGATCCATACATTGTTATCAATGATGTTGACCGTCCTTTGTTTGCTTTTTGGGCTGTCCCGTTTGCTAACCATATCGAAAGTGGCAGTCCTCTTGGTGTGTCTGTTTACAGCCGAGCAATTAAGCTGCTTAATGAGGCTGACTTGCAGTGGGACAGATATTTGTGGGAATTTGAAGGCGGCGAGCTTGCAGTTGATGCAGGCGAAGAAGTCCTTCGACAGCGACCGGGCGAAGGTACACTTGGAACACCGTCAACCCGTGATAGATTGTTTCGCAAATTTAACATTGATGCAGACGATAACAAAGATAAGTCTTTTTATGAGGTTTTTAACCCGACTTTGCGTGATGATAACTACTCAAATGGACTAAACGAAATAAAAAGACAGATTGAGTTTAACTGCTCCCTTGCCTACGGCACATTATCGAACCCACAAAATGTGGATAAAACAGCCGAAGAAGTTAAAGCATCGAAACAGCGTAGCTATACGGCTGTATCTGATATGCAACACTCACTTGAGGCGGTGCTCGAAGACTACATATATGCGTGCAATGCTATGGCTGATGCCTGTAATCTTGCTCCAAGCGGAGAGTACGAAGTTAGCTTTAATTGGGGTGATGGCGTGCTTGAAGATAAAGACAAAGAGCAGGCTATACAGCTTAATGAGGTCAACAGTGGTATCCGCAAAAAGACCGACTACCTCAAATGGCGGTATGGAGTTGATGATAAACAGGCGGCAGAAATGTTACCCGACAGCGGCGTGCAGAGCTTTTTCGATGAAGGCGGTGGCACTTAATGCTCACCCCTGAACAGCTTGCTCATTGTGCCGATGATATCATCAACCTATATTCACAGCTTGAAGAGGAGATTGTCCGTGACATTGCTCGCAGAATTGCCAAAACAGGAACAATGACCGACACAGGTATATGGCAAGCCCAGCATATGCAGGAGCTTGGTACTCTGCACTCTGATGTGCTGTCAAGCGTTGCAAAATACAGCGATAAGACCGAATCAGAGTTAAAAAAGCTCTTTGAAGATGCAGGTGTGACGGCTACGGAGTATGACAACGAGATTTACCGACAACACGGTTTAACTCCAAAGTCACTCAAGGTGTCTGACACACAGATGCAATTACTTGAGGCAGGGTTCAGAAAAACGCAGGGCAATCTTAGCAATCTTACTCTGACCACAGCTGTGTCATCGCAAACGAGCTTTATCAATGCTTGCAGTCTTGCCGAATTAAAAGCGTCAAGCGGTGCGTTTACTCCGCAACAGGCAATTGCCGACGCAATCAGACAGGTTGCTCAAGACGGAGTGTTTGTAATCTACCCCTCGGGACACCGTGACAGGCTTGATGTTGCGGTTCGCCGCAATGTTATGACAGGCATAGGACAGACCACAGGTCAGATATGCCTTGCAAACGCACAGGAGCTTGGCTGTGACCTTATGGAAATTACCGCTCACGCAGGAGCAAGACCGAGCCACGCCGCTTGGCAGGGTCGAATTGTGAGTTTAAGCGGTCAAAAAGGCTACTTGTCTTTGTCTGATATCGGCTATGGCACGGGTGACGGCTTTAAGGGCTGGAACTGCCGCCACGATTGGTTTCCGTATTTTGAGGGCAGTACCCGAATGTATTCGGAGAAAGACCTTGAAGAACTTAATGCTAAAAATATTGAATACCCTGACGGCTCAATGCACACGCTATACGAGGCAGAACAACAGCAAAGAGCCTACGAACGCAAAATCAGAGCTACAAAAAGAACACTTGCCGCTTGTGATGAGGCTTTGAATAATCTTTCCGATGAACAGCTGTTACAAAAGTTAGAAAAAAATTTCAGCCACTATTCAAGCAAGTTGAAACAGCAGGAGTCAGAACTGAATAGCTTTTGTAAAAAAACAGGATTGCTTCCCGACCGTTCTCGTCAACAGGCTTATGGTTTTGGCAGAAGTACTGCTCAAAAAGCGGTGTGGAGAAAGAAGAAAGCTGTTGCAAATTCCGCTGAAAAGAGTATAATTAAAACTATAAGTAAATCGGTGAAAATTCCTGATAATTGTAATTATTTATTAAAATCAGAAACTAATTTTGAAAAATATAATGACAGCGAGTTATCTGCAGATATTCTTAAAGCAATTAACGGTGCAATCGAAAAAAGATTATCCGAAAATGACGATTTCATATTTGATGAAATTAAAATTGCTAAATTTCCTATTGGGAATAAATCTGTATTCATTACTAACTATGAAACAGGTGTACACCCTAAAACTCAGTTGTATTTAAATAGAGATTATTTTTTAAATGTAACATTAGATGAGTTTAATGCTGCTTGTTTGAATTATTACGATTCAGGTTGGTGGCAAAGTGAGAACATCGAAGATTTAGTAAATCACGAAATAATGCATGCTCGCATTAACTACTATAATTCGTTTGAGAAGACTGAACAGTTATATCAATTTTTAAATGAAGATACTCGTGTAAAAGGTTTTTGTAAATTGGTTGATAAATATCCTGACGAGTTTCTTAATGAGGTGTATGTTGCTATAAACAAAGGGAAAAGTATAAGCAAGAAATATTTGGATGTATATTATGAATATATAGACACTTATTTAAGGAGATATTAAAATGGCAAATTTACCAAGGTGTAGTAGTTGTGCTAACAGAAAAAACAAATTTGGTACTATATGTAAATATTATTTAAAAGGAATTCCAAAAGAGTTTTTAGCCGAAAAGCAATTTTGCAAGCATTATACAATAGAAACAGAAAGAGCTGAGAGTAATTATGATGATTTGCCTGTAGCAAAAGGTAGATAATTATTTATGCTTATTTTTAATTGTATCGGCTTTAATTACTGAAAGGTAAAGTTACATAGTCGAGTTGAATAAAACAGAATTAAACGAATTTAAACGGGTATTAAAGGGGTGTTTGAAACATCCCTTTTACTTTTACCCTTATTTTTATGATTAGAAGGTGTTTTAATGGCTAAATACAGAAAAAAGCCCATTGTGGTAGAAGCAGAACGCACGGATAAAACAGTTGTAATACACACACTTGAAGGTGATATGACAGCAAGTCCGGGTGACTATATTATCACCGGTGTTAATGGTGAAAAATATCCTTGCAAACCCGACATATTTGCAAAAACATATGAGCCGGTAGAATAAAACAGGTTATAAGCTCCCGAATTTCGGGGGCTTTTAATATTGCTCAAATATCTGAGCATACACACAATTGCTAATAAATTGAAAGGAGCAAACAAATGGACTTAATGGAAATTTTAAAAGCCCTGTTTGGCGATGAGGCTTTAACCTTTGACCAGTTTGCCGAAAAGGTAAACAATGCGGCAGATGTTAAGCTCGGCAACCTTGCAGGCGGTCAGTATGTCGAAAAGGACAAGTATGATGATGTGTCAAAAAAGCTCGAAACTGCAAACGCTAATCTTGAGGGTTATGACCCCGATTGGCAGAACAAGGTTAAACAGGCACAGCTTGACGGCGACAAGAAGCTCAATGACTACAAGTTTGAGCAGGCGGTTGAATCTGCCATCAATAACGCAGGTGCTGCTGACCTCGTGTCGGTAAAGGCTAACATTGATATGTCAAAGGTATCTCAGGCTGAGGACGGCAGTATCACGGGACTTGACGAACAGCTTGCAGAGCTGAAACAGTCAAAGCCTTTCCTTTTCAAGTCAGAGGAAGAACCAAAAAAGAAACTTGACCTCGGCGGACCCACAGGCGGAGCAAAAGCAAAGTCCGGCTCAAACCTCAAGTCTGCCGTTGAAGACTATTACAGGAAATAAGGAGGACACAAAAAAATGCCTATTACATTAGCAGAAGCAAGTGTCGGCAGAGCCGACAAGGTGACACAGGAGGTTATTGATACTATCCGCCGTGGCTCACAGTTTATGGATGAGCTTACTTTTGATGATGCCGTATCTCCGGGTGTCGGAGGCTCAACTCTCACCTACGGTTACTTACAGCTCCAGACACCGTCAACAGCGGCAGGCAGAGAAATTAACAGCGAATACACAGCCAATGAAGCAAAGAAAGTTAAGAAAACCGTTGATCTTAAAATCTTCGGCGGTGCAAGTGAGGTTGACCGTGTTATTCAGGAAGCAACAACAAACGAAATTGCGTTTCAGCTCGAACAGAAAACTCTTGCCACAAGAAACCATTTTCAGAACTGTTGCATCAACGGCTCAAAGACTAATAAATCGGTTGACTTTGACGGTCTTACAACTCTGCTCAAGGGTACAAGCACAGAGTACAACGCTGGCTCTGATAAGACAGTAGTTGACCTCTCAACCTCTGCACTTGTTACAAGCAACTATCAGCTTATGATTGATATGCTCAATGAGTTTATCGGCGGTATTGAAGGCAAGCCTACTTTCCTGCTCGGCAACAGCAAGATTATCGCAAAACTCAAGAGCGTTGCTCAGCGTGCAGGATACCTCACAAGAGCCGAGGACGCTTTCGGTAAGACAGCACAGGGCTATGACGGTATCATTTTTTACGATATGGGCAACTACTTTGACGGATCTAAAACAGCACCTTGCGTGCCGATTTACGAAACAGGTGCATCAAGCTCAAAGGTAACAGGTCTTACCGACCTTTATGCGGTACAGCTTGGTCTTGATGCTTTTCACGGTGTTTCTCTCAGCGGTTCATCAATCATCAAAACATATATGCCTGACCTCACTGCACCGGGTGCAGTTAAAAAGGCTGAGGTCGAGATGGTCGCCGCTGTCGCACTCAAAAATACAACTAAGTGCGGCGTTTTCCGTAACATCAAGGTGTCTTAAATGTATGCGGATTATGCTTATTACAAAGATTCTTTCGGCGGTGATTTAACCACCGAAGAATTTAACCGCTATGCACATAAGGCAGAACGCTTTCTCAATTATGTCGTTATGGGAAAAATATCCGATGTGACCGAGCCTGTGAAAAACGCTGTTTGTGCCGCTGCTGAGGCGGTTGCCGAAATCCGTGAAGGTGTGGCAAATATTCCTCAAGGCATCAAGTCCGAATCAACGGACGGTTACAGCGTTACATACAAGGATTATAACGCTGATGAGCTTGCAGAGCGTGAAAAAAGAGCAATGTACAAAGCTATCAAGCAGGAATTAAGCGGCACAGGGTTGCTTTATCAGGGGGTGAGATAATGCTCACAAACAACACACGCATTACCGTGTTTTGCTCTAAAAAGCAGGGTCGTGAAACCTTTTGGTTTGCAAATGTTTTGGACGGAGTTAATTACCACGGTAGGGATCAGATTATTGTTGCTGACAAAAATGTGTCTGCATCTGATGAGTATGTAATCCGTATCCCCGATAGCGTTTTGCAGACCACTCACTATGTTGACCCGTCAACATACAAGTCTTTACCGCTTGACGAAAGCGACAATTGCTACACCCTCAAAAAAGGTGACTATATTGTTAAAGGCTATCTTGACCTTGATGTTATCACGGTTAAAGATATACTTGATGCAGGCGGTATGCAGATTACGCAGGTCACTGAAAATCTGTCGGCAAGTGCCTTTTCAAAGCATATTAAATTGGTGGTTAAATGATTATTAAACTGCTTTTTAATACCACAGAAACAATGCTTAAAGACCGTGGTCTTGAGCCGAGTGGCAAGGTTCAAAAAATTGTGGACAGCGAAGTCCTTCGCCGTTCTACTCCATATGTACCTTTTAAAACCGGCAATCTTATCAAGAGCGGTATCCGTGGCACAAAGATAGGTAGTGGTGAGGTAATGTACGATATAGTATATGCCCACACCAACTACTACCTTAATGCAGGCAGAGGTAAACAGGGTACTGCAAGCGGTGGTCTAAGGGGCAAGTTTTGGTTTGAACGAATGAAAGCAGACCACCTTGATGACATCATCAAAACCGCCAAAGAAAAAAGCGGAGGCAAATAATGGACGAATCAATAATTAAATCATTGTTTAGATGGTTTGCTGATTGTGAGGTATTAGAGGTTGACAATGACCTCAATGTTGACTATCTCGGTGATGACCCCGAACAGTACAGCATTGAGGTAGTGCCGTGCAAAACTGTTTTAGAGAAGTATGTTGACGGCTCGGCTAAATGTCAGTACCTCTTTGTCTTTGCGAGCCGTGAAAATTACAGTCCGGACGAATCAATCAATATGGCAAATCTTGAATTTTACGAAAGGCTGCAGGAATGGATTGCTGAGCAGAACTTGAACGGCAGACTGCCAAAACTACCCGAGGGCTTAACACCGTTATCCGTAAAAGTGTTATCATCGGGTTATGCGATTGACAATGACACAAAATCGGCACGGTATCAAATACAGTGCCAACTTAAATATGTAAAAAATAGAGGTAAAAAATAATGAACGAAGTAATCAGACAGAGAAGAATGCAGGCAAACTACCTTGACTGCGGCGGAACAAACAAATCACCGAACTTTTCTCTGCTCGGTGTGGGTGCAAAGACACTTGACGAATCACCTGCCGCACAGACAAAGAGCCGCAAATATGTATGCGACAAATCTGCAACAAAATCAATCAGCGGTTACGATTGGACAACGGCATTTGAGGTTGACCAGATCCGTGAGCAGGACGCAATCAATTACATTATCAATATCGGTGAGAAACAGCTTGTGGGAGCTGATGCCGAAACAGATTATGTTATCGTTGACCTTGACCAGCCTGTTGAAGACGGCAGTAACAAGACCACATATCATGCACGCAAAATCCGTGTTGCAGTCGAGGTGGCAAATTTTACTAATGATGACGGCGAAATGGGCTGCAGTGGCAATTTCCTTGCAAAAGGGGACCCTGTCGAGGGTACTTTTGACACAGCCACAAAGACATTTACAGCAACTACGGAGGCATAATTATGATTATCAATGGAGTAAATTTACCTGATATTGATGTTGCTGATGCACTTGCTATGGAGCGTTACGAGCACGCTCACGATAATGTCGCAAAAGCAATGGACGAGTTACAGCCCGAAGGTAAACGCCAGTCAGAGCTTATTCGTGCTCAGTGTACGGCTGTTTTTAACTTTTTTGATGAGGTTTTTGGTGACGGTACAGCTAAAAAGGTTTTCGGCGAAACCGTAAACCTTACAACCTGTATCAATGCCTACGAGGATGTCATCAAGGCTATTAATGCTTTCGGCTCAAAGCTCGGTAGTATGTATAAAAGCAGAGCAATTGCAATGAACAACAACCACAGGGGCAAAAGGCATAAGCAGTACAATCATTATAAAAAAGCCACTTAAACCGGCGACAAAGTAATGAATCTGCTTTGTGACAAAACACCCGATACAATAACCGTGTCGGGTGTAGATTATAAAATCAACACCGACTTTAGAGTGTGGATTAAATTTGAACTTATCCTCACCGAACAAATTGACGATACACTCTCAGCTGAAATACTTGCAGAAATACAGCGACTTATATTCAAAGAGCCTTGCCCGATGAACGAAGAAACCGTTGAGGCTATTTTAAACTTTTATCGTTGCGGTAAACCACCTGAAAAGCATTCAGGCGGTGGCAATGATAAAGCTGTATTTGATTACGATTTTGATGACGGCTATATCTATGCGGCATTTATGGAGCAATATGGCATTGACCTCAACGATGCGAAATTACATTGGTGGAAGTTCAGAGCATTGTTTCAATCCCTTAACGCCGATTGTATGTTCGTCAGAATCTTGGGGTATCGCAGTATGCCGATTACCCCTAAAATGTCAACAGCAGACCGCAATTTTTATCAGAGAATGAAAAAGCTCTATGCCCTGCCATTACCACAGTCGGTGCAGGAAAAGTATAATGCGATTGAAGAGGCTTTGTTATCAGGAAAATCTGTTGACGAACTTATATAGATTTTGTATAATGTATATATAAAATTTATTGAGGTGGTACAGCTATGAAAAAGATTTTATCCTTTATAACTATTGCATTATTAGCATTGACTTGCACAGCCTGTGGAGCTAAAAACGACCCGTCAGGAATCAGCAAAGATGAGTTTGACCAAATAAATATGGGAATGACCATATTTAAAGTTGAAGAAATTGTTGGCGGAAAAGGTACTAAGATATCAGAATCAAAAGACGAAACTGATGATTATTATATAAATACATATGTATATAAATTTGAAGGCGAAACCAGCGGTTACGCTGAGTTTGAATTCACTTCTAAAGTACCGAAAAATGAATTAGATTTAAGTGTTAAAACAAAATTAACAAGTAAAAATCAATATGATTTATCGTAGGTGATAAATTGAAAAACAAACAAAAAATTAAATGCCCTTTTTGCGGTTACGAAATGCCCATATACTTTGACAAATCGTCAAGGTGTAGGGGCATTTTTACATACTGTAAAGGGCGTAATTGTAAAAGGCTATTTGAAATCGTATTAAACGATAAAAAATAATCAGGTCAAGTAGAGCCATTGGATGCCGATGACCTCACAGTAAAGGATGTGAGATATTGGCATACGATGGCTCTATTAAAATTGACACCAAAATTGATACCGGTGGTTTTAAAACGGGTATTGATAAATTAAAAGGACTTGCCAAAACAGGTGTGTCTGCAATAACAACAACGCTTGCCGGTATAGCTACAACTCTTGGAGCAGGAGCAACAGCAGCGGCAACTGTAGGCTCATCTTTCGAGGCGGCTATGTCCAAGGTTTCGGCTATCAGCGGTGCAAGCGGAAAAGACCTGCAAAGCCTTACAGACAAAGCCAAAGAAATGGGAGCTAAAACTAAGTTTTCTGCATCTGAATCCGCCGAGGCTCTACAATATATGGCTATGGCAGGCTGGGACACAACATCAATGCTCAATGGTATTGACGGTATTATGTCACTTGCCGCTGCAGACGGTCTTGACCTTGCGACAACCTCAGATATTGTTACCGATGCAATTACTGCATTTGGCTTAAAGGCATCCGACAGCACCCATTTTGCCGATGTCCTTGCTAAAGCATCAAGTTCTGCAAATACTAATGTGTCAATGCTTGGTGAGAGCTTTAAATATGTAGCCCCTCTTGCGGGTGCGATGCACTATAGTGTTGAGGATGTGTCCGTTGCACTCGGACTTATGGCTAATGCGAGTGTTAAGGGCAGTATGGCAGGTACAAGCTTAAAAACTGCTCTGTCAAACCTTGCGTCACCTACCGATGCAATGGCAGAGGTCATGAAAAAATATAAAATAAGTATGACCGATGCAAATGGCGAAGCATTACCTTTAATTGATGTTATCAAAGAACTTAGAACAAAGTTTAGCGGTTTATCCGAAACAGAACAAACAGCCGCTGCAAGTACTCTCTTCGGCAAAGAGGCTATGTCGGGTATGCTTGCTATCATCAATGCGAGTGATAAGGATTTCAACAGCCTTGTTAAAAACATTGATAATGCTGATGGATCAGCTCAAAAAATGGCTGACACGATGCAGAACAATCTGCAGGGGCAGATTGTGATTCTTAAATCAGGACTTGAAGGCTTGGGTATAGAAATATACGAAAGTATGTCCGAGCCTCTGACCGATGCCGCAAAGGAAGCTCAGAACTATGTCAATAGGTTAACCACGGCATTTACCGAAGGTGGCTTGTCGGGAATGATTGAAGAAGCTGGCTCTATTTTCGGTGAGCTTGCAACAAAAGCTGTTGAAGCCGCACCTAAGATGATTGATGCAGCTATGTCATTTTTACAGGCATTTGTTAGTGGTATTGCAAATAACTCATCAAAACTTGTTAAAGCTGCTATAAACATCGTAAAAACATTGGTTAAAGGCATAAGTGACCGTGCTCCCGATCTACTGTCTGCGGCAAAAAGTATCGTAGATGCTTTAACTAAAAACTTAGTTAAGCTCCTGCCAAAAGAACTGCAAACCCCCGTTAAAGAGGCAATTAACACTATCAAAAAATCCTTTGAAAATGGCGGTCTTAAAAAAGCTATCAATACAGTTAAAACCATATTGATTAACCTCGGCAAAACTATTACTAACATTGCAAAAGTGGTTATACCACCGCTTGCAAAAGCTATTGACTTGATTGCCGACAACCTCAATATACTCTTGCCTATTGTTACTACAGCAATCACGGCGTGGAAAGCTTGGAAAATCATCTCGTCTATCACAGCTCTCGTTAAATCACATGCCGCATCTGTAACAGCGGAGAGCCTTGCCGAAGCTGCATCACTCGGCACTATAACGCTTAAACAAATTGCAGTCGGTGCATTAACGGGCGAGATTACACTTGCCACAGCCGCTCAGTATGCTTGGAACTTGGCAATGTCACTCAATCCGGCTGTGCTTATCTTGACGGGAATAACAGCACTGACAGCCGGTATTGTTGCATTTTCTGCCGCCAATGGTGATGCAACTCAATCAACGGACGATCTTGCAAGTGCGGAGGCTAATTTACAGTCGGCAAATGATAACCTTGGTTCGTCATATGAGGATATTGGTTCAAAATTCGGCGATTTTATGAACGATATTAAAAACTCGGGCAGTATCTTTGATAACTTCAATGAAAGCATCCTTATTTCCGATGATGAAAAACAAAAGTTGTCCGAAAATATGGACAATGTTCAATCCGAAATTACAGAGATTTGTAAAACTGCCTCGAAAAATCGAAAAGAATTAACCGGCGGTGAAATTCAAAGACTTGAAGACCTTTTCGCCAAAATGCACGAACTTGCGGATCAAGAACTTGCTATTGAAGAAGCAAAGCAAGGGGTTGTTACAACTCAGGCTAAGGCTCTCAACGAGGCGTCTGATTTGTCGCTTGAAGAATATACGCAAAGAGCACAAAAACTCACCAACTCTGCCGAAGAAACTCGTACAGCGGTAATTGATAAAGCATACGAGCAATATACCGAAGAAGTAGCTCTGCTTGATTTGAGGTTGAAAACGGATAGTGATTACTCACAAAAGGAACATGATGCTGATGTTAAAGCCGCAGAAGCAAGCTATCAGCAAGCCGTTAGTGCAGCCAATAAGGAGGCTGGGGATACTCTTAAAATTATTAAAGACGGTTATTATAATCGAGCAGAAGCGTTGAAGAGTACAACTAAAGATTTAAAAGGATTAAATCAAGATGAAAGCGATGCCGAGCAAACACATAAACAAAAACTTATTGATATAGCAAGTAATTATAATACTGAGATTTATAAAATAGAAAGAAAAAATTTAACTGATACTCAAAAGGGTATTGCGGAAGGTCAAGCACTTACAGCTAAGAAAAAAGCCGAAGAAGAAGAAAATACACGGTACAGTAAAGAACTCGGTGAAATAAGAAACAAACAAGGTAAGGCTTTATCTGATGAAAAATACCAAGATCAGTTGGTTGCATTTCTATCTTTAATGGGTTTGTATGAACAATATACCGGAGAAACAGATACAAAAGCTAAAGGAATAAATTCTGCATTTTTAGGAGCGTTTGATAACCTTGATGAAGACACTAAACAAAGCTTTATAGATGCTATGGAGGGAGCGGAAACTGGTTTATCAGAAAAACAGGATTCGCTGTTTTCAAAGGCTTCTCAGATAGCAGGCAGTGTTATCAATACATTTAAAAAAATGTTTGATGAACACTCTCCGTCAAAAGTGTTTAAAAAGATTTTTGGTTATACTCTCGAAGGCGGTGAAAACGGACTTGATGCCGAAGCTCCCAAACTTTATAAGCAGGCTGACACGGTGGCATCCACATTTACCGAGCGTATGCAGGCTGGTGTTTCAGCTGACGGTCTTGTGTCTAAGATGAGGTCAGCTGTTAATGCAGGACAGGCTATGCTCAGATCCAAATTCACGGCTGATGTCAACCACAATGTCGAGCTGATGAGCGAGGATAACGAGCGTAAGTATAAACTTAAAGGCGATATACACACCTCAATCAACATTGACGGCAGAGAAACAGCGGTTGCCCTTACTCCGTATGTTTCCGAAGAACTTGCATGGGAGGATAGATAATGCTTAATGAAATGACAATTAACGGCGTTGATGTTTCTGCATACAATGCTCGCTTACAAAGTTATTCGGTTAGTGGTACAACCGTTACAAATAACCTTTCTGCCTCTCGCAGTATTTTGACTGCACCAACCTTGTTTTCGGCTGTCCCCGGCACAAGGACTTTGTCTTTGACCTTGACTTTTTACCCTCACTATCTTGGTGACAATGCAAAAGGCTTGACGGTATCAGACCGCCTTGCAATAGCAACCGAAAATATAACCGCATTTGAGGGATTGCTGGTAGGCAAGGTAGTTGAAATTTCTCTCCCTGACGGATTTATTTATACGGCAATTGTCAACAGCATTGCCGCCGCAACTTTTGATAGCAGTGGTGAGCATGATGTTACATATACATTTAATGCTGTTCGTCACGCAAAGCCTATCAGTGAGATTATAAAAGCAAACAGCTATATGATTTGCAAGTCAAACACGGATACACTACCTATAATTACGGCTGAGTATGCTAACACAAAATCTGAGGTAACTTTGCAGGGTGTTACTATCAAAAATATAGCAGTCGGCACAAAAATTGTTATTGACAGCGTGTCAGGATTAATTACTGCAGACGGCAAAAATAAGTTTGGCGACAGTGATTTGATTGATTTCCCTGTTCTGCAACCGGGCAAAAATCAGATAACATCGTCTGCATCTGATGTCAGCATAACGGTGTCTTACACACCGATTTACATTTAGTTTAGGAGGTGTTTAAGATGTTTTTAAAGGTGTTTTACGGCGATGACATAAAGGTTTATCGTGACATTGACAGCACCTTTTTCCGCACTCGATCCGAGGACGGTTTGATGTCATTACAGTTTGATATATCGCCTGACCATGAGTTGTACAGATACTTTGCCTTGTACGGCTCAGTTGAGTATGACGGACAGCGTTATCTTATAAACGGCATCAATGAGCGTAAAACGGTAAGCACCATTACTTGTGAGCTTGACCTCACGGGACTCAACTATAATGTTTATCCAACCTATAATAAGAGCACCGTTAGCTTTTCAAGCGTATGCTCGGAGATTTTAAAAGGCACAGGTTGGACTGTTGTTGATGCCGACCTCGTAGCCGCTCGCCGCACCCTTGAGCTGACTGATGTAACCACGCTTGACATCCTCGATTATTGCCAAAACTCGACGGCGTATAACACTCGCTATCGTTTTGACACAATTAACAAGGTTATTTACTGCATCAAGCCGTACAACAACACCGAGCCGACAGGCACTTACTTTACCGATGAACTTAACTTGAGTGATATGACCTATAAAGGCAGTACAACAAGCCTCGTCACAAGGCTGTATCCTTATGGTAAGGACGGCTTGAGTATCGCAAGTTTAAACAACAGTAAGGATTATCTCGAAAATCACAGTTATACCGACAAGGTCATATCAGCTATATGGCGAGACGAACGCTATACAAACAAGCAAACCTTGCTTGATGATGCCAAAGCAAAGCTTGCCGTGCTTGCTGTGCCGGCGGAATCCTACACAGCTAAGGTTATTGACCTTGCAAAAACATTGCCCGACACATACGGTGATGTGCTTGCTTTTGATTTGTACGATATTGTGACCTTGATTGACCGTAAACGCAAGACAAGGATTAACTACCGTATTGTAGAGATTAAAGAGTACCCTGCTGATGCAACGCTTAACACGGTTACTTTATCAACTGTGCCAGCCAAAGTAACAGGGAAGTTGCAGACCTTGCAAAACAAGGTTACTGCCCTTGATGCACAAACTTTGCACAACCACAATAAAGTAAATGAGATTAAGCAGGATTTGGACACCACGGTACTCCATGTGTCCGATTCATGGGCAAGTTCGCTCAACAGCTCGGTGATTACACAGACCGCCGAGGGATTATTTTTTGAAGTCAACAAGGTTGTCGGTTTGGACAGGTGGGGTACTCTTCTCCAACAGTCTGCCGATGACATCAAAATTGCTTGGAACAAAATTTCAAATTACATAAAATTTGAAAATGCACAGCTAAATGTGTACAATTCCCAGAACAGAAAGCTGATGAGCTTGTCATCAACAGGACATGACATTTTTGACAATAACGGCAAAAAGCTAATGTCGTTAAATTCGGTAGGTCAAAATTTTTACTACAAAGGCACTAAGGTAGGTTACATAGGTACCGGTTGTTATGCTTCTGATACTTCAAAGCGTGACCTTTCGTTTAACCTTGAAAACGGTTCGGCATTTATGGATTGGTGTTATCGCACGAAATCAACTGATTCTTCATACACTCTTATTTTTACATATGCCGCTCAAAAAATCGGTTCGCTTGAAGCCAATCAGTTACACACAGGTTGTGACCTTAACTTGCGGAATCATTATTTACACAACGCTATTTTGAATGATTGGGGCTTTAAAGGCGGCTCTATTACAGACACTTTTTCGGGTTATTATGTAACATCATTTAACAGCAATGGTACAGCAGCAACTTGGAAAGAGTTTAAAATGACCTTCAAAAATGGCATTCTTCAATCGTTAACTGCTTAGGAGGTAATTAAAATGGATTACATAATCAATACGAAGGAAATTGCCGAAACGGATAAATCAAGACCGGCAGAACGGTCTGAAGAAATTCACTCAAAGGAGGATAAAAATGCAGACGAAACTTAGTCCATTAGCATTACAATCAGCTCGTTCGGAACTTATTGCCACTGTTAATGCAGTTATAAGTAAATACGGCTTTCCGGCAAGCCTTATTGACGGCATAATGTCATCTGTGCTTGTTGATATTAAATCGCAAGTAATTGCTGAACTCGCAAACGAGGTTACAACTGCAACAGCGGAAAAGGAGCGTACCGATGAATGATTATGTTGCTAAAATTACGCTTGATTTAAATTGTCAGGCTACACCTGTTGTTATATCCGCAGGACAGTTTGATATCGGCAGAAAGATACAGATTACCCTTACCGCTGACGGCGAGGCTTACGATGCAACTGGTGCAACGGCTGTGTGCAAAGGTAAAAGCGGCAGTAACTATTTTGCTGTAAATGCTACAGTAGAAAAAGATATAGTTACTGTAACTACAGATAAAGCTATGCTTTCATCCGCCGGCAGAACGGTTGCTAAAATTGTGCTTACAGACGGTACTCGTACCTACTCTACACAGCCGTTTGTAATAAACACTCACAGCGATTATGACGGTGATATCACCGCATCAGATTATTATCCCGAATTATTAGACATATTGTCCCGTGTCATTGCTCTGACCGAGAGTGGAGCTGTGCTTACCGATACTGCACTGGACGCTAAGAGCGTTAATCCTGTACAGAACAAAGTTCTTACAGGCATTATAAATAACTTAGTGCCGAATGAAGAGGGGTTTATCAATACTTTTAATCTTGCGGACGGTGCGGTTACTCTTGATAAGTTAGCAGCAGATTTAGCTAAAATCATTAACAATAAGGTAAATAAGGCAACCACTCTTAACGGATACGGCATCACGGACGCATACACAAAAGCTACGGTCAAGTTATTGCTTGCAGGCAAACTTGACGCAATGTCTTTTGACAGCGAGCCAACGCTCAAC
>ENA-OURU01000812-OURU01000812.1-human-gut-metagenome-genome-assembly--contig:-NODE-812-length-44470-cov-5.942407_pt1 | contig 44470 bp, 37 predicted proteins | sample MGYA00242137_ERZ509064 | MGnify/ENA primary metagenome ERZ509064 (study PRJEB26280, sample SAMEA2338777) | human gut metagenome | biome: human gut; feature: human-associated habitat; material: faeces...
ATTTATATTCTACTATATTTATATTAATTATTATTTTGGTTGCTACTCTAAGTATGGAAATTATGTAGTTGATTTTATATTCAATATGTTCTTATATTATTTATTAAAATATTCTTTCCATTCTTGTTCTTTAAATCCTATTAGTATTTTATCATTGCTTATGATTAAAGGTCTTTTTATTAACATTCCATCACTTGCAAGTAATTCTATTTTTTCTTCTTCTGTCATTGTTTGCAATTTTTCTTTTAAATTTAGTGATTTATATTTTAGTCCACTAGTATTAAACCAATTCTTTATTTCTTTATTGCTGGTTGGTATCCACTTTTGTAATTCCTTTATTGTAGGAGTTTCTTCTACAATATGTCTATCTTCAAATTCTATATTATTACTTTCTAGCCATTTTTTAGCTTTTTGACATGTTGAACATTTTGGGTATTCTATAAATATAATTTTCATTTTACATTCCTTTCTTATTTATTTTTCATTATATCATACATTATGTATCCACCAATTAAATTTTTAACATTATAACCTTTTTGCTTTAATATTCTACATGCTAGATAACTTCTTAACCCACTATGGCAATGTACTATTATTTCTTTTGATTTGTCTAGTTTTTCTATATTTTCTCTTAATTCATCTAATGGTATATTTATTGCTCCTTCAATATGGCTTATATTATATTCTTCAATTGTTCTCACATCTAGAATATATAGATTTTCTTTGTTTTTCAGTTCTTCTACGGCAATTGTATCTACTAATTCATTCATTTCATTTTCTATTGCATTTCCAAGAATATTTACTGGACTTTTGGCAGATGAATATGGAGGTGCATAGCATAATTCTAAAGCTGAAATGTCTGCAGCTCCCATTTTATTTTGAATTGCTACAGATAAAATATCTGTTATTTTATCTACACTTGATTTTCCCCACACATATGCTCCAAGTATTTGAGAAGTTTTACTATTGTATATTGCTTTTATTGTAAGCATTTTAGCTCCTGGATAATATGTTGCATGAGAATATGGTGAAATAATCATAATTTTATAAGGTATATCTAAGTTTTTGCAAGCTCTTTCTGAAAGCCCTACTATTCCTAGAGAATAATTAAAAATTTTTAAAATACTGCTTCCTATAAAACCTTCATAACTACTTTCTATTCCATTTATATTGTTTGCTACTATTCTTGCTTGTCTATTTGCTGGTCCTGCTAGTGCAATTCCGTTTCTTTCACCTGTTATAGTATTTTTAACTTCTACAGCATCTCCTAATGCATATATATCTTTATTACTTGTTTGCATTTTATTATTTACAATTATTGCACCTTTTTCGTTTGTATTAATTCCACTCTCTTCTGCTAAATTTGTCTCTGGTCTTACTCCTATACATAATATCACTAAATCTGTCTCAATTTTTCCATTGTCAAGTGTTAACAACAATTTTTCGTGTTCTTCTATTTTATTTACACCTTCATTTACATATACTTTTACTCCATGCTTTTTTATTTCTTTATGTATAAAATGCGCCATGTCATTATCAATGATTGAGATTAAATGTGGAGCTTTTTCTACTATCGAAACTTCCATAGTATATTCTGACAAATTTTCTGCCATTTCCACTCCGATATATCCTCCACCAACGATTACAGCACTTTTTGGATTATTATTTTCTATAAATGTTTTTACTTTTTCAGCATCCTTTACATTTCTTATAGTAAAAATTCTGTCACTTTTTACTCCTTTAAATGGATTAATTGGCTCTGCTCCTGGTGATAATACTAATTTATCATAATTCTCTATGTATATTTCTCCTGTAGCCTTATTTTTTATTTGTAATTTCTTTTTTTCTTTATCTATTTTTATTACTTCTTGTTTTATACGCACATCTATGTTAAATCTTTCTTTAAACTTCTCTGGAGTTTGGACTAGCAAATCATCTTCTGTTTTTATAATATCTCCTATATAATAAGGAAGCCCACAATTAGCAAAGGAAATATGTTCTCCTCTTTCAAATAAAACTATTTCTAAATTTTCGTCTAGTCTCCTTAACCTAGTTGCTGTTGTAGCTCCTCCTGCTACTCCTCCTACAATTACAACTTTCATGTTTTATTATAGCTTGCACAAATTTTAAATTATATTTTCATTTAATGGTTCTTTTTTTACTATAATGTTATTTTTTTCATTATTACCAATTTTTATATTGCGACTAAATTTTACACTACTACTTAATATTATGTATTAATTGTTAATATATTTAAATACATAATATAGTGTATAATAAGTTCCATTAATATCTACTGTGCAAGTTTCTCCTTTCTTTATAAATAACTTTTTGTTTATTATATAATAAAGTAATTTTTATTGCTAGTAATATGGAAAATTTTTGTAGAGATTTATGTAAGTATGTGTAAAATTAAAAATATGGAATTTTAAGTTATATATATTTTTTAATGTATGACAATTCCGCTGTAGCGGAATTGTTGGTTTTTGTATTGATTTTTCATCTATATTATGGTATATTTAAATTGCTGTTATTATAAAATAGCAGTTTAAATAAGGTTTAACCCTTAGATGCCAAAAGATATGATTTCACTTAAGTGAAGGAAGTCCTATGTTCTAGGACTTCTATTTTTATGCTTTTTTTAATTTTTAGTATTTTTTACACGATTTTTTTATTTTAAATATTTGACATGTAGGTTATTTAAAGTAAAGTCTTATTTTTCATTTTTCCGCTATCGCGGATATATGGGTATGGAATTTGAATTTGAACTTAAAAGTTTTGGGGTATAAATATGAATTTTTATTTATCTTTTCTTATCATATATAATCCTTCAATTTAATTAATCAAATTTCTGACTATAGTTCCCACTTTATCATTACTCAACTGTTTTCTAAATTTAATATTAATTCCTTCTTTGTTCAATTGTTCAAATAGTTTTTTTGCACACTCTATTTTATATTTTTCTTGTCCTCTTAAATCTCTTTCAGATTCAACATCCTTTGATTCTATAATTAAATTTAATTCACTTGAACCATCTTTTTTATCAACTAAATACATAAAATCTGGACTATATGTTCCACCATTTGCTACAGGTATTTTTATACTATTTTTAGGTATTTTTCCAAATACTGTTACTTCATTTATTTGTTCTAATATATTACTTTTTTCAATATCCGAATCAAATGCAATTGTATCATATAAATATCTTTCCTGAGGAACATCATCTATTCTGGATGTTCCAACATTTCCTAATACAATTGTATCCTTTATTGTTCCATCTTCTGTAGTTAACGATGTAGGATGTATTGGTAAATTAGTTTTTTGATATGTAAATCTTTTAAATAATTTATCTGCCTTCCAATCATTTATCTTCATATAAAATTTTGATAATACTGTACTATTAAAGAAATCATTATCAATCTTATGTTTTTGACTGTATTTTACTAAAGTATTATGAATATTCATTATTGGAATATTAGTTAATTCAGATAACTTTATAATAAATTCGTTATATTTCATTTTCTTATTTGTTGATAATGATATACCTGCCATTTCAATTATATTAGTGGAATTATCTGTTATATTTAACAATTGTCTTTCTGTTGTTATAACATCACTACTATTTATTCCTTCATTTAGTATATTTAACAAAGCTCTTTCTATTTCATCATTACTAAATTCAGAATACTTAATAATATATTTTTTATTTAATAATTCCCATAATTTCTTGATTTGGTCATATTTATTTTTTCTAACTTTAATTGTATTAATATCTTTTTCTTTTCTTTCAATAACCTTATTTTTATGTAATCCATTATTAAGTTCTGGTAGTATCTCTAATAAATTATCCTCTTTTAAAATTTCACCTTCTGGATTAATAACACCGTTTTGTAATAATTCAATATAAATAGGAGTATAATCAACATTTCTTTCCTTAGCTATTTCTTTTATTTGATCTATTGTTATTTTATTAAATGTAGTTACTTCACTGCTTATTTCATTTCTTAATTCTTTAACAAAGTTTTGTTCAGTAAAATCCACAATATAATTCAAATAAAATTGCTCACTATCTATTCTATTAAGATTATTATCTACTGGTAATCTTAAACCTCTACCAACTTCTTGTAACTTACTATTTTCACTACCACTACTTCTTAACTTAGCAATTGTAAATATGTTCGGATTATCCCATCCTTCTTTTAATGTCCATTTAGAAAAAATGAATCTTCTTAAATTAAATTTACCATCTGAGTCTTTAATCTTTAAAATTTTTTCTTTATCATTTAGTATATCATTAACCTGTGCTATTATCTCTTCATCTTTTTCTGCATTATCTTGTGAAAAATATCCTGCATGACATTTTGATATATTATTTAAGCTCTCTTCTAAATATTTTTTATATTCACAATTATCAAGCTCATTAATCTTATTCTTTAACTTCTCTTCAAATATTCTTTCAAAAGAATCCAAAATATAAGTTGGTTTTCCTTCCTCTATTTTTCTATATGCTGAAATATCATCAATAAAAAATAGTGCTAACGTTTTAATACCTTTATTATAATTTTCTTTTTCTATTTCAAAATGCCTTTCTAAAGCTGTTTCTATCATCATATCTTGATATGAAATAGAATAACTTTCTGGTGACAACTCTGTTCCAACAGTAATTTCAATTCCATTTGAAAGTACAATTGAATTTTTAGTTATTCCTATTATCTCTACACCATGAAAATCTTCATGGACTATAGATAAACTATCGTTTTTAGCTAATTCATAAGATTTTTTTGTATTTTTTTCTATTTTTTGAATAGTACATTTTTCTTTATTTTTTATTGATATAAGTTTTATTCTTAAATTGCTGTTTGAGTCTGTAGGAACATATTCTGCTATAACACCCTTTACTAAATTATTATTAAATGCATCTATACTTCCTAAATTGTATACTAAATTTTGATAATCTTTTTCATGATTTCTTTTTTCTGGAAATGTTGCTCCAAATCTTATAATACATTGTGGTTTTAAAATTTCTTTTATTTTGTTAAAAGTTACATTTTCTTTGGCAAATTTATGAGGTTCATCAATTATTAAAATTGGTTTTGTTGATTTAATAGCCTCGCTTGGATTTGTCAAATCATCTAATATTGTAGTATCATAATTTTTAGTTAACATTTTTCCATTTGTTATTAACTGAGAGTTAATTAACATTATTTGTATCTTTTTACTATTTAAATTAGAAGCTGTTACAAATTCTCTAATAACACTTGGAAAATAATCTCTTCCCTTTTTCTTTTGAATGCTTTCTACAAATCTTAATTCCATTTCTACTTGATTATACTCATCCTCAAAAAATTTTCTTGTATCTGAAGATGATATAAATTGTTTTGTGCCTGCTTTTATCGGTAATGTTGGTACTACTATTATAAATTTATTAAATCCATATTTTTCATTCAATTCATATATTGTTTTAATTTGAGTAAATGTTTTGCCTGTACCTGTTTCCATTTTAATATCGATATTTAAATAATCATCTGTTATGCCAATATTTCTACTCATTTCTTTTGTAATACTATTATTATTTTGTATTTTTTTAATATTTTTAATAATATTAGGAGAAGCCAAATCTATTACAGGATTTTCAGTTAAACTATTTGTTTTTTCTATATTAACATTTTCTAATACTCTAACAATTGAATTTACTGCATCAACTTGATGTTTTAATCCTCTTTCGAGTTTCATACCTATTCCTCCTTCTAATATCTTGTATATACTTTAACATCTATATTTTTGAAATTCTTAACTTGTTTTATATTATTTTTTATCATTTCTAATTCATTAAACTTAAATGAATATCCAAATAATACAATTTTGTTGCAAGTAAATTTTTCATCTTTATTGTATTTTTCTATTAATGCTTCAATATTTTTTATATTTATATTAGGTTCAATTAAATATAAACATTCTCCACATTTATATGTATTATATCCATTACAATCAACTTTTTCTATATTCGTAGTAAACTCATATCCATCTTTTAATTTCCATGTTTCCAATATTGTTTCTACTCCATATTCTTTGTATAGGTCATATGATTCATTCATTAATTGTGGTTCAAACGATTCTAATTTACTCAAAATATTATCTGAAGTGTTTTTTAAAGTATAATGCTTAAATCCATAATCAATATCTGCATGCGTTTCTTTCTTAATTTTTTCAGAAGCTTTCTTAATTCTGTCTTGACCTATTTCATCTATAGTTTTATATCCATTTTTATAAGCTTCTTCATTCTTATTCGTTTCTTCTTGCAATTGAACCATAATATATTTTAGATTAAGCTTATCTACTGAATTTAATTGAATAATTGCATCTGCTGTTGAAGCACTGCCAGAAAAGAAGTCAACTATAATATCATTTTCTTCACAAATTAAATCAATAATATTTTTTATTAGTTTTGTAGGTTTTGAATTTTTAAAAATTCCTTTTCCTAATAATTCCGATATTTCTTTATTTGATTGTCTTGTACTACCATATTCTTCATATCCCCAAAAAGTAGTACTTGGCATTCTATCACCAACTTCACTCCAAAATGTCTTTTTTTGAGGCACATTAATTCCTTCTGGATCTAAATAAATTCTATTATCTTCTTCTAATTTAGATAAAGTGTCTTTTGAAAATCTAGGATATGTTCCCTCAATTGGTGTCCACCTTTGGCCATTTTTAAAAACATATGTATATATACTATTTTCCACTCCACTTTTTGCGTGTAATGGCGTTAACAAATAGTCTCCTCTCGGATCGTTATCGTAATTTTTATAATAAGCCTTTTGTTTTTCTGTTTTCTTAATTCCTTTAATTCTTAATTTTTCTTTATTTTTAGCATAGCATAAAATATATTCATCATTATCCGAGAAATATTTTGCATCATTTTTTATTGTATCTAAACATTGCCAAGTAATTTGACTAACAAAATTTTCTTCACCAAATATTTGATCACATAATTGTTTTAAATTATACACTTCATTATCATCTATTGATATAAAAATTGCTCCGTATTCACTTAATAATTGTTTAGCTAAATACAATCTTGGATACATAAAAGTTAACCATGCACTATGTGATGAAGAATTATTAGAAGTCATATCTAATATTCTTTCTGCTTCTATCATATCTATATCTAATTTATTAGCCAAAGTTTCTTTACTAAATTTAAAAGTATCATTATATCCAAATCCGTCTTTTCCTGTATTATATGGTATCTATATATATGCATTTTATTTTTCCTTCATAAGCTTTTACTAAATGTTTTAAAGCATCTATATTGTCCCCACTAATATAGATATTTTCGCTATTTATGTTTTCTTCTTTATTATTATGTCCTAAGTCAGGTTCTATTACAGTCTCTGTATCTAATCCTGTTATCATTTTAGCATAAGACTTACCTAAAAAGTTTAGTTCAAAACTTTCTTTTGAAAATTCTAAATCTGTATTAAATTCTTTTTTTAATAATTCTAAGTCTAATCTTCCATCTTTATCAAAACAATTAGGTATAATTTGTTTTAAATTACTTATTTTATCTTCATTTATAGTTTTATTATTATTATTCTCAATTATATCTTTTATCATTATTTTTTCTCCTCATAAATCATCTTTCTAATTTTGCTTTTAGCGTCTTCATTCTCCAAAATATAGTTTGCTATATCAACAGGAATCTTTTTTGTTTTTGAGTTCTCTGTTGCTAAATCAAATAATATTGTTTTCTCATCAACACCTAATTTATATGTTTCTGCAAAATTTCTCAATAATTTATCTGATGGAATTCTTTTATTGTTTTCTATATCATTTAAATACTGTGGTGATATTTTTAATTCCTCTTTTAAGACCTTAATGGTTTTTCCCGATTTTTTTCTTAAATCATATAAGTATTCCCCTAAATTACTTTTCATTATTCTCTCCTATCAATTAATCTGCTGATTTGTTGATATAATATCAATTTAATTGTAAAAATACAATATTTTTTACAATAATTTCTTATTTTACACTTAAACTCATTTAATACTACTTTAGATTTCCGCCATTTTTTTGTCAATGAACTTTGAATTTTTCGATAAACTTGGTTACAGGAGTACAGCTCAAACTATTGGCCTTCGGGTTATGAGTAAAGCTCACAAAGTATTGGTAAATCTAGCTTTGATGTGTATTCGTTGATATATTTGGTGTGCCAAATTTTTTAACTTTGTAAATTTATGTGATTTCGGGTTAATTTTTGTGGGTTGTGTGCCCATTTTGAGCCCAATTATTTTAATAAATTTATGGAGGTTTTGATTATGAATAAAAAATGTTTTTGTTGTTTTAATAATATGAATAAAAATGATAATAATGATGAATTATTACAAGATTGGATGGAATTTAGATTTGAAAAATTAGAAAGTAATTTGAATGATGAAGATAGAAAACACGCTCTTAAATATGATACTTTTTGCGAGAAGATTCTTGATGTTATTCAAGACAGGGATTCTAATTATATTTCTAATGTTCTTGATGATTTTAGAGAAGAAATGCTAAATCATTGTGTTTATTGGAATGAGAAGTATTATATGACTGGAGTTAATGATGTTATTAAATTTATCACTAATACTTTAAATTCATAGCATATAAAATAAAGCGGGCAATTTGAAATTCATACTTTTTCATTTTGTCCACTTTATTTATAAACTCTGCAGTGTTCTCTGTAGAGCTCTGCAGAAGCTTCTTATTTTAGCCATTCTCCTATTATTTTTTCAAAGTTCTCAAGTGTCCCTGTACTATATTGATATTCACCATTTTCAACTTTTTTTAATGTTTCTAATGAATAAAATGCTTTTTCTTTTGAATAATCTTCATTAGTTATTCCAATCTTTTCTTTATCTTCTTCAGAAAATAAATCTTCTATTGTATAATTATTTTTATTTATGTTGTTTGTTCCATCCGCAAATTTTATATCATTTATATCTACTAACAATTTACCAGTCAAAACTTTATATTGTTCTCTTCCTGCCTTATCTTGATCTAATATAATTTTATAGTTGTAGCCCCATCCTATTAATATTGAAACAAGATTGTGAATATTAGAAACACTAGATGATGGAATTATATTATATTCTTTCTTATATTCTTTCTGGATTAGAAATGCTCTTATATAATTATAATCAGAAATTCCTTCAGTTATTAAATTTATTTTCTCTATATCCATTCCTGTAAAACTGTATCCCATATTCATTCCTATGGCTGTCAATATCGGAGTAATTGTTTCCTTTTTAGAACCCATTTTATGTGGTAATGAATAATATTTATTACCAATATTGCTATTTCCGACTTCATCTTTTATAATTGTACGAATTCTATATAAATCATTTTGATATATCATAGTTGGTAATTGTGTAGTATATATAATCTGATTATTATTTAATATAAAGTCTTCGAATAATTCTAAGATTTTCTTCTGTGCATTAACATGTAAATAAACTCCCGGTTCATCTAATAAAACTACATAATTTTCAACATCATTTCTTTTTGTTTTAGCTAATAATTGAATGTACATATTTAAATACCATCTTAAACCATTACTCCTTTCACTAAGGTTCAAGAATTTTTTATTAGTTTTTATAACAAAGTTTAAGGCATCCTTATCAAAATTAATTCTAAATTCTATATTCTCTTGTTTATAAAATTTATTAAATCCTTGTATTATTTTTGCTATTTTACTATTCATATCATCAACAAAGTTGTATTTATCATCATCTTTGGTTAATTTCCAATAGCCTTTTAATTCCTCTAAGTTCATCCCAATAACTTCAAGCAAATATAATAACATTTGTTTTGATTGTGTTCTATCTTCTAAATATTTTCTTGTATATTTAGTTTTTAATTCAATATCATCTAATCTAATAAATTTTGGAAATAATAAATATATATTTGTTAAATAGTTTATGCATTCTTTCAAATATTTAGTAAGTTCTTCATGCTTAGAATTATTTTCTAAAATAGATATTAAATTAGTAAAGTGTGTGTAATTAATAAATATTTTTGACTCTGCATTATTAATCATTTCAATTAATTGCATAAACTGTTTTCTTTTAGTTTCATCACCTAAATAAACTTCCTTCTTTAGAGCATTTACTTGTTCTCTATTTTTTTGAAAAATTTTATCATTAGCTATTATTTCTGTTATTCCACCTTCAACTTCAATATCAAATTGTTCTTTTATAGTAATAGTTGTCTCTTTATTTGAAGTATATATTTTTTCTTCGCTTTTATATGGAATTAAAACTAATGAAATTAATGGTTTACCTGTAGTATTTTTATTATTATTTTTAAAATAATTGGTGTCATTAATACCTGTTAAATTTAATTTTCCAATTGCTTCAATTAAATTACTTTTTCCTGATTCATTCTTTCCTACTATTGTATTTATACTCTCTAAATCAATTCTATTATTTTCTTCAGCAATAGATTTAAAATTTTCGATTTTTACTGATTTTACCTTCATATTTTTACCTCGTTTATATCAAAATTTATTAAAAGCAAAATAATCCTGTAATTTCAAAATTACTTTCATACTTTGCTTTTCATCTGTATCAATTATTTCTTTTTATTAATTCTTCTACAACTTTATATACTGCTGTATAAGGATTGCAATTTTCACTATCTAAAGCTTGTCCTAAATTCAAATAATGCTTTTCAACTTTTTTAGCATTTTTTATAGCAATATCTGTTTTATCTCTTAAAACATGATATGTCTTCATACTTTTGATGCATCATTTTATCTTATTTTCTATATCATTTTGAACTTCTTAATTTAAATGATATATCTTTATGGTATATCTCAAATGTAATCTATGCCAATATTGAAGTGCATTTTTAATAAAATAAATTTTCTTTCATTTCTATAATCTTTTTATTTATTTCTTTAAAATCATATACAGACGCTAAAATCACTTGATGATCCTTAAAATCTCGCTCCAATATTTTTATCATAGCAACAGAAGCATCATCTGTTAACTCATTTGTTCGTGGAGAATCTATTATTATAGGTAAAATCAAACCATATTTATTCTTTATTTCTAATAAATATGCCATTTTAAAAGAAAATGCCATATGTGTCAATATTCTCCCAGTCTTTCCTTTTAATTTATTTGTTAACACAAATTTAGGACTATCACCAATATATTCGTCAAAGTTCAATTCTTTAGCATATTTTTTTATAGTATTATAAATTTCATTTAAATACTTATTATTTTCTGATAATATTTCATGTAATTTATTCATCAATTTTTGTTTTCTTCTTGTTAATTGACCTATTATCTTATCCATTTGACTTTCATTTATATTAACGTCCTTTAACATATCATCAACTTCATCTGCAACAGTTTTTACATTAAATAAAATATTTCTATCATCTAACTCATCTTCAATTTTTTTAATCTCATCTTTAACTTTAGCCAAATTGATTTCCAATTCTTTTTTTCTAGTTTCATAAAAAATTTGATTTTCATTATAATTTAATATATTTTCTTTTGATAACTTGATTGAACTATCATCAGAAATCTTTACATATATATCTAATTTTTCAAGATAATCAATTAATTTCTTATTGTCTTTTAAAATTCCACTGACATCTTTAATATCGTTTTTTATTTCAACTTCTCTCATTTTTAACAAATTCAACTTATTATACAAATCGTTATCATCGTTTTTCCTATAGGATGTAACTTCCTCAATGATATTTTCATTTTTATATTCTGCAATACTTTTAAGCGATCTATATTTTCTTATTTCATCTTCTAATTTTTTTATTTCATTATTAATTGAAGATACATCTTTTTCTGATAATGTTGAAATGAAATCTTCTATATTGAATCTATTTTTGCCTATGATTATTCCTCTATTAAGAAGTGTCCATCCTTTTTCTTGATCTATATAGAAAACAGCTAATAAATTATTTAACATCATAATATCACTTATTTTAAAGATTTTGGAATGTAGTTCATATATTTGTTCTGGTACTATATAAGTTATTTTCTCATTTTCTTCATTCAAAGTAACAATATCACCTTTTCGCTCAAGTGAATATTGTTGAAATTTCTCTATTAAATCTATATGTATATAAAAATCATCAAAGGTTTTTATGCCATCTGTTGCCGGTATGTTATATCCCAATCCAAATAATATTGCTCTTAACAAAGTAGTCTTACCTTTTGAGTTTTCTTTACTATAAATTAAATTAATTTTATCATCAAAAATAAATTCTCTGTAATCATAGTTTCTTTGAATAATAACTTTTTTAATCTTCATATTTATTAGCCCTTTCAAACATTTGAAATATAGTTCCTTTTCTTATGAATATTTTTTTAGCAATAATTTTAGAACAAGCTTTCTCTACGGTCTCCATATTTTCATCTTTATTATCTTTAAAAACTATATCATATATTTCTTTTTCATATTTTGCAATAAACTGATTGCTTCTTATTTCTTTATTTTCGTTTTTCGCTCTTACTATTAAATTACTAATTTTATTATAAACATCAAAATCAGCTTCTTTATAATTAATTATTCTATCATATCTATCTAATGCTTCAAAAAAATCCTCTTCATCAATCCCCATACTCTCATCAAACTTTATTGAATTTCCATCGCCTAATTTTAATATCAAAAGTCTCCACAAGACATCCTCTTTTTTAATTTTCAATTTCATATTGCTTTGAGTTGCATTATGCAATGCTTCGGACTCCCACATTTCTAAAAACCTATTTTTATATGGTAATAAGTCCGAATTAATAAAAGTTAAAAAATCTTCAATTTTCGCAATTATATATTTCTGCTTTGTTTCTTTGTCTTCTCCAAAAAATGGAACCTTCGCAATTATCAATTTGCTCTTATCTATCCTACTTTTTATATTATCAAGTTGAATATCAATTTTTTTCCTTGAAGCTAAAGATAATTCATTATATTTTAGAAATGACACTAATTCAAATTCATTTGTTCCTGAATTTAATGGATTAGGTTCTAAATTGCTTATATATATAAAATTTTCAGAATCATTATCATTAACATCTGACAATGATTCTAAAGCTTTTTTTAATTTTGCCGGATATGAACTTGTGTTTCCATCATTAATATTTTGTTTTGATTTTGCTTGTGCATAAATCTTTCTGCTATTATTTAGTGAAATTTCAATATCTTCTTTTTCCCCTTCTATTTTCATTTCTTTAAATTTCCCAAAATATTTTATCATTAAATATATAGCTATATTAATTTGAAATTGCCATCCAAAGGCGCTTGCACTTGCATTTCTATTTACAGATTTCATTTATATTCCCTTCTACTCTTCAAAATTCAATTTAGGCAATGAATTTATTATATCTACTGTCTTAACTGAAACATTTATTATTCTTAATAATAAATTAAATATATATTTTTCATCATTTACTTCTTTACACCAATCATTTGGATCATTAACAATTCCACTTTTCTTATCTGTAGTAATAGCATATCTTTCCATAATCCATTCTATTGCAGATTTTCCATTAACTACATATTCATATGCCTTAGATGGAATATTTTTTATTATTATATTATCATTATATTGAATTATTGATTTGTCTTTATTTTTACCAAATTTCATTTTAATAACTTTATAATTATCGTTGTTTTTTATTATTTCACAATCTTTATAAGGTGAAATTTTTTCATAATTCAAATGTAAATCTGCTAGCTTTTTTCCAGATTTAGAAAATTTGATAAAGTCTTCATAATTATCTACTAGAGGTATGCTTGGTAAAGATTTTTTTAAATCAAATTTGAAAGTTTCTCTATAATCTTTAGAATGTAAAATTCCATAAACATAATAGAATACATCTTCTTTGGCTACACTTTTGTTCTCATATTTTTCTATTACTTTTTCATATATCCAATTTGATATACCATCATATTTATTTTCATTAATCATAAATGAAGTTTGATTACTTTCTGTATCATCATAATAATATAATGGAAACGCCATGCTAGTAGATAATGTATGAAAATTAAATACTTTATCTGTCATTAAACAAGAAAAGTCTTTACCTGAACTTGTACCATTTATAATTATTGTAGGATTTTTTTCTTTAAATATCCTTCTTGTTTTATATTGACACTCATTAAAATCTAACGAATAATAAAAATATTCTTTACAAAATGGCCTATACAAAGCTTCAGTTACTTTATTACAATCTAAATATTTTTCCTTGCCATTTCTCAATGAATTAAGTAAAGCTCTAGACCAACTAATTTTGGTTTCATCCTTTGTAACCGAATTTTTTATATCATTTATATTCATAAGATTTTTTTTCACTTCCATATTATATGTATCAATCATTTTATTCATATTATTTAATAAACTACTTTTATTAAAATTATATACCCAATAATCCCTTGCTGTAGTAACTCCTGAACTACTAATTGTAAACACAGAATTTTCTTTGTTAATTAATGGAATAAATTTTCCAAATTTATCACTTTTTTTATTAATCCAATCATTATTTTGATCTGGCTTTATCATTTTCCATTCAATATTAGAAACATTTTCAAATTTCTTTATAATTGAAAGCTTTTGTTCTCTTGTTAAATAATCTCCTATATCATAATAATGTATATATCCATCCTTTCCTTTATTTTTATTTTTTATCAAACAAGTTATTGCAACTGGTGTTCTACTTCCACTACCAAATATTTTTCCACCTTCTTTTTTAGACATTTCTCCTGATGTTCTTTGATTTCCTCTTAAATTAAATACATAAATTGATGAAAATTCTTCCAATAAACATTTTCTAAATCCATCCATACCTTTATTATCAATATACGCTCCATTGGTTATAAAGCTAATAATTCCATTTTCTTCTATTCTATCAGTAGCCCATCTAAAGGCTCTAATATATGCATCATAAGTTGCTTTGTTTGATTGTGCCATAGAAAATTTAACATATGTATTAGCTATTGCACTATCCAAATTTTTATATTTTAAATTTTGTGCATTATCGTTCTGGCTTTTTTGACCCACTGAATATGGTGGATTTCCTATACATACAGTTATTGGTAACTCCTTTTGTCTGTTAGCCCTTGCATTATTTTCTTCTAATGTATCTAATATATATTCATTATTTTCATATTTATTATCATATAGTTGAAAAGTATCAGTTAAAACAATCCCATCAAAAGGAGTATATTCTTTTTTTTCACTCAACTCGTGAAATGTTTCTTCAATATTAATTGCAGCAATATAATATGCTAGTAACACAATCTCATTAGCATGAATATCATTTATATATTTATACAATAAATCGCCTTTTTTTATAACACCACTTTGAAGTAATCTTACTATAAATGTTCCTGTCCCTGTAAATCCATCAATTATATGAACTCCACGATTAGATAAACTTTTTCCAAATTCTTTATTCATTAAATACTCTACACTGTGTATTATGAAATCAACACATTCAGTCGGAGTATATACAATTCCTAATTTATCCACTTCCTTTGGTAATGCTATTTTAAAGAATTTTTCATATAATTCTAATATTATTCTTTGCTTTCCCTCTGCATTATCAATTCCTTGTGCTCTTTCTTTAACACTTTCATGAAATTTATTTAATTTTTCTTTTTCTTCATTAGACATTTCTTTATCTAATATATCTATCATTTTTTGCATTGTCTTAGAAACAGGATTATTCTTAACAAATTCATAATTTTCGAACAATGCGTCAAAAACAGGCTTTGTTATCATGTGTTGAGCTAACATTTCAATGGCATCTTCTTGAGTTATTGAATTGTTTAAATTTTCTTTCAATCCTATAACAAAATTTCCTATTTCGTTCTTTATTTTTGGATTATCACTATTTATTAGTTGCCTCATTTTATTCATATGTGAAGTAGCAATTTCTGCTACATCTTTAGCCCAATTCTCCCAATATATTCTTGAGCCAACCTTTTTCACCATTTTCGCATAAACAGATTCTTTCCATTTATCAAATGTCTCTAAATCAATTTTTATTTGACCCTCATAAACCTTTTTGTTAGTATTTATTTTGACTTTTTTATACCCGTCATCTCTATCTTCTGTGTTTTTTTCACCTATTCCAATTACTTGAATTTGATCAGGTTTTCTTTTATTTAATTCAATTTTATTTATTGTATTATTAAATCTATCATCATGTGCTCTTAATGCTTGTAATATTTCCCAGACTAATTTATACTTTTCATTTTTATCTAGTGCTTCATCTGGATTTTCTGATGCTGAAATACCAATTGGTAAAATAACATAACCATATTTTTTTCCTTCAGCCTTTCTCATAACTCTTCCAACTGATTGTATAATATCTACCATACTACTTCTTGGATTTAAAAACATAACTGCATCTAAAGCAGGGACATCTACACCTTCTGATAAGCATCTTGCATTAGTTAATATTCTACAGTTTCCATCTTCAACATCTTCTTTTAACCAATTAATACATTCTTTTTTCTCTAGTGCATTAAAAGAACCGTCCACATGTCTTATATCTATATTTACCAAATTTTTGCTTTCTGGATTATATTTATCTTCTTTTACATGTTTTTGAATTGTTTTAAACATCTCTACTAATTTTTGAGAATCTTTAATTCTATTGCAAAATGCTACCGCTCTTTTCATTGGTAATGGATCAGTTACAAAATTTTCTTTTTCATCCCATGTAGAATTCTTTGAAAGACCATTCCAACATCCCATAATCTTTACTGAATCTTCTAATTGTAATTCATGATTTGAACCTTTTAATAAATCCTGCAATTCTTTTTTTACATATTCCTCATCTACTGCTAACACTAGAACTTTATAATCTGATAATAAATCTTGTTTTACTGCATCACTAAAACTTAATCTATAAAATTCTGGTCCATAAATACTCTCATCATCCATTGAGCATAGTTCTGCATTTACACTATTTGCTTTTCCTTTAGCTGCATCACCATATATTCTTGGTGTAGCTGTCATATATAATCTTTTTTTAGCATGAATAAAGTTATCATCATGAACCTTAACAAAATAACTTTCATCTTCATCGCTTAAAGTAACTCCTGTCGTTCTGTGTGCTTCATCGCAAATAATTATATCAAAATGGTAGTCTGTCATTTTTTGAAAATTTGAAACCACATCTATTGACTGATATGTTGAAAATATAAAATTCATTTCTTTGCCATCATATTTACACTTATCAGCCCATTTTTTTAATCTATTTACATCAGTTGTTGATGGGAAACCTAGATCTATAGATTCTTCACCTTTTGAAGCTTTATTATCACTACAAACAATAGCAGCATTAAAACTATATCTACATTGTGCTGCCCATTCTGTCAAAGTTTGACTAGCTAAAGCAATTGATGGTACTAAAAACAAAACATTTCCTGTTCCATTTAATTGTTCTTCTGCAATTCTTAAACTAGTAAATGTTTTTCCTGTTCCGCAAGCCATTATTAGCTTTCCTCTATCATGTTTCTTAAATCCGTATAAAACATCTTTAATTGCTTTATTTTGATGATTTCTTGGTGTCTTTTTATCTTTTAACTCTATTACATTTTGAACTGGTGAATATTTTTTCCAATCAATTTGAGATTCTAATAATGTTTCTAGACTTATTCTTCCAACCGGTGGATCTTGGTCCAATAAAGTTTCTTCTGCATTCTTACTATAATAATTTGTAGTTGAAGCAAATAATCTATAATCATATTTTCTTTTTTCACCGTCTACATAAAAATATTTAGACGAAGTTGCTAGAAAAGTGTCAACATCCCCCTTTGTTATTTCGTGATCTTCAGCATAAAATTTACATTGAATTGCCCAATATTCATCATAAACTGTTTTTGCTACAAGATCAATTCCAGTATCTCCTATATTATCTCTATACGGAAAATCTGTCCACATCCATACTTTTTCTATAATTTCTCTATATTTTGGTTCGTTTTCTAAATATATTTTTACTATTTTTTCAAAAGCTGTCCCCTTATCTCTTTCATTAGCAAATATTTTTCTAAACTCTTCTAATATTTCAATAATTTTCATATTCTTAAACTCCCATATATTAGTTATCCTATTTTTATGATATATTTATATCATAAAACGACTTTTTTCTCAATGATTCTATGTTATTTTTCCCATTTTCTTCTATTGTTCTATTAAACAAATCACTTCAACTTTATCTTTCAAAAAATTTCTAACCTCCTTTATGCAAATTTCATTGCAAACAACCTTGCATTTAATATCACCATAAATACTACTATCAACCATATAATTAATCCAATCCATAATACTAAAATCAGCAAAAGTCATTGGAAAAACATATGTATATAAATCATCTTCCTTTTTGCAATACATTTCATATATATAACCATTAACTCTATCGATATCTTCTCCAAATATATCAACTATTCTATTCTTCATATAATCTTTATCTTTTATATTTTTAAAAATATCCCATATTTCTTTTTTGTATAAAATTGTATAATTTTCTCTATAACCTAGATTTGTAAATCTTGGATGGTTTATGAGCCATTCATCTTCTATAAATATAATTGCACCTCTAAAATTATTTTTATTTCTATCTAATTCTTTATCTATATACTTTAATTCTCTTGGTGTAATTTCTCTATGTAGAAAATAAACTATGTAAGACCTTTTGTAATAATCTTCATCACTTTCTCCCCAATGTCTTTTTTCTCTTGACATGACACCTATAAATCTATTGCCTCTTTTTGTAAAAGTATTAATATTACACCTCCAACTTGGCTCAAAGAACCATCCAGCTAATTGTACTTTGCAAGATACATCACTAATTCTTTCCATTCTTTTTTTATATGTTTCATTTCTGTTTATATTTCTATACCCTAATCCTGTTTCATTCAAATAACTTTTTCCTTTTCTACCTAATACAACTTTTCCATATAATCGCTCAATAAACTCTCCTTTTGCTAAACTTGCTAATCTATTTTTATAATAATATTTTGAATCATAAAATAATTTAACATTTTCATTTGTTATAATTCCATATTCAGATAAATACATTATAAAATCAAAATCTCTACTTCTTAAACATATCCTCTTTTCTCTTTCCACTTAAATCACCTCCTACCTTTTTTACATTTCCACCTATCTTCCACCTTACTTTTATGCGACAGAAGACACAAGATTACCATCTTGTGCCTCCTGCCTCCCTTACATGTACTTATATGTTTTTTCTGTTACGTGCTCCCTACCTATGTACAATTTTCAAGTATAAAAAATTTCAGTTTTACTTTATTTTTAGGTGTTTCTATATTTATTAAAAAGTGTGATTTTTTGAAAGTCCCAAAAGTGTGACTAGTCGGATATTTTCAAACTGCTTAATAATCACACTTTTTCAAAATATTCTTTTGGATTTATGCTGCAAATTTTTAAAATATTTCTTTTATCACCAATAAATATTTTTATATAATTTTCTTTGTCATTAATTCCTTCTAACATATAACTTACATATCTAATATTATCATCTGTAATAAGTCCACCATAAACAAATCCATTCAAAATATATCTTAAATCTCTATTATCTATATCCCAATTATTTCTTGGTACACTTACTTGCACTCTAATTATAACTTCTCTATTTACAAATAAACCCTTATACTTTTCTCCTATTGCTTGGCAAGTATTTTCTAATCTTTTATTGTTATATGGTGTTCTTACTGGTGGCAACAATTCATTAATCCTTATTTTTAAAATTTCATCTGAATATTTACTCTCATATTCACTTATCCCATCTTCTTTTCCTGGCAATGGTGAATCTACTATTAATGGTCTTTTTAGTTTTATACATTTATATATTGCATTTCTAAATTGTTCTGTTTTATATAAAACTTGATAAATATTATGTTCATTCAAATCGTCTTGCTTATATATTTTTGCAACTTCTAAAAACTCATTTAGTCTTTTCCCAAAATTAGTTTTATCATATGTTGCAATTCTTCTTTCTAACATTTTTACCTCCTTACTTAGCTATTTTTCTTATGCTAGTTTGAAAAACTTAATATTATTACATCTTGATTTTTAATTCTAATTTTTTATTATTCTAAAATAAAGTTAAATAAAGAAATAATAATTTTCCAAACTATTCCCAATTTATATTCCATCACTATTAAATAGCTACATTATTTTCAATTTTAATATTCTATAATCTTTTTTCTACTTGCATTCTATTCTGTAGCACATATTATATAATCTTGATATTATAGAATTTGTTGTTTCACATACTTTGTTTGGTATGCTTAATCTTTGTTTTAACTTATCTCTGTCATAATTTGTTGTAATAATATATGGCAATTCATTTAATATTCTTTCATTTATAATTGTAAATAATTTAGATAACAACCAATCATTCATTGGTTCAAGTCCCAAATTATCTATAACTAATAAATCTACTTTTGTGTATAATTTTGTTAGATCACTTTCTGTATGATTTGTATAAAATTTAGCATACTTATCTACTAATTCTGTTAATGTTCCAAATATTATTGGCGTATTTTCTTTTAATAATTCATTACATATCGCCATTGATATATGTGTTTTTCCTGTTCCACTTTTTCCTTCAAATATAATACCATTTTTAAAGTTTTTGAAATCTGATATAAACTTTTCTGCTGCTAATTTCGTTCTTAAATTTTGTTCATTTGTAATAAAATTCTCTAAAGTTTTTTGTTTAAATTGTTCTGTTATAAAATCTGTCCCATAATATTGTTTTATTTTTTTGTTGTATTCTTCTTTTCTAAAATTCTCATATTGTTTCATCAATTCTTCTTGTAGTTTTTCTTTTGCCTTATTTCTTTCTTCTATTGCTTGTTTACAATCACATTTTTCATTTTCTATAAATACATTTATTGTTTGGCTTATTGGATTTAATATCCCTCTTGGTTTCAAAACTTTATTACAATATTTACATATGGTATCTTCTGGTATATTTGCTTTTATTTTATAACCATTTTGCAAGATTTCTTCTATACTATATAAAATCTTTGATTTTTCCATAACTCTGTTTTGCATAAAATTCACCTCCTTCTGTTTCTATTTCTTTTTTTAATTCTTTTTCTCTTTCTGTATTCACATTTTTTCCAATTTTTGTGGATTCTTTTTTATCCTTTATCCCTTTCTCCTGTAAGTTTTGATACTTATTCCAATTTTTAATTTTATATCCATATTCATCTTGTACTATCATGCTATATTCCTGAAAAATATCTAGTGCATTCTCGATACTTTTCTGATTTCTACCCATATGATGTGCTAATGTTTCTATGGTAAAAAACTTATTTTCACTTATTTTTAAATATCCTCCAGATTCACAATTTGCTGCTATTACTAAACAATTTATAAAAATTACAATAAGTCTATCTCCATCTTTTTTTCTTTTGATTTGCTTGATTTTTTCGTTGTCAAAAAAATTATTGTACAACTTAAACCAATATCTCTTTCCTCCTTTCATCAGTAATCACCACCTTTTTAGTAAAATATTTTTTAATTTTAAAAATCATCAAAACTATATTCTACTTTTTTCCTTGGTTCTTCTAGACTATCTTGAATGTATTTGTCTAGAATTTCTTTTGTAAATAATGTTTTAGATTCAATTTTGTAATATGGTATTTTCTTTTCTCTAACTAATTTACGAATTAACCAATATGAAATACCCAAATATTGTGCTGCTTCTACTGAATCTAAAACTCTTTTTTCTTTTGTATTTGAATTTAATTTTTCATTATCCATATCTAATCACCTCCTATCTGATTTGTTTAAAACAAAAACATTGTTGTTTTGTTTTAAAACATTTTATTTATATTTTTGTTTCTTGTCAACACTTTTTTAAATATTTTTGTTTTAATTATTTACAAATAAAAATTATTGTTTTATAATGTTCTCATAAAAATATATTGGAGTGTTTATGATGAATATAAATTTTAGTGAAAAATTAAAGCAGTTAAGAAAAAATAAAGGTATTACACAACAAGCATTAGCAGATGCTATTGGAGAAAAAAGATCAATAATCGCAAATTATGAATCAAATAATTCCACACCAGGATTTGAAGTTTTAAATAAATTATCTAACTTTTTTAATGTACCTGTTGGATATTTAACTGGAAAAAACAATTCTTTAGTTAGTGAATATAGTTTTAAAACTTTAGAAGATTATATTGATATATTACCTAATCAAAAACCATTATGGTTAAAAATAAAAAATCCCATAAAATATTCTTCTTTTACTGGTAAAGAAGTTTATGGTCCTAACAAAGATTCTAAAATTATATTCTTTAATCCATTGGATGAAAAAGAAAAAAATTCAAGAATATATTTAGAATTTTTAGATATTAATTCTTATGCAACAGATAGAGAAACTTTTTATAAAACTATTTATAGTTTCGCATGCAAATATGGTTTCTTTGGAGAAGTTTATGAATCTACAAATGAAAAGTTTAATGTTTCTTTTCCAATCTTTAAACCATTTGAATTAGGAATATTTGACACAGATTATTATAACCCTTCTTTATTTCAATTTGACCTAAACTTTAAAACAGTTGATTTTCCTGGGAAAGATAGTTTTAATTCAATATTAGAAGAATATAAAATAACAGGGTATTTTGAACCTATATCTTGTTATATAGATTATTTATCAGAAATGCACCGTTTACTTTATAACTTATCTTGTGATAATAGATTGTTAGAAAAAACTTTAGAGCAAATTTCTTATAGAACTGGTGGCATTAGAAAACGTTTTGTAAAAGCTGATTCAGATGAAATTGTAGAAAGTATTTCTTATAAATCTTTACTTTCTTTGATGTATTATGAATTGTTTTTGGATATAAAAAATGGTAATATTCCAAATTACTGTTTTGAGTGCAATAAATTTTATTTACCTGATAGTAAGCATAAATGTAAAAAATAAAGGAGACTAACTATGAATATTTATGATGAAATAGATAAATGTATAAAAAATTTAGAACAAGAATATAAAAAGAACTTACCAATAGTCTTATCTAAAATGCTTGTAATTACTGAAAAATTAAATTGTCCATATGATTGGCTTTGGGTTAAACTTCAGACAAAAGAGTTAAAAGGCAATTATGAACCTAAAATTAAGGAAAAATTTATTCAGTTATGTAAAAATATAGGTCTATGCGATGAAAAAAGAATAGATGAAAAATATATGGAAATCACTAGAGACTTCATAAAATATAGAACTTATGAAGTAGGTAAAGATTCCATGTACTCCGATTCTGTTACAAATCTCATTTCAGCAATGGAATCTTTGGAACAAAATATAAGTTCTATGAGTTTACCAGAAAATTTATCACCAATTGACTTATATTATGAAAAGCAAAAACAAGATAAATTAATTTTATCTTTACGACATGATTTGTCTAATTGCAAAGTAATTATAAATCATGTTTATACAAGATCTATTGAAATATTAACAAGACTTAAATATTCCCAACAAGAAATATATCCACATAGTAGCGCCGAAGCTATTTCAAAAATAGAATATATTTTTAATAACTTTCATTCAATAGCACAACAATTATTAATTAGACATTCTTCTAGATCAACAATTACTATTAATGATGAATATGATGTACAAGATTTATTACATGCTTTGTTTCTTACATTCTTTAAAGACATTAGAGCAGAAGAAGCTGTTCCTAACCATGCTGGTGCCAATTCACGATTAGATTTTCTTATACCAGATTATGAAATTGGAATCGAAGTTAAAATGACTAGAGATGGACTAAAAGATAAGCAAATAGGAGATGAATTGTTAGTTGACATTGGTAGATATAAATCTCATCCAAAATGCAGGAACTTTTTATGCTTTATTTATGATCCTAACTATTATATTAATAACTTTCAAGGTTTAAAAGCTGATTTAGAGTCACATACAAGTGATAATTTTAATATTAAAGTTTACATTTCAAGATAGTATAAAATTATCCTACCACATGAAAGGAGGTGATGAAGGTGTGGTAGGAAATATAGAAAAGCGTGGAGAGAATTCTTATAGATTAAGAGTTTCTGCTGGATATACTGATGAAGGCAAAAGAATAATGTACAAAAAAACTGTTCAAGCTAAAAATAAAAGTGAAGCTAGAAAAGAATTAGCTCTATTTATATCTGAAATAGAAACTGGACAAGCACTGTCTGCTAAAAAGATGCGTTTTAGAGATTTTGCTGATTTTTGGATTAACAATTATGCTATTCCAAATTTATCCCCTAAAACCTATGAAAGATATAAAAGTATGTTAAAATCAAGGATTCTCCCCTATCTCGGCAATATGTATTTGGACAAAATTCAACCAATGCAATTAATGTATTTATATCAAGAATTAAGTGAAGCAACTTATATTAGAAAAAATATTAAACATAAGTTATCTTCAAAAACAGTACTAGAACATCACAGACTATTACATTCTATGTTGCAACAAGCTGTATATTGGCAAATGATTCCATATAATCCAGCATCAAGAGTACGACCACCTAAAGCAAAAAAGCCAAATATTAATTTCTATGATGATGTACAAACAATTGCATTAATTAAGGCATTGGAAGGCGAAGAATTAAAATTTCGAGTCATTATCCTTTTAACAATTTTTACAGGATTAAGGCGTGGAGAAGTTTTAGGATTAGAATGGCAAGATGTAGATTTAAAAAATTCTTCAATTACAGTAAGACAATCTAGTCAATATGTTTCTTCTATTGGAATTTATACAAAAGATCCCAAAACAGAAACATCAAACAGGGTCATTAGTATCCCTGATTCAATTACTAAATTATTAAAAGAATATAAAAGAAAACAATCAGAAAAAAGATTAAAATTAGGAGACAAATGGATTAATACTAATCGTTTATTTGTACAATGGGATGGTTCTCCTATGCATCCAGATACAATTACTAGGTGGTTTAGAAAGTTCTTAGAAGATAAGAATTTACCACATATTACTTTTCATGGTTTACGCCATACACATGCAACTTTGCTTATTGCACAAGGGTTAGATGTTAGAACTGTTAGTAATAGACTAGGACATGCTCAAACATCTACTACATTAAATATCTATGCCCATGCATTCACGAAAATGGACAGAGAAGCATCAGATAAACTTGATAATCTTCTTTATAGAGAAGATACAAAAAATTTTTTTAAAGCCAATTAAAGGCTTATCACATAAATTTATACAAAAAAATTGAAAGGAAGAAATTCTATGAAAAATTATAATAATAAAGAAGTACATCAAGATATGATAGTTTCTGCTTAAATGATTTTAATTAATTTCATAATTTTATATTTTAAGCAGAAACTATTATTTTATAAAATAGAATTTTTTATCAAATATATTAATAAATATTGAAAATTCAAGGTTTACCAAAAACCTTTTTATATAGATTTGTGCCCAATTGGTGCCCAATGAACTTTAAACTACTTATTTTGGCACAAAATTAAGAGCTAGCAATTGCTTGTAGCTCTAGAGTTTTATTCATTTATTTTTATTTCTTGTTTTTTCCACAACAACGGGTTATGAGAATTAAATTGGTGTTTTTGAGAAATTTTGTTAACTTGAGTTTTTATTGGTTTTAATATGGTTATAGCAAATTGGTATGATTATGAATCAGGTTAAAATAGGTCTATTTTTGCAACGATTGTCACCAATTTGTCCCCAAAAATTTTTAATAAAAACGGAGGTTTTAACAATGAATAATTTAAGAGATGTAAAAGATGATTTATTAAAGGATTGGTTATTATTTAGAGAGGATGAAATTTCTTCTTTAAAAACTGATGAGGATAAAAGGCATTGGATTTATTTTGATGAGATTTCTGAAAGGATTTTAAAACGAGTTCCTAATAAAGATAAAAAATATGTACAAAAACAACTTAATTTTCTTGATGATAATTTTTTGGATTATTTAGAATATTGGAACGAGAAGTATTATAGGAATGGGGTTGTTGATGCAATTGAGTTACTTATTGGCGGATTAAAGTTATAATTAACCTTTGAGCAATAAAGTGAGAAATTTAACATATTGTAAATTTCTCACTTTTATATTATTCAAATTCAATTTCTTGTTCTGCTATATTATACAATTCTAATCTATTTTCAACATCAACTTTATTAACAAGCCAACCTTTAAAAGAGCATTGTCTTATGAACTCATCATATCTATTTACTCCATTAATTTCTTTAAGGGTTATTACAACTCCAAATTTAATTCCTTTTCCATCGCCTTTGCCAAGTCTATCTTTCGATTTGACACTTAATCCCCAGGCTGCATTTTCATATACTTTTTTAGGACGGGCTGTAGTTTTATATTCTTCAACAATATGCTTAACATTGTCCCATTTTCTATTGTACTTTCTAGCATCTCCTTCAAATACTCTTCCGTCTTCATCTGATTGTTTATTATTATTTATGGTTTTTATAGTAATATTTCCCTTTTTATTTTGCATAACTCTACCGAAATACAAATCTAACTCTGTATTAGTATAATCTACGCCTTGATTTCTAGTACACTTTGGAAAATAACACAAAGTTGCTTTTGCTATGTATGGACATTTTTCTTTATCAAGTGGAACTGGAATTCCATATGTATATGTATCATAATCTGTTGATTCACTTTCTATATAAAATTTTATTTCATCTTTTTCTGAATTAATTATATCCTCTATCCTAATTGGTACTCTACCAAAACCATAATACTCTGCTTTCTTATCGTCAATCATATCCCAACCAGTTGCAGAATCTATAATTAAAGCTTTTGCTATTTCCCTTGACAATCTTAGTTTATAAATTAGATAAGCCATTTTTCTTGAAATCCAAGGTGCTGCAAATGAAGTTCCTAAATTCATTTTTTCTCCTGTTCCAATACAAGTTCTTAGTTTTTCTCCTACATCTCCACCATAATAGCATATATCTGGTTTATTAAAAAATGATAATACTTTTCCTCTTCTTGCATAAGAAACTTTTTCACCATTTCTTTTTACTGCATTAACAACTAAGGAATTAATAGAATCCGCTGGTGAACCAATTTTGTCTTGTAATTTTTCTGTTTGATTTGTTCCTGCTACAATAAAAATAATATCATATTTATTTTCCAACATATCTAATAAAGCCCCTTCTTGAGATATGAAATTTTTATCAATTTCCATATTAGATCCAAGAGAAAGATTCCAAACCTTTATGTCTAAATTATTTTCAACAATGTCTTTTATTCTTCTCATTATTGAAAATGTACTATTATTTCCATGATGTGCTATACAAAAGTGTTTTACTCTAAATCTTCCACAACCATCATCTAATTTAGGATTTATAGACGGACCATCGACTATAATAGAGTCAACAGCTGTACCATGTTTCTTATCTTCTTCAGTAATATCCCCTAAATCATCCATATACCTTTCTTCATAATCAACCCATTTTTCAAAGTATACTCTTTTATCAAATGCTGTATCTAATACTCCTATATATGGTTCATCTGTTGGTTCTGGAAATTCAGCTACATTTTTAGCAACTTGCTCTAATTCTAATATATCTTCCTCTTCATAATCTTTAGGTAATTCATAATCAGATATATCTTCTACTGCCATTGAAATTAGATATGGTGCTTGTCTTACTAATATAGATAATGCATCCTTATATAAGATAATTGTATTATCATCTAAAATATCAAGTCTTCTACCTGTTATCCCTAATTCTTCTAAAATGTCTTTAGTTTTTTTATTAACATCATATAAAGTTATTGCTTGATTCTCATTTAATTCTTTGTTATATTGTGGATAAGTTAATTTAGTTACTATTGAACAATCGGTTAACACTTCCATAAAAGTAGTTTTTGATACGTCATATTTTGAAAAATCTATTGTGCTTATCTTTTTTTCATCTTCATTATTGAACCTACTATTAAATTTTTCTTTAATAATGTTCGCACATATCTGTATTTTTTTTATGTTGAATTCTAAATTTTCTAATGGTATAAAATATGTTATAATATGATAAGGGTTATTTTCATCTCCACCATATTTAGCACCTTTTATTAAATCTGAAGTATTTTCATTGGAACTTTTAAATAATATAGTTTTTATTCTTTTACTTTTTGGAACTATTCTATTATATTCAACATTAATCAATGTTCCATTAATCAATGTTATTTTGTCTTTCCAATATTCTTTTAATCCCTCAAGATCTTTTATTATGTTTTCTAATTGTTCCACTTTAACTTCTGTATTTGCAGCTAAATTACTTCCTCCTCCACGTGATGGATTACTTCTAGGAGTTAACTGCCCTTTTAATTGAATCAAATTATTCATTATTTAACCCCCTTGAAACTGTACTTTTAGGAATACCTGTTAAATTTTCAATTTCCCTTATAGTAAATTTTTGTTCTTGTAATTTTTTTATATTCTCTTTAATATTTACATTATTTGCAGTTTCATATAATCTTGTTAGATAATCATATTCATTTGTTGAATCACTAAAAGCTAACGCTGTACGTATTAAATTTTTTAAATCTCCTGGATATGGTATTGGGTTCAATGTATTTATTATTTTTTTAAATAGTTTTATGTCTCTCACAGCTGATGGAAATTTATCTATATATTCACTTAAAATTGAAACTGCAATTTCTAATAAATCTTCCTGTGAATATCTATTAAAATTAATAATCTTATCAAATCTTCTAATAATAGCTTTATCAAACGATTTATATAAATTTGTTGTTGCTATAAAAACTATTTTTTCATTTAATTTATCTAGTTCCTTCAATAATGTAGATGTAGCTCTTCCCATTTCTCTTAAATCATTATTGTTTAATCTATCTAGAGCCAATGCATCAATTTCATCAAATAATATTATTATTTTTTCAGGATGCGGTAAATGGTTTATTTCATCAAAAATTGCATTTATATTTTTAGATGTTTGACCTAATTTGCTGTCTATAATAGTATCAAATTCTGCTTGATATAACTCCCTATTTAAAATCCTAGCAATATGCTTTACAGTTTCTGTTTTTCCTGTTCCAGGTGCTCCTTCAAATAAAAATTTGTTAACTCCAATGTTTTTGCTTATCGCATTTACTATTCCTACAATATCATTTTTAATTTCTACTGGTAATGGTAATGACACATTGCTAACTTCTACTTTTGTAAAAAACTCTGAGCCAGATTCATATGATTGTGGCACAAAAGTATTCACATCAGACAACAAAGCCATTATATATTCAGCCACTTGATAATCTCCATTTTGATCAAAATCTTTTGCTATTTCATACGCTTCATTTCTAAAGCTTTCATCATTATTTTCTATATAATATTTTATTAAATTTAATACATTTTTCTTTTTCATATTACCACCCTATATATTATACTTTTCTTATTTTATTTTGTCAATAGTGTTCCAAAAAATATTTTTTTGTCCCATACTTGACATTAGCAAAATTATGTACTATAATCTCATTAGCAATAAAAAAACATCCCAAGTGTTATAAACAACTTGAAATGCTTATTAACAAATAGCTTCTCGCAAAAGTATTGTTAGAATTATTATAACACTTTCTATTGTTAGAAGTCAACACTTTTGACTTCTTGGGGATAGAAAGGAGCTTAATTTATATGAAAGCAGTTAAGATAAAAATGAAACCCGAATGTGGCTCTTCAAACAACTTACAAGAAATAGATAAAATCTATTTAGAAGGGTGCCAAGAAAATGGATATTATTACAAATCAGCTGTCCATGACTTCCTAAAAAGCAATCCTAATAGCATACAAGTAAATATATATCCTTATCCAAACTTACAACCTGTTGTAAGTCAAAATGGCGAAAAATATGTTAGATCTGAACCTGACTACACAGGACAAGATAACCTATTGAAGCTTCCAAGAGAATAATTTCACTCATATAAAATAGATATCTATATGATATCTATTTTATATTTTATGTATAATGAAAACTATTCAAAAATACTTTCAAATTCTAATGGTATAATATCTTCATAAAGCAATATGTATTGTGAATTAACCTGCCTATTATCATGATAATGCCCAAAATACCATTTCTTAAATTCACATTTTTCTGATATTTCTTGTAAATAATCAGTTAAAATGTCTTTTTTATACATTGGATTTAATAATGTTTGTATACTAGTAGGACAACAATGAAAAAATATATAATCAACTTTATAATTTACTTTTTCTAAGTTCTTAATTCCGTTTTGCATTTCTTCTTTAGTTGGAAGTTCTAAATCCCACCAAGAAAAATCTCTAATTCTGAAATATGCTCCTCTTTTACGATATTCATATATTCTTTCTTCTTCATCAAGATTTAATATTCCATCTTTAATATCATGTGATCTTGCTCCACCAAATGTAAAAAACTTTTTGTTATCTATATCAAATACTTCTCCACGCATTAAATGTAAAACAGAATCTCTTATTTTATGTACTTTTCCTCCATGCCATTCTTCTACTGGATAATTATATAATCTTGTAAAATTCTCGTGATTTCCATCTACAAATAATGTTGTGAAGTTTTTTTCATTTAGATAATCCAACCAATACTTTTCTTGTATATTTTCTTTTTCAAATGTCCATATTCCTCCAAAGTCACCGCAAATGATTACATAATCATCTTTGCTCATCTCTTTTTGAATCGGAAATTTATCAATTAGAAATCTGCTAAAATCAGCATGAGTATCTCCTGTAATGTAAATCATATACATCCGACCTCTCTTTTATTTACATTTTCTATAGCTTTATTTAATGTTTTTATAACTAATTCTGCACAATGTTCTTTTTCTTTTGGCAATCCTCCTAATTTTTCTATGATTAATTCTGCATCTACATTTTTTGCATCTTCCATCTTCATATTTTTTATGCTTCGAGTTACTTCACAACAAGATGCAATAACTGGAGGACATCCTTTAGCATAAAATTTAGCATCTTCTATTATATTATCATTATTTATTTTTATATATATTTTAATTATATCACTGCAAACTTCGTTTTCTACAATTCCAATTCCATCCGCATTTTCAATTACTCCAAAATTTATAGGATTTTCAAAATACTCAACTACTTTTTTACTATACATCTTACTTTACCTCTTGTTGGTATTTTATAACATTTTTCCATATATATCAATATAGAGTAGCTTTTTTGCTACTCTATACAAACATTTTTTGTAATAATCCCTTTTTTAGTTCATTTAACTTCGTATATCTTTTTTCTTCTTGATATACTTTTTTATCTAAGGTAGTAAGAATATTTGATATTTTTTCTTGTTCTTTTTTATCTGGTAATTCTATTGGTATATTTATCATTGATTCATATGACAAACACATTCGTACACTACCTTCCAATCTTTTGTTCATTTCATATATAAACTTTGGTGATTCAAAAAAATATTCTAAATATTCTGGCAATATTTTCTCATTACACTTGAAACATATATACATTGGACTAATAATTCCATTTTTATTCTTCTTCATTCTCGCAATAGAACCAACGTTAATACGAGCAGGATTATATGCAAAATCATCATTTTCAATTATTTTATAATTAGTAGTATCCTCACTTGCTACCATTCTATCTTTAAAATGCTCTGATTGTAGTATAAATCCATCTTTATTACTTACACTATATACATCTTTAATCTCATTTTTCGAATTTCTTGTAGATTTTTGAAAAATCAACTCTTCTATTTTCATGCAATTATTATATTTATTATTAAATATTCTCTGAATTAGTCCTTTTTTATATATCTTAAGGGCTTCTATTTTTCTCTGTTGCAGTTCTATTTTTTTATCTAATAGGCTTAAAAAATATCCAATTTTTTCTTGTTCAGCCATAGTAGTAAAATAAACTTTTATTTTTTCTAATTCCTCTTGAGAAATATTATAATGTTGTGCTCCCGCACCTTTCACTATAATAGATTTTCTGCTCGAATTATTCTGCAATAAATAATTTATAAATAACGGATTATAAGCTCCTTTTTTCTTTCCTCGAATTACAAAACCTCCAAATGTTGCCATTTTATTGGCATCTAAGTAAACATTTGATCTTCCGATATCTTCAATGGTCTCTGAACTCCTTTGAAATAATACATCGCCATATGTTACTGAATTATTCTCTAAAGTAGTGCTATCAATATCGACTAGACCTTTAATTTTTTCATATGTTATAAAATTATTATTTAATATATCTGTTACACTTATATATTTGATTCCTTTCCCATATGCATCTTTTGGTGCATTTATTCCATTTTTAAAATCCATTAGACTTTTTAATGTAACTAAGTTCCAATTATTATCAAATTCTTTAAATCTCAATTTAGGAGCTAGCAAATCCTCACCTTCAATCTGTCCTTTAGTTTTAACCTTAAAGGTCAAAAAAATTATATCATAAAAAATATAAAAATGGAATTATTTAAGATTTTTTTCTTGAAAATTTTTGCAAATTAAGTTTATACATTTCTTTTTTTGTGACATTTGAGGATGAACATATAAATTTAATGTGATATTTACAGTGGCATGTCCCAACAATTCACTAACAGTTTTATAATCTACACCTAACTTAATACAGTTAGTTGCAAAGGTATGTCTAAGACCATGAAAATTAATTTTTTCAATATTTGCTTTTTTTATAGTTCTTTCAAAAAATCTTCTATATGTTCTCGGCTCTATCCATTTATTAGTACAAGATAATAAATAGTCCTCCGAATTAGTTTTATAATTTTTCAATTCTTTTGCAAAATCTTTATTAAGAGGAATATCTCTTTCTGCATTATGAGTTTTAGGATTCGTTATTATAACTTTTGATTTTTTAACATTATTATCTTTAATATAGACTCTTTGAAGCGTTTTATTTATATGTAACATATTATTTTTAAAATCAATATCTTTCCATTGTAATGCACATAATTCTCCTATTCTAATTCCCGAATATAATGTTAATAAAATTCCCAGGCTTTTTATTGACTTATTTATTAAAATATAATTTGTTAACTTATCTTGAGCCTGTCCTGAAAGAGTATATATTTTTTCTTTTGAATTAGATTTTGGATATATAAAATCTAGATTTAAGTTTTGAATAAGACCTTCTTTAGATGCAGCTTTTAAACTACTTTTTATTATTGCTATAATATCTCTAATAGTCTTATTAGATAATCCTCCTAGATTATCCAGTCTACCATTTCTATATTTACCTAATAAAAATTTTTGAATTGTTTTATTATCTAATTCATTTAGGTAATAATTTCCTAAATTTGGTGCTATATGGTTAGAAATAATATTAGAATAATTTGCATATGTAGATTCTTTGATATAGTCTTTTTTATAAAATAACCAATCCCAAATCCAATCTTTATATAATACTTTATTTTTTGCTTTAAATAGCATCTTTTTCACCTCCGTATATATTATACAATGTCAGTCATTTAAGTATATTAAGGTTAAAACTAAAGGACAGATAGAAGGTGAAAATTTGTTAGTACCTAGATTGAGATTTAAGGAATTTAAAGAAGAGTGGAAAAAAGAAAAAATAGGAAATAATATTTATGAAATTATTGAAAAAACAAATGATACTATTAAATATCCTTTATGGAGTCTAACATTAGAAGATGGAGTAACACCTAAAACGGAAAGATATGAGAGAGGTTTTTTAGTAAAAAAAGAAGATAATTTTAAGATTGTACATTTTAATAATTTTGTATATAATCCAATGAACCTAAGATTTGGTGCTATAGCATATCACAAAAATAATACTGATATTTCTGTTTCTGGATATTATAATATTTTTAGTTTAAATAATTCAAATACAATTGGTTTTTGGGATAATTATTTTAAATCTCCAATTATGATTAAAAGATATAATAATATTGCTACAGGTTCGTTAGTTGAAAAAAAGAGAGTTCATTATTCTCAATTTACAGAATTAATAGTTCCTATACCCGATATTGAAGAACAAATAAAAATATCGACATTATTTGTGCAATTAGATAAAAAAATACAATTACAAAAAAAGAGAGTAGAAGCCCTTAAGATATATAAAAAAGGGTTAATTTACAAACTTTTAAACTCAATTGAATCTAATTCATGGAAAAATGTTAGATTAAAATATATTTTGGCTGAAGGCTCTAAAGTTAGAGTTGATGATACATCAGCGTATCAAAAAATCAATATAAAATTAAACTTAAATGGTTTATCTAAAAACACTTCTACTAGAGAAATGTCTGATACTAGACCTTTTTATATTAGACAATTAAATGAAATTATTATTGGAAAGCAAAATTATTTTAATGGTAGTATTGCAATAGTCACTCAAGAATTTGCTGGTTGTATTTGCTCTAACGCTATTATGAGTTTTTCTGTTATTAAAGATAATCCTAAATATATTTATTATTATATTTCTCAGTCTGATTATATAAAAAAAAGAGAATTTTTGGCTAATGGTACGGGACAAAAAGAATTATCAGAACAGGAGTTTTTAAATTTTGAAATTAAATTACCAAATATAGAAAGACAAAATGAGATTGTTAATATTATAGATTCTATTGACTCTAAAACTAATATTGAATTGTTAAAATATAAAAATTTACAGCAACAAAAAAATGGATTACTACAACAAATGTTTATTTAAAAAGGATTACACTTTGAAATGTAATCCTTTTCTATTATTTTAATTCTTTTAGTCCTAGCTCTCTTAAGTATTTATTAAGTTCTTCTGTTACTTTTTTATCTTCTTCATCTATTTTTTCTAATTCTAATTGAATAGCATCTAAATCTATTTCTTCTTCCTCTTCAAAAGTGTCTACATATCTTGGAATATTAAGATTATAGTCATTCTCTTTTATTTCATCCATTGTGGCTAGATGAGAATATTTTTCTATTTCTTTTCTATCTTTATATGTATTTATAATTTTATCTACATCTTCATCTCTTAATCTGTTTTGATTTTTCCCTGGTTCAAAGTCTTTTGATGCATCAATAAATAATATATTATCACTTGTTCTACACTTTTTAAATACTAATATACAAGTAGGAATTGAAGTTCCATAGAATATATTAGCTGGTAATCCTATTACTGCATCTAAGTAATTTTTATCTTTTATTAAATATTCTCTGATAGTCCCTTCACTTGCTCCTCTAAATAAAACACCATGTGGTAATACTACTGCCATTGTTCCATTATCATCTAATAGATAAATCATATGTTGAATAAATGCGTAATCTGCTTTTGATTTTGGTGCTAATTTTCCGTAATTGCTGAATCTCTCATCATTTAAAAACTTTTGGTCTGCTGACCATTGAGCTGAATATGGTGGGTTTGCAACAATCGCTTGAAATCTCATTTTCATATGTTCTTCACATGGTTCTTCTAAAGTATCTCCATTATATATATCAAATCTATTAAAAGGAACTCTATGAAGTAACATATTCATTCTAGCTAAGTTATATGTTGTACTTACTTTTTCTTGTCCATAAAAAGCACTTACTTTTACATCTTTTTGTCTTGCTACTCTTAATAATAATGAACCAGAACCACAAGTTGGATCATATACATTCTTTAAGTCTTTAATTTCCATTGTTACTATTTTAGCAAGTATATTTGAAACTTGTTGAGGCGTATAGTATTCTCCTGCTTTTTTACCCGCACTTGCTGCAAATTGTCCTATTAGGTATTCATATGCATCTCCTAAAACATCAATTTCTGTATCTTCAAATGCAAAATCTATATCATTTATCTTTTGCATAATTGTACCTATTAGTTTACTTCTTTCTTTTTCTCCTCTACCTAATTTTGAAGAATTCAAATCCATATCCTCAAACAAATTCTCAAAATCATGTTGGCTAGCATTTCCAAATGTAGATTCCGAAACTTTGCTAATTGCTTTATTTAATATTGATATATCAAAATTCCCCGTTTCTACCAATTTTATCAAATTGGAAAATAAATATTGAGGCTCTATAACATATCCAACATCGCTATCTTTTGTTAAATCTTCGATTATAGCCTCTCTATAATCTTCTTTTTCCCATGCTTGTTCATATGTTAGTTTATCTTTATTTAAAAGTTTCTCTTCTATGTAACTTACTAATCTTTCTGATAAAAATCTATAAAATATTAATCCTAATATATAATTTTTAAATTCAGAAGCATCCATTGTCCCTCTTAAATCATTTGCCATACTCCACAATTTAGAGTGTAACTCTGACTGTTGTTTGTTTTGTTTTTCTGCTACATTCATTTCTATTTCTCCTTCTATTTAAATCTATTAATTAAATTTACAATAAAATCTTTTATGGATTTTGTTATATTTACTTTTTCAATTAAAGGTTTATCTATCTTTTCTTTAATTTTTCCTGTATCCAATATTCCTGAGTATTCATATTCTCCTATAATATCATTCAACAAATTAATATCAATATCATACTTTTTAGCTATTTCTTCAATTTCTTTACGACGATGTTCGTCCATAAAGTTATAATAATTTTCTTCAACCGAATCATTTTCATTAAGAGTTGGTATAATTTTATTTAAGAATTCTCTAATCAAATCAGATTTTAGTCTTAGGTCTTTATTATCTGCATTTTCCAATTTATTTAGAATATCCTTAATATCTTTATCTGTCTGCTCTTTATCAGTTAAATCAATAGATTTCATTAAATTTAAAATATAGTCGACATTTATTTTATCTGTATACATTAATTCTAATTCAAAATCAATATCATTTAGTATACTAACTTTATTTTGTACTTCCTTACCTGTAGCTAAATCTAAATATTTGCTCTTGTAGTCTAAATATTCTTGATGTGATATAAAAACTTCTTCCTCTGTAAATTTAAATTCTCTAAATATTCTAAGTTTTATTAAAATTTTAGTTAACTCTCTAAATATAACAATAAATTCTTTCTTTTCTTCTTCTGATTGTATTGTATCTACAAATTCCACTGTCGGAACAACTTTTTTTAATTTTTTTGCTACTTCAATAAATTTTTCTTTATAGTACTCATATGGTTTTAATAGAACTTCATCTGGATCACTTGTATCAGAAAAAATTCTTATAGCATTATCTACAGCTTTTTTTGTTGTTCTAAAACTTACTATATTTCCTTGCGTTTTTGTTGTTTTTTCTACTCTATTTGTTCTTGAAAAAGCTTGTATTAAATCATGATATTTTAAAGCTTTATCTACATACAATGTATTTAACTTTTTACTATCAAATCCAGTTAAAAACATATTTACTACAATTAAAATATCTATTTCTGCATTTTTTACTCTTTTAGAGACATCTTTAAAATATCCATCAAATGTATTTACAGAATAATTAGTATCAAACATTTTATTATAATCATTTATAATTCTCTCTAAACTTTGACATGAAAGTTCATCTTTACCCTCATAATCTTCATTTGGTCCATATGTAAATATTGCTGCTATTTTTAAATCGGTTTTTTTAGTTTTAAAACAATCATAATATTTTACTAATTGTGGTATACTAGCAGTTGCAAATATGGAGGTATATGTCATATCATTAGTCTTTAATGGATGCATTGTAAGTATTCCTTCAGTAATGTTATTTATTCTTTCATCAGCCATATAAGCTTCTTCGGTATTAATTCCTTCAACTTCTACATAATCAATGTTGTCTAGATTTGCATCTATTGTTTTATAATAATCTACTGAAAATCCCAATACATTACCATCATTTATCGCATCTTTTAACAAATACTTATGTAAACATTTTTCAAAAATATCTGCCGTAGTTCTTCCATCTTGACTCTTATTATCTGGAAATCTTGGTGTCCCTGTAAATCCAAAATATTGAGCTCTATTAAAATGCATTTTTATAGTTTTATGCATATCACCAAATTGGCTTCTATGGCATTCATCTATAATAAATACCACTTTTTCATCTTTGTATTTTTCCATTAATTCCGAATATCTTGGGCTATTTATAGCATTAGCCATTTTTTGAATTGTAGTTATAATTAATGGCTTTGTTGAATCTTGTATATTTTTAACTAATTTATATGTACTATTTGTAAAATCTACTGAACCGGGTTCAAATTTATTGAATTCATCAAATGTCTGTGTATCTAAATCTTTTCTATCTACCAAGAAGAAGACTTGTTTAATATCTGGTTCGTTTGCTAAAATTTGACTGGCTTTAAATGATGTTAATGTTTTTCCTGAGCCTGTGGTATGCCATATATATCCATTGTTATTCGTTTCTAAGGCTTGTTTTACGAGTGCTTCTACTGCATACACTTGATATGGTCTCATTACCATTAATTGTTTATCTGTTTCATTAATAACCATATATCTTGCAATCATTTTTGACACAAAACATTTTTCTAGAAAATACATAGAAAATTCACTCAAATTACTAATTCTATTGTTTTCTTCATCAGTCCAGAAAAATGTATAGCCAAAATTAATCTCTCCATCTGTATTTGCAAAATATTTTGTATTCACACCATTACTTACAACATATATTTGAATAAATTTATATAATTCTTTATATGAAGTTCTCCTATATCTTTCAATTTGATTTACTGCTTCTTTTAATGTCTTTCCTCTTGCTTTTAATTCTATTTGAATTAGTGGCAATCCATTAACAAAAAGAGTTACATCATATCTAGTTTCTTTTTCTTCTGTAATACTTGTTATTTGATTTGAAACTTGGTATATGTTTTTGCACCATTGCCTAGTATTAAATAATTCTATATATATTTTCTCTCCATCATCTCTTTCTAAAAATTGCTTTTCTCTTAAAATTTTACTACTAGCAAAAACGCCTTTTCCTGTAATCATTGTATAAAGTCTATCAAATTCTCTATCTGATAGTTCTTTTCCATTTAATTCATCTATATTATGCTTATTTACTTGTTTTCTAAAATTTTCTTTTACATCATTTAAATTTTTTAGATTAATCCTAGTATAACCTAATAATTCTAAATGTTTAATCAATTTTTCTTCAAGCATTGCTTCGCTTTCATGTTCAAATGACATTATTTATTCCCCCAAAAATTATTTATAATAACTCTAGTATATTTTATATCATAAAATGACAATTTTCTCAACATATACTTGCAAATATTTACAATTAATTTCTATGAAAAAAATGATCATAAGGATAACCTGCTTTAATATATAACTCCGTTAGCTCCATTTTGTATTTCTCCAATAACTCTAAATACTTCTGTTTAAAAACATTTTTGCATAGCCATTCAACACCTTTACTAACAATTACAACTTTATTATTAGTTAAATATTTATAATTTTCAAAACCACTATTACACATTTTCTTAATTGCTTTTCTAACGGTTATATCTTTTCTGTTAAAATATTCGCATAGTTGTTTTATATCCATATCATCATTCCACCAATTTTCATTGTGTTCTATTTTTAGCAATTCTTCATATTGTTTTATTCTATCTTCAAAAAAATCCACATCAGCATCAGTTAATGATTTTTTTTTTGAAAGTAAACTTGATATAACCATACATATCCTTCATCTAAAATAAAATATTTCCTACTTTTTACTTTCTCACTTCTCCATCTACAAGTTGGATGTTTTTTTAACATAACTTCTACAGCTTTTCTTAAATCTTCATGTGTTATTTCCTTTCCATCTTTAGTAGTAACACCTAACAATTTAAATCTCTTTAAAATTTTATTATAAGATAAGAAAATACTATCTAAAACTTGCTCTGAATCTCTCCACATTTTTTATCACTTCCTTACTATAAAAATTTATTAATGCTAGTTTACGAAGCATTAATAATTAGCAAAATTTATTTTGCTCGAATTAAATCATAGTCGAAATCTTTGATTTCGTGTCTATGATTATATGCGTGTAGTATTTTTTAGTACCTAATATTCGCCAGCGTGGTGTTTTGACACCCCTTTCGCTGTTTAGGGCAAAATGCCCTAATACCCTTTTTGCTCTCCGAGAGATATTTTTTTAACTATTTTTGTTATTTTATTTTTAAAAAATTAGGACAATTTAGTTTAAATTTTTATACCTACTTGTCCTAATTTTTTTATAAATTTTTATTTACTTTTTTGCAAAAATACATTATAATTTTTATAGAAAATATTTAAAAAAGTAACATTTTTAGTTAGCAATTGTTAGCGCAATTACTAACTTTTTTCTTTTTAATTCTATGATCTATATCATTAATTTTAACTAAGTAGCACATCTCATATAATCTCGAAATAATAGAATTTGCTGTTTCTATTTCGCCATTTAAACTTAATCTTTCTGCTAATGAATTTTGATTATAATTTGTTGTTATAATTACTGGTAAATTATTTTCATATCTGCTATTTATTATAGTAAACAATTTTTCTAATCCCCATTCACTCGGCTTTTCTTTTCCTAAATCATCTATAATCAACAAATCAACTTTTTCATATAATTTTATAATTTCCATTTCAGAAATATTATTATCTGAATCATATGAATTTCTCAATTCTGCTAATAAATTAATTAAGGTTCCATATATGATTGGTATTCCATTTTTTATTAATTCATTTGCAATACTACAGGCTAAATGTGTTTTTCCAACTCCATTATTTCCTACCAAAATTAATCCTTTTCTTTCTTTTGAATTTACTAATTCCTCACTATACTCTTTTAAACTTTGATATACTTTTTTGTTATTTGAATTGACTTCAAAGTTTTCAAATTTATAATTTAAATTTTTTTTACTCATCTTACTATTTTTTATTATCTTTTCCACTTTTTGTGCAAATTCTTGCATTAACTCTAGTTTTCTTTCTTCTTCTAACATCTTTAACTTTTTAAGATCATATTCATTCCAATAAACCTCGGCTTCTTTACAATTACATCTTTCATAATCTAGTGTTAAAACTTTTTTGTCACCATATAACTGCCATTCTATTGTTTTTCTATATAATTTATTTTTACAGTATTCACACTCAATATAATCATTTTTATCAACCGAGGGTTTCAAAATTTGATTCATCTATTCTTGTCTCCTTTCTATTCTCTTCTTTTCTTATCTTTTCTTGTGTAGAATTATAAAAACTTTTTTCATTTTTAGATTCTTCAATTACTTTATTTGATTTTGCAATTTTGTTTAGTTTTTCAATACTTTGATACTTGTTCCAATTTTTCACAAAGTATGTATTATCTTTATAAATTAGCATACCTAAATCGATAAATTTTCTGAAAACTTTCGTAAAAGTTTTGGAAGATTTTCCGATAATGTTCGTAAAGTCTTCAATTTTAAATGGTACATTATCACTAATATATAGTCCACCATTTCTGTTACATTCTCCAGCAATAGTTAAAATTTGAATCCATAATCTAAAATAGGTGTCCCCGTCCTTTTCTTTTAGTAGTATTTTAATTTTTCTATTAGAGAATATATCTGTGTTTATTTTTATCCATCCAACTTGTCCCATAACCTCCCTTCTTTCTAATTAGATTCTAATAATGAATCATTTTCTTTTTTACTTAAATAAATGTCTAAAGCTTCTTTTCTAAATAAAATTCTCTTTCCAACTCTAGAACAAGGAATTTGTTTTCTTCTAACTAATTGAGTTATTAGCCAATATGATATTCCTAAATATTCTGCTGCTTCTTTTGCAGTTAGAGTTGTTCTTTGCATTTTCTCTATTGCCATATTACTCACCTCCTTTCAGTTTTTTCTAATTGTAGTTGACATACATAAATTATTATGGTATTATCTTGTCATACAATTGTTATTTATGTTTTGTGTTGTATGGTTCATTTATATAATATTTTTCGTATATAAGTAACCTTACAATTACAAAAAAATGTAAAAAAATTAAATTTGTAGATGTTTGGAGGTAAAAATGTCATTATACAATATTGCTTTCGATACTAATAATAAAACAGAATGTTTAAATCATTTTTCTATTGAAAAAAAGAAAGGTTTTATTTTCGAATCAGTGAATCGCTGTGAAATAAGACCTGTTGGAAGTATTCTTATAGATTTTCTTAATATAGATTTTGACAGTGATAACGATATGATTAACTTCATTGCTAAATATTGTTTTGAAGATTTATTATTAAAATTAACCAAAAAATCCAAAATGGATATAAGTAAATATTATAAAAAAGAAAATTTTTTTATAACACAGCAAGCATTATCAAATCTATTCTTCGAACTAGAATCTGAATATGAAGATGACTTTACATATTATCAAGATACATTTATAAAACTTTTAACTACTGAAAAAGATAGTATTAGTCCTGCTGAATTCGATGATATTGAGGCTGATTTCAGAGCAGAATTTCCTGATTTATTCGAAGATGAATCTGCTAATTTGGATTTAATATCCCTAAATTATAGAATTAATGATTTGAAATTAGACTTTACAATGGATGATTTCTACTACTTTCATAAAGAACTTAATCTACCTAGGAGTATTCCATTTTCTTTCAGGACAGATGATTATCTTAATATATTATTTATCTCCTTTAAGCAATTATTATCTTTAAATAGTGATATAAAAATAAAGAAATGTGCTAATTGCAATAAATATTTCATTCCTAAAACAATGCATGATACTAAATATTGTGATGAAATATTTAAAGATAATAAAACTTGTAAAGAAATCGGAAGAGAATTAGCTTTTAAAGAAAGACTAGATAAAAATCCTTTATTAAAAACTTATAGAACTAGATATCAAACTCTTTCAAAACAAGCAGCAGAAAGAGACCATCACGAAATGTATGAATACTTTAAAAAAGTAGGTCCAGAAATAAGAAAGAAATTCATTAATAATGAAATTACAGATAAAGAATTTCAAGACTGGATTGATAGTACTAAAGTTAGGAAAAAATAATTTTATATAAAATCCTTGCCATAAGTATACTGAAAGGAGGTGAAAAAAGTAATGGCAGGGTATCTTGAAAAGAGAGGCAAGCACTCATGGAGATTAATTGTATCACATGGCTTTGACAGTTATGGAAATAGGATTAAGTACACAAAGAGCATCAAAGCAAATAGTAGACGTGAAGCAGATAGAGAACTTGTGAATTTTGTTTATGAAATTGAAAACGGTATTGTTTTACAAAACTCTTCAATGACTTTTAAAGAATTTACAGATTTATGGTCTAAAAATTACGGTTCAAAAGAATTGGCTCCAAAAACTTATGAAAGATATAAGGGAATGTTAAACACACGAATTATTCCCTACTTTGGACATTTTAAATTGTCTAATATAAAACCAACTCACATTATGAGTTTCTATGATTATCTTTCAAAAGATCATCAATTAAAGAGATGTAAAAATAATAATGGAAAAACTGTAATGAAAGGACTATCTTCTAAAACAATATTGGAACACCATCGTTTATTACATGCCATGTTACAAAATGCAGTGTATTGGCAAATACTACCTTATAATCCAGCAGATAGAGTCAAACCACCTAAACACCAAAGACCTCAAATTAAATACTATGATGATATTCAATGTAAGCAATTATTAGAAGCTTTAGAAAATGAAGAAATTAAATTTCAAACTATTATTATTCTAACATTGTTTACTGGTATGCGTAGAGGCGAAGTATTGGGCTTAGAATGGTCAGATATCGATTTTGATAATGGATTTGTACATATTACTAAGGCAAGCCAATATACATCTGAAAAAGGCATTTTCATAAAAAATCCTAAAACACAAAGTTCAATTAGAGAAGTTGGAATTCCTGATATAGTTATCAATATGCTTAAAAAATACAGAACTTGGTATGAAGCCGAAAAAGAAAAATGTGGTAACTTATGGATTAACTCAAATAGGCTTTTTGTTACATGGAATGGAAGTCCTATGCATCCTGATACAGTTACAGATTGGTTTCGTTCTTTTATTGAAAAGAATAATTTACCAAAAATTACTTTCCATGGTCTTAGGCACACAAATGCTACTTTGCTTATATCTAAAAATGTAGATGTGGCTGTTGTAGCATCAAGATTAGGGCATGCTCAAATAACTACTACCTTAAACTTCTATGTACATCCAGTACAATCACATAATAAAGAAGCAGGTAAAGTTTTAGAGAAAATGCTCGTATAAATCATTATAAAAATCTATGATTTTATATAATGATTGTATCAATAAAAACTCTTTTCAAAATTCTCAAAATTACTTTTTTGAATTTTAAGTTTTATATAAATTAGCAATGCTTAAATATGCTATTTATTGCATAAAATTGTGGGGACTGTCCCCAATTTGTCCCCACTTTTATATTTTATATTAAATTTTATTCAAATCAAATTTTTTTCAATCTATTGCTACTGTAAGTTTATATAATTTTAGTCCTTTACTTATTTATAGTAGATTTCAACGGGTTATGAGAAACGAAATACATTTTTCATTTTTTCATT
>ENA-OURU01000838-OURU01000838.1-human-gut-metagenome-genome-assembly--contig:-NODE-838-length-43485-cov-4.726387_pt1 | contig 43485 bp, 43 predicted proteins | sample MGYA00242137_ERZ509064 | MGnify/ENA primary metagenome ERZ509064 (study PRJEB26280, sample SAMEA2338777) | human gut metagenome | biome: human gut; feature: human-associated habitat; material: faeces...
AGGGCCGCAGAGAGAGGAGGGGGGCAATCACGACCAGCTGATCGCCCAGAAGGGCCGCTACTATCAGCTGTATACCGGCAACGCCATAGGGGCATAACCCCCATAAACCAAAACGCCCGCATTCGCCGAGCACAACACTTGGCGGACGCGGGCGTTTTCTTTATCGAAACATAAAGAAAGCCCACAGGCATAACCTGTGGACTTTTGGTGGAGAATTAGGGACTCGAACCCCAGACTTCCTGCGTGTGATGCAGATAGTCATAACTCCACCTCTTCAATAGGTTAATTTTTTGTTAACATTTTCCATTAAATGGCTGGTTTTTACCCAAACCCCTATATGCTAGTAATTACCATAATTTAGGAGGTTTGCTAATGATTTGTATTAATTGCAGAAACACGGTGCCTACCGGTCAGTTCTGCACTTGTTGCGGCTGGAACCAAAAGAAAACAATTCAAATCACACTAGGCATGATCTACAAACAATGGAGCCGCCAGCACTACCGAAGATTAAGTACAAAAGGAATCGCCGGGTATGAAAATGCCTGGCGATTTCTTTTTCCTCTGAGCAATAGAGAAATGTCTTCCATAACACTGGAAGATTATCAAGAAATTATTGATAGCCAACGCCACCTATCACGCTCGCATCAAGAGAAAATCCAGCAGCTCATCAGCCAATTATGCAAGAGAGCAATGCTTTCCGGGCTGATCCACATCAACTACGCTGAATATTTGGAGCTTGATGGAAAAAGCAGCACTCCCTATCAGGCATTCACTATGCGGGAGCTTCAGCTGCTTATGGACTGTGCGTATTCCGGCGACGAGCATAGCGAAACCGCCCGAATCATCTTAATTCTCTGTTTTACTGGGTGGCGTCCTGAAGAATTATTTAAAATAAAACGAGAAAGCGTCAACATCAATGATCGCTACTTCATTTCCGGGTCAAAAACACAGGCTGGAAAGAACCGGATTGTCCCTATTTCGGATACCATCTGGCCCTTTATTTTAGACTTCTACCTCCATATCCCCGATAGTGGATATTTAATTCCAAGCCCAAACGGAAAACGTATGAATCTTCAAAATTGGAGAACTCGAAAATTCTACATCTGCTTGCAGGTATTAGGCATCAACCCGCCAGATAATCCCAGGCGGCTGAAGCCCTATTCAACGCGGTGTACATTTGCAACCCTTGCCTACCGTGCAGGAGTCAAAGAGGAGCTTTTGACAAAAATGATCGGCCATGTAGATTTCAAATTCACATCTGACCGATATATCCGAAGTGATGTTTCTGACTTCCGCATTGAAGCAAAAAAGATCACACAGTATTTCGATAACAACACGAGGGAGGTAAGCTCATGATATTAGGTATCATATCCGATCCATCCGTATACCGGCAGGTTTCCATGCTTAATTTTCGTGGAAACTATGATATTCGGCACATCGCCGCTCGCAGCCCAAGCGAAATCCGTAAAGCCTTGGAAGGTGATACCGCCTTCACTCACATTCTGATGGATATAGACTACATCCATCAGAATGCCGATGTGCCATTAGAACTGTTGTCTCGGCTGATAAACACAACCAACTATTGCTGGCTGATCCTTGCGAATGGGTATATGCCGGATAGCCGCCTCATGCGTGATTTACTCGCATTGGGCATAGAGCGGGAAAACATCTTTCTGCAAGGCGGCACCGCCATGAAAGCCAGGATAAGCCAACTGCTGCAGCTGGGCACCGAAGAGGGCAGCTTCTCTCCCCCTCCTCTTATGGAAGAACCACAAGTTGAGTCTTCACCAAGTATTCTTCCTCCTTCTCAGATAGATATTGTAGCAGGCAAAGCCATGGCTATTAAAAGACCTCCCCGCCCCGCCACAAAAGCAGTTACGGTTGCTGTTGCCGGGGCAAGCCCTCGGATCGGCACTACAACACAGGCCCTCCAGCTTCTGCTCTTTCTCAGGGCAAAAGATTATAGCTGCGCTTACTTGGATATGTGCAGCAGCGGAAAAATGGAACAATTGTTAGACATCTATGAATCCTGTGACCGAATCAACGGACATGAGTTCACAATCCAGGGCCAGCATATCATCACCAATGGCAAGCTGCTCATGCAGGCCCGCAGTGAATATGATTATGTAATCTGTGATTACGGCCCCTATCAAGATATTCTTGAGCCGGTCTCCTTTTGGGAAAAAGACGTAAAGATTATGGTTGCCGGTACGAAGCCCTGGGAAAGCGCCCAGCTTCCCGCTGTGTTCGAGGATGACGATGGAAGCTTGCGCTACATTTTTTCTTTTGTTCCGTCAGCTGATGAAACATCGGTGCGAGAGCAAATGGCAGAGAGCGCAGATAAAACCTATTTTGCTCCATACGCCCCTGATTATTTCAGCTATTCCGGTGCCGATGAACTCTATTCCGCATTGGTTGATTGCCCTGGCCCATCTCCTGCTCAAACAAAAGAAAAAGGACTACGCTTCCTTTTCAATCGGAAGAAGAAAAAGCAATGAACAACGCAGGTACGACCGTCGGTCGTACCTTAACAAGGAGGAATGAACCATGACACACGTTGAACGGTATCAACAGCTTTTAGCACTGAACGAACAAACCGCTCCAAAGGATCACCAGTACGCCGCAGCATTTTTTGTTCTGTCTTTCGATGAAGAGCTTTACTCCCTTGCGTCCAAACCTGGCATGATCACAGACGATGGGATCAACTTTCCTAAAATGCGGCAAAGCAAACGCCACCTTTCCGCCCCCGATCAGCACCTGTTATCTGTTGCTCACAATCTTTTTTCGGGACATAGCTCCTGCCCGGAAAATCCCTACTGGGTTCTGTCTCAGCTGCCCGCTCCGCATTATATCTGCGCATTGCAGGCAATAGGTATAGTCGGCGGCAAGCTCTCGTTTGAGATCGAAAGAGGAGAATTTGTGTTCAGTGATGCACCATTGCGTCAGACCATGCAGTTCTATCTCGAAACAGAAAAAATGCGCGAAGCGTTTCTTTCTCGGTAACCTTGCAGGTACGACCATCGGTCGTACCTGTTTCTTTTTGGGGGAATCATGAAATCATGAAAAACAATCGTCTGCGGGCTGCCTGGAATCTACACCAGCAGCAATCGGCTCTGCGCCAAACTTATGGGATCAATGATCCAAACACCGTCATTGTAGAGCGAAAAAACATTTTCACAAATTCTCTTCGTATCATCTTAAAGGCACTGGGCCAGGTGATCCGTTTCGCCGCCAGTGCTGCAATTGCTGCACTGGCTTTGATCGGCCTGGCTGCACTGGTTTACCCTGACACCCGAACTCTACTGATGGACAAAATCGTGGAGAGCATGGCACAGCTCAATATCTTTTTAGGAGGCTGACTAAAAATGGATGTATTGCTCTTTGAACCTGGAAAATATCCTCGTTCCGTTTCAGTTGACACCTTAGAGGAAATGCAACAGCTTGTTGGCGGCTGGATTACCGCTACTTATCCTTTCGATGATCCGGTAGCGGTAGTCGCAAACGATGAAGGTCTGTTGCTGGATCTTCCTTTCAATCGGATGGTTGATCCCTACCACCCGATTGTAGGGAATTTTTTTCTGGCAGGTATTGGGACGGAAGACTTTATCTCCCTAAGTCCCGAACTGATGGAAAAATACGAAAAAGCTCTGCATGATCCTCAGATTTTGGTGCGTAACTCCAGGGAACCGTTACAACTTGCCGGAATGCCTGTCACCCCGCAGCAGTATCAATGGATCACCCATAATGGGATGGAACAAGCACCCACACCGTAACAGGTACGACCATCGGTCGTACCTGTTTCTATATTACCAAACAGATAAAAGAAAGGCAGGAAATCAAAATGAAAATCGTATCTATTGCAAATCAAAAAGGTGGAGTTGGCAAAAGCACTACCGTCATCAACATGGCCGCAGCTCTGGTCAAACGCGGCAAATCGGTTCTGTGCATCGACTTTGACCCACAGGGGCACTTGTCCACCTTTATGGGCTGGGAGGGCGATACTCCTACTACGGGCGATCTGATGCAGTCTATGGCAAACAGCGGAAGACTCAGTGAAGATCAGCTTTCCATGGCAATCTGCCATCACGAAGAAGGAATGGACTATATTGCAGCCAATGTGACTCTGGCTGCCGCTGATATTTACTTGGTCACTACCATGTACCGCGAACAGGTCTTGCAGCGGATTTTACAGCAGCTTCCCACTGAGCATTACGATTACGTCTTGATCGACTGCCCGCCCAGTCTGGGCCTGCTGCTGACCAACGCACTTGTGGTAAGCAGTGAGGTCATTATCCCCGTACAAGCCCAGATGGCCGCTCTGATGGGGCTTGAAATGCTCCAGCAGGCCATCGAAAACGTTGCGAATGTAACCGGCGGTCAGCTCCGGATCAATGGCATCCTGCCCACTATGGTGGATCGCACCAATCAGTCTGCCGCAGTATGCGAAGCATTGCGCAGCGACTATCCCGGCCTCACCTATAACACGGAAATTTCCCGGTTGATCGAGGCTGCTGACTCCACCGCTACCGGGCACAGCTGCCTGGCACTGCGCCGCAGCGTGATCGGCAGCCAGTACACTGCTATGGTGGATGAATTTCTGAACCGGGAGGGAAAGTAAAATGGCAGGAAAAAATTTCAACTTCACCAAAGCCGCGCGAGGTACGACCGATGGTCGTACCTCTGCCGCAGCTCAAAACACATTGCTCACATTGATTGGTGGTTCCACCCAACCGGTGCAGCCATTGGCATTATCCATGCTGGATGACCATCCTGAGCAGCATCGTTATCACATGTCGCAGGAAGACATCGACTGGCTGGCTGAAAGCATCAAGGTAATGGGTGTTCTACAGCCCATTGTGGTGCGGAACAAGCCGGATGGGCGATATGAGATTTTGGCCGGTCACAGGCGCAGCACTGCCGCACGACAAGCCGGATTGACCACGATCCCCGCCCTGGTCTATACAGACCTGGACGATGAATCGGCTACCTATATTTTTCATGTTACGAATCTTGGGCAGCGAAGCATTCTCCCCAGTGAAAAAGCATTTGGATACCAGGAGGTTTTACGGGTGCTGGAAGCGAAGGGGCTGCTGAATGGGCAAACCACTGCCGCCATCGCTCAGGAAACGGGCGAGGATGTACGCACCATTCAGCGGTATCAGCGGCTCAATCAGCTGACCAGGGGCCTGCTCGACGCAGTGGATCGCGGAGAACTTTCCGTTCGTGCTGCCGGTGAGTTATCCTATCTGCCGGAAAAACAGCAAGAACGAGTTGCGCAGCGTATCGAAGAAGGAGAACAAATCACCCAGCAGACGGCACGGGCCATGCGTGATAAAAGCAAACGGGCGCAGCCTGCCAAGCAGCCCCCCGCTGTCGTTAAAATCAAGTTCGCAGCCATAAAAGAATATCTGCCTGAAAACGCAACAGAAAAAGAGGCTTCCGAATATATTTTGGAGGCGCTGGAGTTTTGGAGGGATCACAGGGAATGACCGTCGCAATTTTGAACTTTATGGCGAATCCGTTTGAAACCAGTAGTCTGAAAGCTTGGGCAGACATCCAGCTTAAGGAAAACGGTTGTGCCATCCTTACCTTGTGCGGGCTGAAGCTGATCCAGTGCCGGGACGGGCATCTGGTTGTAAAAATGCCCTCGCTGCGGCAGGGGAATTCGTATAAGACGCTCTGCCACATTGATGAAGCGTCTTTACACAAGAAAATCACCAAGGCGCTCATTGAGCGGTATGAGGTATGTAAATGAAAAAGTTTCATTTAGTGTTTGCAGCCGTGGCCGTCGCACTGTTTTGTGCGGCGGCCATTGCTTTTCCCCTAAGCAGCAGCCAGGGAACTTTCCACCAGGTTACCGCTCCTAAAAAGACATCACCTGACCATCGGTTGACTTCTGCACAAGCAAATAATCCCGATACTGTCGCTTGGATCACCATCCCCGGAACGAACATCGACGGCCCAGTGCAGCAGGCTGACGATAACGAATACTATCTCCGCCGAAACGCGCTGGGAGAAAGCGATTATGAAGGTTGTCTCTATGCAGACTTTGAATGTGAACTAAGCACAGCTGAAACACTGAGCACCAACACGATTATCTATGGTCATAGCTTCACAGCGTCCGGCCAAGACCCCGATATTGGTTTCGGCCAGCTGCGTTTCTACCTGGAAGATGATTTTGCCAAAAAACACCCGGATATTTTTCTTTCTGTTTCGGATCAGAAATTGCACTTTTCCATCGTTTCTGTGGGGTTGGCCGACACAGCAGAAGATCAGGTCTGTATTTTGGCTGATCCAACTTCCAGTCAGCTTCAGGCTCTGACTGAAAAAGCCATAGCCAGAAATCAATTGACCTCCAGCTTCTCAATTAAGAGCAGCGACAAGCTGCTCACATTATCGACCTGTACGGACAACTCCAACCAACGTCTCCTGCTTGTGGCCACATTGGTTTCGGACTAACGAACCAGGTACGACCGATGGTCGTACCTACAACGCAACAAAGAAAGGGTGAGCATTTTGCACTTCCGAGCCGAAACGGATTATGGTATCAGAACCATGCTTTATTTGGCGCTTAACTGTAACGCGGGATTTATCTCTTCTGCAAAAATCGCAGAGGATATGAGTATTCCCCCCAAAGTTTTGCCGCGCGTCCTTGTTCGACTGAGCCACAGTGGTTTGGTACAGTCAAAAATCGGGAGCACCGGCGGCCACCAGTTAGGCCGATCGAGAGACAGCATCACACTTTTGGATATTGTGCAATGCATGGAAGATCGCCTGACATTGAGCCGCCACCGGCAGGCAATATCTCCTATCGCAGCCTCACTGCTTACCAAAACAGATGACTGTCTGTTTGTCCTGGATGACGCTTTGAAACACGCAATGGCACTGTATACTCTCCAAGACCTGGTTGATCCAGCTCCACAGACAGAATTTCCGCGATATTTTCACATTTCCAACGCATGCTGAGGTCAACACTTTGGATATTATTTTTTCACTGTTTATTTTTGTGCGCCGTCTGATCTGGTTCTTCACGATTGTGGTTTTATTCGTAGCTGTTAAGAGACTCCGGCATCATCAGCAGCCACCACAAGACATGTCATTCGCCGTCTTTTGTTGTTTGTACGAATGGATCATCCGAGAGTTCATCTATTTTATTCTCCCCATCCCCAACCCCTTTACACTTCCGTTCGAACGGCGGATCGTTCCGCTATTTCTTTTGACTTCCTACGCCTTTTGTGCCATAATGTTCAGCATTCAAAAGCACGGAGGAATAAAGAAGATCATGAGATACATTGCTGAACAGTTTTTTGAATCCGTACACGCATGCAGATCCCTTTTGGTTCGTTTTAATGAATGGCGCTATTTCGATCTCGCACAAAATATTCTAACGATTTGCCTCATAGCAGGGTTTCTTATTACATCGAATGCCGCTTCGTTAAGGCAAGGGCTGCTGTTTCCGTCCCTGTTGCTGCTCGTTATGTACTCTGTACGGTTTATCTACCAGGCACTCTCTTCTGTAAGAAAGCTCCTCGTTTTTTGGTTGTTTTCCCCATTCCTTCTGCTACCGATTTCCTGTGCTGTTATCAAAGCTGGAGCAAAAACACCCCCTGCACTGACTTTTTGGTTTGAATATTTTTTCTTTGTTCTGCTGTTCATTTTATGGTGGAGCTTCACCGCCTGTATGGCCGACGATGATGTGGCCAAGCTTGCCAGTGCCTTCATAAGCACTATCACCACGATCGGCACAATTGGCAGCAACATTGTTCTGGTTTTTGCCGAACAATATATCATTGACTTTTTCAGTGGTTCGGCTGAAGCTAGTGCGGTGTACAGCGCCATCGTCATAATAACCAATATGATCTTCCTTCCGCTTCTTTCGGCCAGTCTTCTCGCATCACTTGCAAAGGATCTTCAAATCTATCTCTTCAAAGACACTGCGAAATAAACCCGCTTTCCTCAGGTACGACCATCGGTCGTACCCCGCCATATTTTCAGACTCAATCTCAGGAGGTATCGCTACCATGAACGAAAAGAACTACATTTACCTTACCAAAGCTCTAACCTACTGTGAATTGTGCTACTTGGAAGATGCGCTCAAAAATTTCTCTCCCGCACATTTGGAAAATGAGCGTGATCAGCTTGCCCTTACAGCTTTGCGGCAGAAGGTGACATTCGCCAGGGGCTGGGCACACCACTATGGAAAAACTGACAGGGAATAGTCCATTGAAACACGGTGTTATTTCGGGTACAATATCCACAAGGAGGGCTGCCCATGAATGAGATTTTGAAACTGTTACGGCACGAAAAAGAACACCACCGGAAAGGCGGGCTGTATCACCAGACACAAATCCTATTCGCCTATAATTCCAATCGCATTGAGGGCAGCAGATTGACCCACGAGCAGACCCGGTTCATCTATGAAACAAATACGTTTCTGCCGGATGGGAACGCAGCGATCCACACGGATGATGTGATTGAAACGCTGAACCACTTTACCGCGTTTGACTACATGATCGATGTGGCAGAAGATCCCTTGACCGAAGAGATAATAAAGAAACTGCATTATCTGCTGAAGCGCGGCACCTCTGACGAGCGCGATCCAAACTTCAATGTTGGAGAGTACAAAAAACTTCCCAACATGATTGGTGAAATGGTTTACACTACGGAACCAGCAGAGGTTCCCGCTCAAATGAACAGTCTGATGACCCAGTACCACAAGCAGAAAATACAGGAACGGGAGATAATCGACTTCCACTATCATTTTGAAAAAATCCATCCATTCCAGGATGGAAATGGTCGGGTCGGTCGCTTGGTCATGTTCAAGGAATGCCTTGCTCACAACCTGGTTCCTTTTGTCATCGACAGCGACCACAAACTTTTCTATTACCGTGGCTTACGGGAATATCCACAAGAACCCGGCTATTTGGTTGATACCTGTCTTTCTGCTCAGGATAACTACCAGAAACTTATTTCTTATTTTCTTCAACCACCAATCTCCCCTTGATAAAAAGGCCGGTATCACAACCGGTCTTTTTCTTTGTTCAGTACGACCGATGGTCGTAGCTGGCCTTAATTCGCACTGCAACCGCTTAACATACGAAAGAGACGGTGATCAATGTGAACGATTATGCTTTCCAAACCTGGGACGAATGGAGCGACTCTTATTTTCAAATTGTCAGCAATGAACTATTCGGTGGCACTCGAGATCCTCGTCACTACAGCAATCCATTGCATGGCTACTCCAAAGCTGCCGACATACGGGATGAATATGAACAGCTTCTTGATGAAGCGGGCTACGAAGTTGCTGAAGATATGCCAACTGGTTGGGAGGATGAATTTTGGGCTGCTCTTATTCCGCTTTATCGCACATGGTTAGCTCTCTGCCAAGAACGGGCTGGCGATTCCGAAGATCGGGAGCTTGCCACTTGCCTTTTGGCTGAACTAACAAAAGAACCCTCTTAGCCCAACTTTTTGTTGCAGAGAAGGTACGACCAATGGTCGTACCTTCTCAATCCTATCCAGCAGGCGATTAAGGAGATTTATATGGAACTGATTTATTGTACCGAACTACCACAGTATCTTGAACAAGACCCGAAAAAGGTTATGACATTGGATATTGAAACGACCGGTTTCGTTCCCCCACAAGACGAGATACTATCCCTTGCGATAATCGACGGCAACGAAAACACATTGTTCTACGAAAAATTCAAACCGGAGCATACCACCGTATGGCCGGAAGCGCAAGCAGTAAATGGTATTTCTCCCGAAGAGGTTAGCAACTGCTTGTCTATCAGGGACTATGCTAACATCATAAACACCACCTTGGCAGAAGCGTCCGTTGTTATCGGCTATAACCACTACGCATTCGACCTTCCTTTTCTCGCATATTCGAACATTACTCTCCCACCGGAAACTCCCGTTATTGATGTAATGCTCGACTACGCCGAATTGAACGGGGAATGGGACGAGAAACATCAGGGGTACAAGTGGAAAAAACTGACCGATTGCGCCGAGCATTACCAGTACCAATACCATGCTCACGATAGCTTGGAAGATGCAAAAGCCACTCTCCATTGCGCAAAAGAATGTGCAAGGGAATTGCAGGCGCGAAGTCATGAACAGGAAGCGAATATTGAATTTGCCAAAAATCTGATTGGGAAATTCTGTGAAAGCGAGTATTCCGGCAGCGCCGATTTTTCAGACTATCACCATATTTCTCTGGCATATACCACAACCGAAGATGAATCTCATTGTATTCAAGTGGAAGCCGATTTAGTGGAATGTTCCATGAATTACCTGGTAGATAACAATTTGGTGCATCAAATCCATTATCCCAATCTTCAGGCCATGATTGAGCAAAAGTTATCCCATTTAAATTTCGATGATCTTATCTTTCCCGCCAATAACATAATTCACCAGGCTACCACTCAGGGATATATAGAGCGATAAAAAAGGCTTAACATGGTAAATAAACCATGCTATACTGTACGCAAAACAAAGGAGGAATAACCCATGAAACGAATCCTTATCGTGTCCGCTGCCATAGCCGCAGTTATGATGCTGACCGGATGCAGCACCACCGTTACCGGCATCGATGTGCCGGAATCCATGACCGTTGAAGTCGGCCAGGCCGTTGACCTGGCTGTGAACTATACCTACAAAAACGAGAATGCCAGTGACGAGAAAAAGGCTGCCGCACAGAGCGAGGCCGGTGTGAAACTCACCAGCGATAGCCCGGCAGTGACCGTTGCTGAAGACGGCACCCTGACCGCCGCTCAGGGCGGCGAAGCCATCATCACCGTTACCAGTGCGGACGGCACCCTGAGCGACACCTGCAAAGTAACCGTTACCGTGCCGCTTACCGGCATTGCTCTGGATCAGGAAACCCTGGCTCTTGCCATCAACGGCACGGAAAGCGCCAAGCTGACCGCCGCACCGGTGCCTGCGGAAAGCACCGAGCCGGTGGACGAAGTTACCTATACCAGCAGCAACGAAGCTGTGGCGACTGTGGCAGAAGACGGCACTGTGACCGCTGTAGCCGATGGTGAAGCGGAAATCACCGCCACCCTGGGCGAATACACCGCCAGTTGTAAAGTAACCGTAACCACCGCTCCGGACGGCATTAAGTTCGGCAAGGCCAGCGGCAGCCTGACCGTGGGCGGCTCTACCACTCTGAAGCTGTACACCACCCCCAGCGAAGCAGCAGCCCCCGACATGAGCCAGGTCACTTTTACCAGCAGCGACGAGGATGTGGCCGCTGTGGACGGCGAAGGCAAGGTAACTGCCCAAAAGGCAGGCAAAGCCACCATCACCGCAACCTACAATGGTCTGACCGCTGAATACAGTCTTACCGTCAACAACAAGGCTGCAGCCCCTGCTGGCGGCTCCACCGTAGCTTCCGGCAATGGCGCTCCTTCTTCCACGAACAACGGCTCTTCCGCTCCCAGCACTGGCGGCAACACGCCTTCTGCCGGTGGCTCCAGTGGCGGCACCACTCCCGCACCGGCTCCGGAGCAGCCTGCTCCGGCACCGGACAATGGCGGTTCTTCTGGCAATGATCTGCCCATCATCAATCCGGGTGATGAATGGGACGGCAGCAATGCTATCATTGGCGGCGGCGGCGTGTTTGATAGTCCCGATTTTGATGGGCCAGTAATTGATCGATAATCACTTCCTTCTGTTTTAATTGAATCACAGTCCTAAAGGGGCTGATGCAAACCAAGTGTTTCGCATCAGCCCCTTTTTTATATATACAGACTTTTTGAAAGGCGGTGCTGCCATTGATTTAAGCACACACTTTCTCAATAAGCATACCGAATGGAGGAAACTATGCAACACAAAAGAACAATCATCCAGCGGATTGCAACGGGTGTTCTGGCTGTTGCAATGCTGCTCAGTACACTGGCCCCCACGTTTGGGCCGGTGGTCTATGCGGATGATGTAAGCAGCATTGTAACAGACGGCGGAGGCATTTCCACCGGAACCCCTGAAGCCACATCCGCGCCGGAACCTTCGGCAATCCCGGAACCGTCTGCCGCGCCGGAAGAGTCTTCTGCTCCCACGGCATCGCCGGAGACTTCGGCAGCACCGGAAGGAACTCCTGCTCCAACCGCAGCGCCAGAAGAATCCGAGAAACCGGAAGTCTCTGCCACTCCGGAGGAATCCGCAGTACCGGAAGGGTCTCCCACCCCGGAGTCTTCCGCAACCCCGGAACCTTCTTCGACTCCTACGGCAACGCCGGAAACTTCGGCAACTCCCGAACCTTCCGCTACCCCTGAGCCTACGGCAACTCCTGCACCTTTGGAACTCATTGCCCCAGAGAACGACTTGCTGGAGGCCAGCGTGGGGGACGAACTTACCCTGACAGTGGAACTGAACCGGGAGGATGTGGAAGTCGCATATCAGTGGCAGAAGATGTACACCGGCAAGCCGGAAGCGTTTGACACTGCTCTGGCCGATTACGCTGAAGACGAACCCACCTGGTACTCCTGGCCGCTGGAGGACAAGAGCGAGGCGGAAGCCCTGGCTGAAAACCCGGATGCCACCTGGCAGGGCATGGAGCTGTATTTCGCCATCGTCGCCGCACTGGACAAGATCGAGGCGGACAGCAGCAATGTGCGCATCGCCTGGAAGACCCCCAACTACGCTCTGGACGGTTTTGCAATCACCGCCGAATCGAACGAAGATGGAATCATCCTGTATGCCGATAAAGAAAACGAGCGTCACATCGGCACACTTCAGGATGGCGAGTGGACATTTGGCGATGCGGTAGAGGCTTTACAGCCGGAAGCCACTTGGCAGGACATCGACGGAGCGACCGACCCGGCCTACACTCTGACCGTAACCGAAGAAGATTACGACACCAGCTACCGGTGCGTGGTCACGATTCTGGATGACGAATACAAGGAATTCTGCGCGAGGCTGCTGGAAGAGCAGGGCATTACCCTGACCGAGGAAGAAAAAGCAGAAGAGCAGGTACTGTATTCGGCAACCATGAAGATCGCTGCCCCCATTATGGACGAGGTGGATTTTGGGATTGCACCGCTTGCGGCCAGCGCAGCGGGTAATCCGAAACTCTCCAGCGATGCCCAGTGGATTACCGGCCTGACCAATGGCTACGAATACATCACCAAGGACACCTACGACCGCGTGACCGGCTGGCTGAACGAAGGAAAGATCACTCAAAAACAAGCCAATCGCTACTGGACTTATTTAGGCCCAAATGGTTTTAGTGATAGAATTGCAGCTAATGTCTTAGACTCCAACGGGTTTCCCATTGGCGGCGAAGATAACACCCGCATTTATAGCGGCTTCGACCTGACTGACGGTGATAAGCTGGAAGTGCTGTCCGAGTGGTACGGCAAGACCGTTTATTTCCGGCCTGTGGAAAATGGTCAGAAGTGGACTTCCACCGGTACTGCCATTGACATCCCGGCCTATACCAACCTGACCATTGACGATGACGGCCATTATGTGGAATCCGCCTCCGGCACCAAGTACAAGAAAGCAATCACCATGCTGAATGCTTTCGTCCCGGACACTGGCTCTGTTTACAAAAACTATCTTGGTGTTACAGCCCCTAATGGCTGGATTCTTCATTCTGCGGATGACAACATCCATATCCAGCTCTACACTGTTAACTGCGAAAACTTCAACCGCGATCCCGCCCGCTACCTGGTAGACGCGGAAGGCAACTATCGCATGGACAGCTTTGCCTGGGGCGTTTGCACCGACCAGGAACCGGATATTTCCGGCAAGGCTTACTGGGAGCTGAAGAACTACATCGCCCAGGGCTATGGCCTGATGGTGGGCCACGATACCCTATACGCTTATGCAGGCGCTTATTATGATGCCTTCGGCACCGATCTGGATGAATCCAGCATCGACCCGAACGACACCACCACCCGGTATTACGCCCTGAACAGCTGGGTTCCCAACACCGGTCACTGGTACATGAACGAGCTGATGGGTGCCAACGGCGGCAACGTGAATTCCGGTTCTGTGCTTGCCAGCGATGCCCCCAGCCTGATTCTTTCCACTGGCGGCAGTCATGGGCAGTACGGCAAAAACATCCAGTACGGCACGGAAGAACTGCACATTCTGCAAACCGGCTGGGATGCAGCCACTGCAGCGGCCAATGTAAAGTACCGTACCCCCACCAATTTCCCCTATTCTTTTTCTGTTGGGCAAACTTTTGGTGCTGCCTGGACGCATACCAACCAGCAGGCAGCTTTCGGCACCATCTGGGTGGATTACAGCGGCACCAATAAGGGCGCTGCGGAGTATGGGTATTATGAAGACCCCTACACCTGGACGATCGGTGGCAAAACCGGTACAAACAACTTTTACCTGTCTGGCATCAGCAACTTTTTAATGAATCAGGTCGGACATTTGCCGACGAACTCCGCGACTACGGATGAGTCAAAACTATTCACCAACTCAGTGCTTTATATCTCACAGCGCAAACAATGCGAGATATGTGCCGCCAATCAAGGTGGACAGGAGAATTCCCACTTTGTCCGGCGCATCAGCAGCGCCAACGCAGATGAAGTGCTGACCGCACTCCAGAACGGCGGCAGTTACTGGTATCCGCTGGACGGCTGCTATATGCTGGTCGAGGACATCACCCTGCCCGCCAATTGGACACCCATCAAGAACTTTACCGGCCACTGGAACGCGGATGTGTACAAGGTCGATCTGAATGGAGCTGCCAGCGTGTTTGACACCAGCGGCAGCGATTGGAACCTGGGCACCGATAAGAGCAAGGGTATTGAAACCGTCTTCGACAAAAACATGAACCGCACCACCGGCGTGGCCCGTGTGGTGGGCGACCTGAACGACCTGTTCGGCACCAGCACCTCTTACGCCGGTTATACGGTCAGGGTGCTGGGCAGTGACAACCCCAAGTACATGAAGAGCGGCGAGCAATACACCTGCTCCGTCAACTCCGATAACAAGTATGTGATCTCGAACTTGCCCTGTGTATATGACGGCACCAACGGCAACCTGAAAGTGCGCGTGTACGATCCGGCAGGCAAAGAGATCACCGACTACGGCCCGATCATCGTTAAGGTTTCCACTACTTTCTGGGAAAGCACGGAGACGATCCCCCTGCAGCTGCTTTCCTTCAGCGCATCGCCGGTGAAGGATGTCACCACTTATGAGAGCTTCGGCGCGAAGCTGCTGGAAGGCCGTGTCTACTGGACAAGTGCTGTGACCGATGTGCAGTGGCAGGTGCAGCGCAGCGGCGGCGGCAAATGGGAAAACATCCAGGATGTTGCCGAACTGAACGGCAAATACACCGCAAGCACCCCGAGCTTCGTTGACCAGGGCGATGAATCCTACACCGCCGTGGAACTGGAGCTTCGGGGCTGCAAAACCACATGGAACGGCTGGCACTTCCGCGCCGTATTCAAGTGGCAGGGCAAGACCGCCGACACCTACTCCGTGGCGACCAACGGCTACTCCGGTCAGCTGACTGTAAAGCCCTGGCCCATAAAGCTGACCCAGGCGTACAACCGTACTGTCTGGGAGGGCGAGAATGCCACCTTCACCGCCACTGCGGACTACTGGAAGGGAAAGGCCGACGGCCTCACCGTTTCCTGGGAGTTCTCAAAAGATGGTAAGGGCTGGTACTCCGTCGCAGATTCCGGCGAATTTATTGCTGGCGGCTCTCCCACTGTACAGAGTAGCAGCACCACATTGCCGGTATACAACAGCATTGCCAGCCGGTATGGCCTGAGCGGTGTTACCGCGCAGCGCACCACCACCACGCTGACGATCAAGAGCTGCGATGTGACCATGAGCGGCTATCAGTTCCGGGCACATTGGCAGTACACCAGCCCCAGCGGCACCCGCTATGACTGGTACTCGACCGCAGCGAACAACAAAGAGTACAAGTGGGACACCGATGTTTCTGCATTCGGAGAAGCCACTACCGGCGGTAATGTGGCTGATCGGGAAGGTGTTCTGATCGTTAATCCCGCCAACCTGGTTGTAGAACTTCGGAAAGCAGCCGACGAGGCAGGCAGCCGGGATCACCAGGACGATCTCACCCCGGACATATACGGCCAGAAGCTGATGATTACCCAAGGTTCGGATGTGGCTTATGCCACCGCCACCTATACGGCAATCCTCTACTACCGGCCCACTGCGATGAACGTGACCCCGCGCTGGGAATACTCCACCATGCTGGATAATCAGTACCGCACCTGGGATCAGGGTGTGGCATCCTCTATTGATGGCCGAGTACGAACCAGCGTAACCAACACGAATCTCGGTGTATTGAGTACAAGCAGCCCGTATTACAACAGCAAGTATGCGGGATGGGCAGCAATCAAGAGTGTTCTGACCATCACCAACCCTGTTGCCAGTATGTATGATACTGCGACCATAACCAAGTATTTCTTCCGCTGCTATGGCACTGGTACATACAATACCTCTACCGGAACGAAAGAAAGAACCGGCAAGAGCGTCAACGGCGGTCTGGTGCTGGACTATGACATCGTACTCCACCACAATGGTGTAAACACCTACGACAAGAAAAACATCATCAACGGTCAGACTGTGACTGACTATAAAGGCATGTCCAGCGCGACCAGCGGGCGGGAAGCCTCCACCTGGAGCTACCCGGAACTGCAATTGATCGAACCCAAGCATGTCAACACCGTTCTGGTGCAGTTCTCTTCGGAGAATTTTGACCGGCGGGATTCAATCTCCTATGACGGCGGTAAGGCATCTGCTTACGGCATTAACGTTAGCGGCAATCAATATGCCTGGACATTCAAAGCCAATAATGCCAACACCGTATCGACCGATCAGTGGCAGGATTTTCTTCGTTCTGTTACCTTCACTGTATATGATCCCATGAGCATCAGCTCCGCCGGTGTTCAGGGAGGCACAGAAGTATTCTGGTACGCCGATGAAGATCTTTGGAACGCCAATATGATCTACAACGGCACAACCGGCCATTTCTACTCCTATGTGAGCAAGTACAACAATGGAACCGGAAAAACCGTAGACTGGTATCAGGCTCGCAGCCAAGCCAGCAGTATGTACTGCGCTCCATTGGACACCTACGGCTATCTGGCCCATATCACCACTGCAGACGAACAAGCTCTGATTGAAGATCTGCTGGAAGATTCCTTCGGCTATATTGGAGCGTACCGGTATAATGACCAGTCCACTGAATGGTATTGGATCGATGGTCCTGCATCTGAAACCAGTACTCCATTCTTCAAAGACGGCCAACTGCAGTGGGGGTTCGCAAAATGGGCACCTGGTAAGCCGAATGGCACAAACCAGGCTGTCCACTACAGTGATAGTGCCGGTGGTTGGGAAAATGTTGAACGCGCTCACGAATGTGACGGCTTCGTGGTTGAATGGGGCGACGAGACGCACAACAGCCTTCGTCCGACAAATCACAGCGTATCGGACAGTGACCGCATCGGCACCCAGGTAAGCTATCAGGGCAAGGTGGAGATTAACGCCACTGTGCTGGACGGCTCCAAGCTGTACGACAAGACCGAGCTTATGCCGGTCATCACCGTAAACAGTGATACCATCAGTAATCCCGCCCAGTATGTTCAGGCTACAATTACCTGCGCTACCCCCAGCGCAGCTTACCCGCAGCGCACCATCGCCGCATCTGCAAGCAGCGGCAGTGGCGTAATCAATGCGGGCACCTACACGGTAAAGCTGAGTCTGACTCAGGCGGGCATCAACGCCGGTTACTACCTGACCGGCGATCTGGAAGGCACACTGATTGTCAAAAAGCGTCCGGTCAACCTGTACAGCCATGACAACAACAAGGTGTACGACAAGACCAGCGATGCAACCATCAACAACATCAAGTTTGAGGGGCTGACAGCTACCAGCGGCGTGGTGAGCGGCGACACTGTGACCCTCTCCACCACTATTGCTACCGGTTATTACACCAACGGCAGCGTAGGTGTGGTTGACCGGGGCAGCTACTCCATCCGGCGCACCAGTCCTCTTTCTTTGTCCAGCAATCCTTACTCCAACTACTACATTGGCAACGAGGATTACACCGGCAGTATTACGGCCCGCCCGCTGACTGTACACAGTCGTTACCTGGACGATCCGAACAATGCCCGGAACATCAAAGCCTACGATGCGACTACTGCCGCCACCATTGGTGACATTCTGATCGATAACATTGTAGACGGCGATGCCGTTTGGGTGGATAAGAAGACCTATGCCGGTACTTACGCTACCGCAAACGCTGGTGAAACCCTGGACGAAAACGGTCACACCTTGCCGGATCGGTTCCTGAAGCTGAAGGAAAACACCATCACCCGAACCGACCCCATCAGCCTGGTAAACGACCCCAGCGGCAACTACTACATCGCTCAGGAGATCTATTCCGGCGCAATTTACCGCGCATCGCTCACTGCTCAGGTAAGCAGCAGCCGCACCATGTATGGCCAGCCGGTGGATTACGGCGAAGCAGGAAAGCCCTGGCATGACACTGTACCCTACAAGGCAAATACCGCCGCTACGGAAGGCTGCTGGCTGAAGCTGGACGGACTGAAGGGCGCAGATACCCTCACTGCTGACTATGGCAAGAGCAATTTCTCCATTCTCGGCGCTCCCGATCTGATCGTTGACGAAACGACGCCAGTTGGTATGTACAAGCTGACCTACACCGGCCTGACAGAAGCCAACTACCCGGTTTTGAGCAACTACATTGTTGCTGTACTGGATGGCACCCAGGAGGTATACGCCCGTGAAATCCGCCTCACAGTGGAGGATTCCGACCGGTATGTAGAGGACGAAAGTCTCCCCGAAACCCATGTGACCTTCGATCTGCTGGAGGATGACGGCGAAACCTATGCCGCACTGGGTTCCAATGCGGATGTTCTCTACAAGGACATGCCGCTGAAGAACGGTGACACTGTGCAGGGCGTGGTGCTGGTCAAGGAAAAAGGCAGCGAAAGCACCGTCAATCTGGCCGATAGCACTGGCAGCAAGCTGGTGGCCGAGATTGAGGAAAACGGCACAAAGAAAACACAGTACACAAACGACAGCATCCCGCTGGTAAGTGATTGGTTTATGGGTTGCCCGGCCAAATATCTTGACCTGGAGCATGACCAGAGTATCTATCCCTGCGATTGGTGTGAGCAGTATCACGGCTTCGAGCTGGGTACCGACCACTGGAAAGTGACCGGCTATGCCGCTACCGTGAACCAAGATGCCAGCCAGAACGCAACGCTGACTGTGGCTACTGTGGAAAATCCGCTGGGTGAACAGGTACAGAATTACAGCCTGCGCTATGTGGCAGGTAGTATCACCGTCCACCCGGAACTGCGATTCCAGCTGAAGGCCACTGTGCCGCTGTATGTCTGCATGTATGGCTACGCCGGTGACGGCGAGGTGGTGGAGCCGACCAATTACGGCATCACCAACTACTCCAACGGCAAAATTCAGATCACCGATATTGATGTTTCCAATAACGGCTGGAACATCGTGGACAAGCAGCAATCCGAGCTGAAGCGCGGTGAACTATCCATGAAGTTGGATGACACTCAGCTGGTTATGGGCCACAACACACCCCGCACTCCCTGGATCATTGATCCGGGCCGGGATGCAGACGGCAACGAATCCGGTACAGTACTGCCGCTGCCCCTGCTCTGTAACATGGCAGGCGGTAATGTAAATGACCGACAGGAAGCATTCCTTACCCGTGTAACCTATACCATTGCGGAATATGGCATTACTATCCCTGGCGACACTGATGTTGAGATCGGGGATGTAATCGACGGTCAGCCCACCACTCCAGTGATCGGGCAGAAGTAATTCCAGCTATACTTTCATCGCTCTCCCTGAAAATCAGGGAGAGCGATGAATTGCGAGAGATTGGTATATGAGACGAAAGAAAACTCTAATACAGCATTTTGTAGAGACAGCAGCCTCTCAAACTGCTGCCATAAAAATCATGTGCGTTATGTTTGATCTTCAGGATGAGCCTGATGCCTTTACTGTATATCAGGGTGAGGTACAGGAAACCCCTCAAACATTTCTAAGTCGTAAAGTAAACTGCTGGGAAGTCAAAGGCAATACTTTACACTTATTTGTGTTAGACACGGAATTGACCGAAAACGAGCGCAACAAACTGCTTCATGGGGATTGAACGACAGGAGGAAACACATATGCCTACGCCTTTAAAAATCATCCACTTTATGCATCTTCGTATCGACGATTACCAGAAAACACGGATCATGCAAGGTGGCAAAGTTTGCTATGAAGGAGAGTGCTTCGGCCTGTCGGAAGAACTCCAAAGCGCACAAATCAAGCACTGGTCTGTGGACGATGGCACCCTCGTGCTGGAAATCCGTAACCATAAGCGTTCCTGAAGAATATTCACCCATTCCCCCCTGATTTTCAGGGGGATTTTTTATTGTTCAGCCTTTTTGGCTGCTTCAAATTCGGTATAACGCACTTCGCGTTATATAAATAAATTTTCCCAAACAAAGGAGAGAAAAAACAATGAACAAGAACACCAACACCTGGAAAAAAGCCCTGAGCGGTATCTGCGCCCTGACCATGGTCTTCGGCATCGCAGCCTCCCCGGCCTACGCTATGGAGGACATGACAGAGCCGAACATGAGCATCACCAATCATCCCAACAGCATGATCCCCACCAAACTGGTCACGCCGGTGGGCAATAAAGCGTTCTACAAAGTGCAGGACGGCAAGGTAATCTACGCTGACCGGGATGACGGCACCGGCTGGCAGGCCGTTCCGAGCGCCTACATCAAAGGCAGTGAGTACAATGTGGGCAACGTGGACTACGGCGCTTACTTCGTGGGTGCGGATGAAGTGGTGTTCGTCCCCCTGAGCGAATGCCGCGCTGAGGATGACGGCACCTACACCTATCACCACGGTACCAAAGATGGCGCTACTGTATCGGAAGATGTTGACACCGCCACCAATGCCGATCCCAGCATGGGCACCAACTTCTATGTTCATGTAGAGAACGGCATTGACCCGGACGGCAGCACCAGTGAGGAAGTTGTTCCTGGCAAAACCGACGATGGTCGTGTGGAATACGAAGTGACCATTGCCACCAAGGCAACCTATCAGTTGAAAGCAACGGTGCCGATGTATGTCTGCATGTACGGCTACCGTGGCACCGGCAACATCATTGCCCCCGACTCCGATGCCTACCAGCTGAAGAATTACTCCACCAGCAATTCCGATGCCAGCGCCACCATCGTGGACATCACCAAAGTAACCCATTACGCGAAAATCTACGACGAGAACCACAGCGATGATACCCTGTTCTCCATCAGCTACGACAGCCAGGCCAAGAAGTACACCTACTGGTACTCCAACCCCGCTTTCATGGAGGACGGCAAAACCCCCAATCCCGACTGGCAGGAGCCGGAAAACTATCTGGTGCTGACCGACAAGAACATCAACGCCAGCGGTCAGTGCTATGTGATCTTCATTGATGGCAAGTGGGACTTCAAGGTTGCCGGTGTTCTGGAGGGTGACGCACTGAAGGAAACCGTAACCGCGATTGATCCCAACCATCCCCTGAGCACCGATCTGCACTATGGCGAATGGAACTTCGGCACTGAGTTTGCTGTGGGTGATTCTCAGGAAGGCGGCAAGGACACCGGTCTGGCCCTGAAGGTCAGTGAGCTTCAGGCCGAGCCTGCAACCTGGCGTCTGGTTGATACCAGCACCAAAGCTGCCGATATGAAGCGTGGCGAACTGGCCATGAGCCTGGCTCCCGAGACCGCTATCTCCAACGCATCTGCCATTGATCTGTCCACCGCCAGTGCCCCCATTGACATCACTGAACGCGGTTGGTTCCTGGCTGCTCCCCAGCTGGGCGAGGATGGCACTGTGAGTGATGAGGAAGCAACCGCTCTGGGCGTTACCGCGAAAGCCCAGATGGCAGGCGGCAATGTTAACGATTCCGGCTGCACCAGTGTGGTCAAAGTGACCTACACCATGACTCCTGCTTTTGGTATCGATGATGGCGAAAGCAACACCGTTGTGGGCGATGGTGTAACCAGCAACCGCTAAATCATCCCTTTCTCCCGCCGGTAGCATCCCCCGTTACCGGCGGGGTTTTATTTTAACTAGGAGGCCCACAAATGTGCGACGAAACAAGAAAAAAGCCCTCTCGAAAGCGGTTGTGGATTACCGTGGACATTATTGCCGTGCTCTTGATCGGCCTGGCTATCCTGCTGGCAGTCCGGTATTACACCAGCGACCGCTCCGACCTGGCTTACCTGGAAGATAACATCAAGGCCAAGCTCGGGCAGCTGGAAGATAAGAGCAACGAGGAAATTCAGGCAGCACTCAACGAGGTGGTTGAGGAAGGAAATCTGAGCATTTCCATCAATGCAAATCCGGTCTTCCCCACTGGCGATTCTGAAGGAACCCTGAAGATAGAGAATGGCCCACAAAACCTGTATGGTCAACAGGTCGTTATCACGCTGGATGAAACCGGCGAAGAAATTTATGATTCTGGCTATATGCCGGTGGATTCTCATATCCAAACCGACAAGCTGGAAATCGATCTGGAACCAGGCGATTATGATGCCACCGCGGTTTTCACCGCATACGACGAAAAGCTGGACGGCGCAGTTGTGGGCCAGGCTATTGCCCAGCTCCGAATTTCCGTGCTGGGATGAAAGGAGATGAAAGTTTGGTAAAGCCTATCAAAATAGGGGGCAGCCTTGTGACGATGGCTGCTCTCATTTTTTGTTTTGTGCAGCCCGTTAAAGCAGAAGATCTTCCCATCGATAAGGCTTCAGCTGCCGGCGCTACAATTTCTGAAGATGTCGATATAGCAGACAATGCGAAGCCGGATATGTCCACTGACTTCTTTCTGTATATTCCACCCGATCCGATTACTCCTGATCCCAATGAGCCGGTTGGAGTAATCGAAATCGACCGGCCTGGAAACGGCGGAAAATATGGAAGCACCGTAGAAAAGCCTTTCCCGCAGACTGGTGGAGCTGAATCTTCCACGCCCCCGCAAGAAACAACTACTTCGCCAGCATCCTCCCTTGTAAAAACTGTTTCCGATACTACACCTCAAAAATTTTTGATTGAAAACGGAAAGCTGTATGTGTTGAAAGCAGTAAATGATTCTGTCATTGCCGATCCTTTGCAGGAAACCAGAAATTATACTGGTTTATCCACAAAGGAAGTTCCCGAGAGCATTGAGATTGAATCGAATGGCGAAAAGGTCACTTTGTCCCTGCGTGATGTTCAATACGAAGAGGTAGCTACAGAAGTCATTGAGGGATCATTGGATCATGGTTATACATTGTATGAACCGTCCGCACCAGAAACCAAGGAAATCACCTATACCGATTCGAGCGGCATGGAAATGACCGTTTCCGCAGCACTGGTAAATACTGAGCAGGTAGAAGGTTATGCCTGGCGAGATATTGAATTTCCTATCCGATACTATGGCAATGCTGATTACTCGATTTTCCAGTTAGATGACACCTTCATTCCCTACCAAGATGATGCCCCTTATTGGGAAGGAACAGATGGTTTGGTCACTCGCCATTTATCGCTCAATTCCCGGCAATGGAAACTCACAGGGAGTGCATGGACGAGTGACTGGACAGGCGAACTTCTAACCGGTCGCTCTGTTCGGTATGGAGTGTTGTATGGGCAAATGTATGCAGCACATTGGGTATCTCATTATGAAGTTCCCTCCGGTGAATCAGGCACTGCAACGTACACAGCCACAGCCACATATACCGGAGATCAGGACACCACTGTCATTGAAGCTGTATATACGGCTTTTGCATCACTTCCCTTATTGGTAGGCGCTGCGGTCGGCCTGCTCCTGCTTCTCATTTTTATCATCGTTCTGCTGTTCCTTCTGAAACGAAAGAGAGAGGATAAAAATGGCCAACGTAACGCAAGCAATCAAGGATAATATCCGCATCACTGAATACGCGGAGCAAATTGGCTTACATCCCATCCGTAGGAAAGGACAGATCGAGTCTTGGTGTCTAGCTGAACATGACAGCTTGGTAATTAAGCTGGATCGTTCAGGCCATCAATGGTTTGTCTGGAATAGTCAAGGTGTCTCCGGCAGCATAATCGACTTTGCTATGGCGATCAACGGCTGGGATTCTGCAACCGCTATCAGCGAGTTACGGCAGTATATGGGCGGTCGAATTCCGACACCTCATTCTCACCCTCTTCCTGATCCGCCTAAAAAGGAACTTCCTTCTTTTGTTCTTCCTTTGCAAAACTCTTCCCATTCTCGCCTTAAAGCCTATCTGTGCAAAACCCGAGGGCTTGACCCTCGAATCGTATCTGAATTATTGAAACAGGAGGCCATCTATCAAGACTCGCGAAACAATGTTGTTTTCGTTGGTCGAGATTATGATAACGAAGCAAAATACGCATCGTTTCGTGGGACTCTATCTGATATTCAGTTCAGGGGCGATGTAGAAGGAAGCAACAAAGAAATCGGTTTTTCCATGAACCTGGTAGGGCAAGCACCTACCAGGCTCTTTGTTTGTGAATCACCAATCGATGCAATGTCTGTCGCATCAATGCTGGAGTATTTCAATCGAGACAGTCACAGTTATGCCTATCTATCCCTTGGCGGCACCGCTTCTAATGCTCTTGCCTACCATTTGCCCCATCATCCACAAATAAACACAATTTATCTGTGCCAGGACAACGACGAAGGCGGTTTAAAATCTCGTGCTGCCTGTTGCAAAGCCTTGGAGCAATTAGGGTATCAGGGCAGGTTAATCAACAAGCCCCCTATTGGTAAAGACTTCAACGATGACCTACTCTCCTTGCGGCATGCACAGCAAGAACAAACTCAGCAACACATTCAAACTCATTCCATAACAAGATAAAGGAGATACATTATGATTCTCAACACCATTGCAACCACCATGATCGGCACCAACCCCACTGGTCTTTTTGATGCCTGGAAAACCACTGCTCTCTCCTGGCTCAATGCCGGAATCGACGGTTTCCTTGTTCCGGTGGGTATTCTGGTCTGTGCCGCCATCCTCATTTACAACATCGTGAGAGCGGGCCTCACCTATAAAAACAACCGTGGCGATGACATTACCAATAATATCAGCGCCATCGTAGTCTGTGCTATCATCATTGCGATTCTGGCAACCAAGAGCCTGTGGTGGAGCTTCATCACCGGTGGTGGCGTATGACCGCACTAATCACGCTCGCTCTTAATGCTGTGTTTGACGGTATTGGAGAACGGCTAAACGTGCTGTTAGTTAATACCGTAATGACTGTAATGACCTGGGTTAATAGTCTGAGTACCAGTTTTTTCAGCTCAGAGCTCGTTCAGTCTGCACAGTCTTTTTCTCGTTGGCTCAGCTACTTCGTTTTGGCGGGTGCGCTTATTGTAACCCTTGTAGACATTGCCGAAGAACTGGCGAATGTGAAGCCTGGACAGAGCATTGAGTACCTGACAATCGGTATAAATTTTTTGAAGGGACTGCTCTTCATCGAAATGGCTCCTGTTTTGGCTCAGCAAAGCATTATTATCGGAGCCAATCTTTCCGGTGCGTTTCGAGTAGACAGCTCTTCTATCACAAATGGCTCATTCAATCCCTCTCCCCTGATTATGATTATCATCTTAATCGCTCTGGTGAGTTTTTTTTGCATGAGCCTTTTTTCCGTTGGTGCCATGTTTTTGCAAGCACTGACCGTGTTTCTTTATGTACCGGATATTGTTCGTGGAAGAACAACCAGCATGGGTGACTGGATTCGTCAAACCCTTTCTATCCTTGTAACCTATATGTTTCGCAACGTTCTGTTTTTTATTGGCTTCACATCTGCAATCAACCTTGACATTATCGCAATGTCGTGCGCGTGGATCACGATGATTGGCGCTGCTAAACTTTTGCAAAAATTTGGCATGAGTAGTGGGTTTGGCGGCGCTGTTTCAAGCACCGTAAGCATCGGACAAAGCGCGTTTTCTACGATAGCTGCAATTGCACGATAATCCATCTTCCAAAGGTACGACCAACGGTCGTACCCAGGGGCCGGACTGTGTGTCCGGCCCCTGGCTTTTGAAAGGCTGATATTATGAACAACTACATCTGCCCTCCCAAACTGCGTCAAAAGCTGCTTTTGGCCGGACTGAGTGTTTGGGAACTTTTCATTATTCTTTCTCTTCTGATTTTTAATCTGGTGCTGCACAACTTCATGGCCGCCTTATTTTATCCTACCCTTGTAGCCGCATTTTTTGTGCGGATATTTGATGGAAAGAGCCTGAAAGACCTCTTTCTCATTGTTTTGCGGTATCACACAACACCACAAATGTTCACCTCTCACCACACACTGAAAGGAAACCGTTATGAGAAAAAGCGCACCTCTTGACCAATTGATTCAATTTAATCTTCACGATGACTGCGTGGAATCCGGCGGATTATTCTTTCGGTTTTATCGGTATTATCCTCCGAACACCGATATTATGACCGAGGATGAAGTCGCCCAGGAGATTGAAAATTTATCTTCCCTTTTTGATAGTATCGACCGGGCTTTTGCAATGTTCTCTACGGATAAAATCGAGGATATGTCCCGCATCCGAAAATACTATGCCTCTCTCGACCCACGTTTCGATGCCTATACCTCAGAGATCATTGCTCAGATAGATTCAGCCGAAGAAAATAGTGCTTCTGTTCAGCGGGCATTCTATTTTATCATCAGCAGCAAAAACAGAACCGACGATATTTACAATCAGCTCGTCGGACGAGGTTATCATATTCAACCGGCTGAGAAAGATGAAATCATCACCATGCTGCGGAACTACTACATCAGAGAATTTGTCACCTGTGACATTCACACTCTGGAAAATGATTTAATGCAGGATAAACGTATCGCAAAACAACTTGCAAAACGACCGGAACTCCTGGGGCGAGAACTGGAAAAAAGGCTCTTGCCTCACCGCATCGATTTTCATGTAAGCCATGCGGTATGTAACGATACCATACGAAAAACCTACATGGTCAAAAATCTTCCACAGGAAATAGCGCCACAGGCACTCGTTAAAGCCGCAACCATGAAAGGTTCCTCTTTTATGATGCGCCTGACTCCTATGATGGCCAATGAAGTAAAGCGCATGGTGGACAATCAAATGAGGAACAGCAAAGTAAAGTTCGGCGGCACACAAGCCACTGAGCAAATCGAGGCAGTGACGCAGAGCAACGCTTTGACTGACTTCTACAAGTCCATTTCCACAAACCGTTCCCAGGTGTATTACAGCTCCATATATTTTGAGCTGTACGCGCACTCTCTTGAAGAACTGGACAGAAAGAAGATTCAACTCATTGAGGCGTTGCCCACCGGGATCACTCTGGAATCCCTGCCGCGAGAACAAAAAGATGCTTTCTCCTCTGTTCAGCCTTTGGGGCATGATCTCTTCCTTTCGGACGCAAACAACCTCCCGAGCCGAAGCGCCGCTGCACTCTACCCCTTCAGCTATTCGTGCCGCATGGATGAACACGGCATCGCGGTTGGAACCACCCAGCGCGGCGGCCCCTTTTACCTGGATATGCTTCGCCGCACCTCGGATGTAACCAATTCCAATTTTGGCATTATCGGTGCAGCTGGCCAGGGAAAAAGCACCCTGATGAAGAAGCTGATTGAATTTCTCACAATGATGGGGGTGTCCTGCTTCACCCTAGACCCTGAAAACGAATACGGTGATCTTTTCCGCAATCTGGGCGGCACTGTATACAAATGTGTAGATGGCCGTTCCATCATCAATCCCCTGGAAGTACGCTGGCTTTACCGGGAAGACGAGGATGCACAGGACGAGGAAGATACCCTGAGCAAAGAGCTGCAAAACACCTCAATGTTCTTCCAGCACTTGTCGTGGTTGAAGGACTTTTTCCGCATCCTGTTCCCCGGCATCAGCGATCTGGATACCCAGGCTCTCATGGTGCTTGTGCAGGAAATGTACGCAGTACATGGAGTGAATACGGAAACGGACTTTTCCATGTTCACCCCTGCTGACTATCCGACCCTCTCGGACTTGTACAAGTACATCGAACACTATGACGCAGAGAAAAGTCGCATTATCACACCAGATGTGATTGCCCGACTTCTTCTCCGTCTGAAGGAGTGCTATGACGGCCCTCTGAGCCTGATTTTCAATGGACACACCAGTGTAAAAAACGCCAATATGATCTGCTTCGAGGCTGCCGAGCTGATGGAGGGCAGCAAGGATCGCACCCAGGCTGTCTTATTTAACATCTGTACCTGGATATGGACTCAGGTAATGAAACGGGATCGAAAAATCGCATTCAACTTGGACGAGCTGTATTTGTTCCTTGAAAACATGACCATGGTCAAGTACATCAACAGCTTTGCAAAACGCTCCCGAAAATACGGTGCCATGTTGGGCATCAGCACTCAGCAGTTGGCCGACTGTCTGCGCCCGGACATTGCAACCTATACAACGGCACTGTTCAATAATGCAGCGTTCAAGTTTCTGTTTCATCCGGGTACTCTGGATATGGATCTCGTCCAGGACAAGCTAAAGCTCACCAAAGGCGAAATCAACCGTATTTCGTTCCCCAATCGAGGCTTCTGTCTGGTCAAAGTCGGCATTGACCGCTACTATGTCCATGTCGAAATGCTGCCCTATGAAAGGGAGCTGTTTGGCACGGGAGGCGGCCAATGAGCCATGCTACCCTACTTATCCTGAAGGTCGCCAGTAGTAAACAAGGCCGTAAATTCATTGGTGGAATTATTGCTTTAATTCTTGGCCTATTTCTTCTTTTTTGTGTTGTTACTGCCGCTCTGATTTCTTCTTTCGCTGTACTATGCCGGGGCAATGAGCTGTACTATCCCCTTATCAATTCCAACCGTATTGTTGAACCCTTTGACCCGGATCGGATCATACAGCATGAATATGAAATTGAAGTGGAAAAAGAACGCCCGGTACTGGACGAGAATGGGGTTCCAAAGCTGGACGAAAACGGCGAAATTATCATGGAAACCTACACAGATACCGAAACACGAGTAGAAGAACTTGAAAGCCCCCACATGGGAGTGGACTTTCAAGTGCAATCTGGAAGTTATGTGGTATCTAGTTGCGGCGGTGTCGTAACCGATACATACTCCAGCGAAGCCGATGGAAACGTGGTGGAAATCTATCATCCAGAAGCCCACTACTCCACTCGATACATGCACCTATCGACTATCCTCGTTACCGAAGGTGAAGAAATTGTAATGGGCCAGCCTCTCGGAAAAGTGGGAACCACTGGAGAGTGTACCCCCTACCGCGAAACAGAAGAAGATGTTGGACGAGTGCATTTTGAAGTTCTCAACGAAGACAATGAGCAAATCGACCCGGCTCCCCTGTTGCATCGATGGGGGACTTACCTTGATATTCCCACCATGCTGGTGCAGGAAGTCGCTGGCAGCGAGTGGGCCGACTGGATGGTATCTGAGATCGCTGACAGTGATATTGTATGGAACGGCGAATCCTATATGTGGCCTGTCCCTGGCCACACCGCCTTGTCTTCTGATTTTGGTTATCGGGACTTGGATCACGATGGGGTGCTGGAAAACTTCCACAGCGGCATAGACATTCCTGCCGCTGCCGGAACACCAATCTACGCCGCCGCTCCGGGAATAGTTTCCACCAAAGCCCACTGGAGCTACGGTATCTGTGTGAAGATCTCCGTAGATGGCCAGACCGTAAATGTGTACGGTCACATGAGCGCCCGTGCGGAAGGCATTACCGATGGGGTCATGGTTCAGGCCGGTGATTTGATTGGTTACGTTGGTTCCACCGGTAATTCCTCTGGTAATCATCTGCATTTTGAAGTGGATGTTTCCGGTCAAGCCACAGACCCCAAGCCCTTTTTTGGCTAATTTTCTTCCCATATAAAAAGCTGGCCTGCTTTTTGGCTCAACTAAGCCATTTAAACCGATTCACCCATATATTTCCCCAGCTTTGGCCCATATTGGTCAAAATCCTGCAAACCGGCCTGTCATGCGGGTTTGCAGGATTTTCTCCAATCGGACACCCAGCTTTTTTTGAAAAAGCTGTTCAATTCCCATACCAAAACCCATATTCAAAACCAGACTAAAAGCGGCCCGCACTGCGGGTCCGCTGTAACGGATATGGGATTTTTCCCATATCCCTTTATCCTGCATCACCCCCCATCAGGGGAATTCGTGGGGCCGCAGCCCCTCCGATTTTGAAAGGAGTCGTGTATGCCTGAGAAAAACACCATCAAAAAAACCTGGGACATTGACCTCCCCACCTACACCATGATTGAACAGATTGCCACTGAACGCAACTGCTCTGTGACCGCAATCGCTAATGAAGCTCTGCGCTATTACAATGACCGCTATTACCTGGAGCATAAAGCAACAATGCTTCCCAACGATATTCTGGAGGCCATGCGCAGCACTGTCTCTTTACTGGAGCATCGGTTGGACAATCGGGCCAACCAGCTGCTTTCCAGCATGGCCATCCAGCTGTTCATCGTCAACAAGCTCCTTGCCGATAATCTGGAGATTTCTCCTGATGGGTTGGAGCTTTACCGCCAGCAGGCCGTGGAATTTCTGAAGACAAATAATCGGCTGCTCAATCTGAAGGATGTAATTTAACATGCCTCGCGCTTTTTTTAAGTCTCAGTTTTTCAAATCTCAGAACCATGTATTAAATCACCTGGCTTATCTCCATGCACAATCCCCTCTGTTCTCCGGCACCAGTAATATCCCCCTGGAAACAGCGCAGCAGATGGTCTCCACTTTTGACAAGCCTTGTAAGTGGTGGTTTGTTTTCAGTCTGAATCGTACCGATGCCGACCGGCTTCAGATTGACCGGGGATATTTCCAGCAGCTTTTAGAATCCCAGAAAGGGATCTGGGCTAAAGCCTACAACATTCCTCCTGAACGACTCCACATCTACGCCAGCTACCACGATCTTGACCATCATCCCCATGTTCATGTGGTACTGCATGGTGAGCGTCCTTCCGATGGGTTCATCCACTGTCCTGTAGGAACCGAGTTGGGCGAAGCCTTTAAGCACTGCCGCCAAACGGTGAAAAGTGCAATTGCAAATGAGATTTTCCGAACAGACAGCGAAAACCTGAAGAAAGACCGCAGCCAGCAGCGGCAGGAACTGAACAAAGAACTCGAAAAACTTCTTCTGGAAATTGGCCGAAGCACACACCCCATCCATCCGGACATCCAGGTGGCTATGAGGCAGCTCTCCACACAGCTGGCTACGCTCCCAGGCAAACATGTGTACGGCTATCTTCCCGCCGATCTGAAGCTTCAGGTGGACAATCTGCTGGAAGAAGTCATAAAAAAGGATGCCCAGCTGGCTGGTATGTTTGAAACATATAAAACAACACATCGAGCCATGATTGACTACTTGTATGTGGACAGTCCAATCACACTGGATCAAAAAATGGCCGACTGGGAAAACAAGTTTTTTCATCCGGTCAAAGGGGATGATACCCGCCGCCACAATATCATCCTTCAGGCAGCGGAATCCTACTTTATTCCTGAAGCGCGCGTTTCAGCGGGCGAACAGAACAAAGAAAGAAGCCCATTATCCCCTCCCCGTTCAACATTGTCAAGTGAACCCACTACCCCATATCATCACAAATCGTCACAAGCTGCCATACGTTCCATGCTGTATTCCATCGCAAGGTCATTGCACCAGGATATGCAATACCAAACCAACCAAAAAAACACACAAGTAAAATCCAGGCTAAAGAAAAAACGAATCCACCATCAAACTATCGAAGAGCGGCGTGAGCAAAGTCATGACCGTTGATTGAACAAAACAAAGAAAGAAGGGCTTTTATGGAAACCAAATTTTTGACTATGAGATATTACCTGGAACCGACCCTGATTGGTGAAGACTCCGTGGGCTCGTTTTGGGCGATTGATGCAGTTTCCCCCTCTGCTTTTTCTCCTGGCTTTGGCGATGATTTTGAAGCTGCACGACCCCTGACCGCTGCCGAAGTCGCCACTCTTCAGATTCTCCAGACCATGGAGCAAAAACAGCCGGGACTTAGAGTCTATGGCCCGTCTGAAGACAACCTCTACATTATCGGCCACAGTGTCCAGCGGCAGCTCTTTTGCGAAGCCAGCTCTGAGTTTATTCAGGGAATGAGCGACACTGAAATCACTCTTCTGAGTGACCTGCCGGGCAACACTACACTGGATATGCCTCTGGTCATCACTCGGATTGACGGCCAGCTGATTGTATATTGACGAAAGGAACCGTTGCTATGAACGCACCGAAAATCAAACTGCTTGTGGATTCTCTTGGCCGTGTCGTAATTCCAAAAGCGGTACGATCTGCTTTTGACATTCCAACGCCCGGCGAAGTGGAACTTGAAGTTAGCGGCACTGAAATGACATTACGCAAATCTCCCACTGCCTGTGCAATCTGTGGGAGTGTGTCTAACCTGAACTATGAAACCGAAGGTAAGCTGATTTGCTCCAGCTGCTTCGAGAAACTGAAGGAGGTTTCTCCCCATGAATGATACGCAAAAAGTCCAGCCTGGCGACCTCATCTATTCTGGAGCATCGGTAGCCCTGCCCAACATTCCTGGCTCAGGGCGTATGTTTGTTGTTGTGGAAACAGATAGCCAAGGCAATGCCACCGTGTTACCCGTTTCGTCTGTAAGGCGTGCAGTCTCTGAATCCACCTACCTGGTGGAGAAGAATCAAGTCGAAGGACGCAGCATGAAAAATTTGATTGTGTCCCTTGATGTAGAAGTTCACATGTCTGCCAAATGGCCTATGCTGCGGCAGCCAATGCACCTTACCTCTGAAGCTGTAACCCACCTCCTGGAAGCTCGTACAGGGTACAAAGAGCAACATGATGTCACGCTTATTCACACCGATCAGCCGGTAGGCTTTGAAAAAGAGCTGTTTGAGCAAGTAGACGAGTTGTATACGAATTTCAAAAATGACCCTCAACAATTCCTTGACTATCTGGCGTTTTCCTCGAAATTTTATGAGTATTCCGCAAGAAATCAGGCTCTGATTTATCGACAGAATCCTCATGCCACTTTTGTCGCCAGCCGTCAAGGCTGGGATAAGCTGAAATACTCCATACGCTCAGAGCATATAAACCGCTATCTTATCCTCTTCCGGCCAGAAGAGCGTACATACTTTGAACGCGATGGCCATCTGATTACTATCAGCAAAGCAACCGCTGAAGAGCGTTTGAAAATTGCCTCTGGCGAACTGGAGGTAATCCACAAGACCAAATTTGTGGAGATGAAAGCCTATGACATATCACAAACCACTTGTCCGATTGAGGATTATCCCAAAATATACAGTAAAGGCCAGGCTGATCCTGCGCACGATCAGCTATACCTTGCCGTAAAAAGAACAGCCGAATTATCCGGCATCCAGGTTATGGTGGAAGATGTGTCGAGTATCGCCTTGGGTGGTTACTACAATAGGGCCAAAGACCTTATCGTTATCAGTGACAAAGAAAACGATACACGCAAGGCACTTGTAATGCTTCACGAATATTCTCACGCCCTGCTTCATAACACATCAGCTCCCAGTCTTCCCCGTGAAGTCAAAGAATTTGAGGCGCAGACCTTAGCTGTTCGACTGATGCAGCATTATGGTTTCCCGATCCCACATAATGAACAGGAATATATTGTTTCTTACCTTACAGTAGCCTGCCAAAATCCCGCTTTCAAGATGGATGAATCCCTGAATCGACTTGCCAAGCAATTCATCTATGCCAAAGATCGCATCACCGCCCAGCTCAATGAGATCGCTCCGCAGCAACCTGAACCGGCGCAGCAAACTCAGCGCCAGTCAAAAAATCTTCCCCGTACCGCAGAGATTTCCGAAAATTTTCTAATGAACCTGTAAAGGGGGTCGGTATATTCAGCTCAGATGCTTCCCCACGAACATTTAAACATCAGAAAAGGAAACCCACATGAAAATCCGAAGATTATTACTGCGTTCACTGGTTGCGATTTTTCTGTTTGTACTTCTTGTTTTTGTTCTCCGCGTCATTCCCAGCACTCACCGTCCTATGTTCCTTCTACTACTTTTCATCGGTATCGGAATTCTGCTCCTGGCCTGGCTTGCGCTACGGACGCCACCAATCAATGTAAAGGACAGTACAGCCGGAAATGGCCAGCACGGAAAGGCTCGGTGGGCCAACGAAACAGAGAAAAAAGAGACCTATTTATTCGTTGGGAAAGGCCGGGAACAGACTCCAGGCTTTGTATACGGCTTTGAAGGGAACCAGTGGCAGGTAGATGCTTCAGACCACAACACCTGTCTCCTGGCCCCTCCTGGCGCAGGCAAGACCCGGCGTATTATCATTCCAACAATTCGATATAATGCAGCCGTTAATCGCAATACCGGCGGTCATGGGCCGAGCCTGCTTATTATGGACTGCAAAGGCGAGCTGTATCGAGAAACCGCTGCCGACCTTCAGCAATCCGGCTACCGCACTCCTACACTTGATCTGCGTAACATCCTGCTGTCCAGTCGATACAATCTTTTAAACAATGTCAATATAGCCATTGACCGGTACAAAGCCAGCAATGACCGAATGGAGCGGGCTATGCAATACGGCAAAGCTGAACGATATGCAAAGCAGCTTGCAAACCAGCTGATCGACAGCAGCACAGAGGTCAAATCTGACAGCGGAGACTATTTCAACGAAACGGCGCGAGGTCTTCTGATTGGCATTATCCTTATGGTATCTGAATACGCTCCAGCCCGTGCCAGGCATATCATCAGTGTATTTAATCTGATCCTAGAATTGAATGGACAATCCGAAAATGGTGGTATGCTCATGGGGCCTCAGAAAAACAAGCTGGATGAATTACTGGAGTTCATTGAGAACAAGCGAATCCGCTATTACTCCGGGCCTGCTACCGGCGCAGATATGAGAACATCCATGAATATCTTCAGCTCTGCCCTGGGCAAGCTGGTCAAATTCATCGATGCTGAACTTGAGCAGGTTTTGTGCGGTCACGACGATGCTTTTGACAGCCGCCGCTTTGCAGAACAGCCAACGGCTATTTTTCTTATCAGCCCGGACGAGAATCCCACCCGTCACTTCATGTCCAGCCTGTTGACCCGCAGTCTGATGGATGATGTGATCGAGCTTGCCGAGAAAGAGTATTCCGGCAAGTTGCCCCGTCCCGTCCTACTGCTCCTGGACGAGTTCGGCCAGCAACCCCCCATCCAAAACTATGATGCCTTGTCCGCAGCCATCCGAAGTCGTGGAGGTCGGCTCCTGATCGCCCTGCAGGACTTCGGACAACTCGAAAAGCACTACAATAAAACAATCAGCCGAATCATCGAAGGAACCAATCAGACACTGATTACATCCTTTGTTTCGCCTGCCGCACTCCAGACAGCCGAGCAGCTGTCTAAAATACTGGGGCAGGAAACAATTCTGACCGGCTCAAACAGCCGCCAGCAGGGCAAAAGCAGCTCCACACGCAGCCTGGTTGGCCGGGCGCTTATGTCTGTAAGCGATTTGATTACAATGCCCGCTGGGGAGTTCATCATCATCAAGGGTGGTCAGCACCCCTTAAAAATCAAGCCCCCTGGTTGTTGGGCTTATCTTCCCTCGCTGCCAGAACCAGCGCGATCGGAGCTGGAATACGAAAACATCCTTGTGACTGACTCAGCCAGCATCCGAGCAAGAACAGGGGCGATGTCCTATGATCTATCCCCTGGAATGTTTGATTAAAAGTCCAAAGCGGGAGGTGCATAAGGCACCTCCCGCTTTTTGAAGGAGAATACTATGTTTGCCAAAATTCCCGTTGCACTGTTTGGGTACGATCTTTCCCCCAGTGCCTACAAAGTATACTGCGCGATGTCCTGCTGTACCGCTGCGGATGGTCGGGCCTCTGTGCGCATGGGCCGTCTGGCCCAGATTTGCAATCTGTCCCGCACCACTGTGGATCGCTGCATCCGCGAGCTGATTGCTTTGGAACTGATTGAGAAGAAAAACCAGTATAAAACCGATGGCACTTATCGAGCCTGCCTGTATCAGCTGTCTCGCCTGGATGGCCGATGGATCGCCGTCCCCTGCAACAGCTTCACCATGCAGCTTCCCGCATCTGCCTTTGTGGTTTACGCTGCCATGCTCTCCTTCCGGGGAAAGAACGGCAGGGCCTTCCCTTCGATCCGCCGCCTTGGTATCATGGTCGGCTTGGCCTGCGGGACGATCTGTACAGCACTGAAAACACTTATTCTGGCCGGTCTGTTACGCAAGGCCCGCCGGTGGACAGGAAAGCACAACCTTTATCTTGTCGCCCTCTTTGAAAAAAAGGCAAAAAGAACGGGCGCTCCGGCCTGTACTACCCGGAACGCCCAAATCATACCCTTGTCGAACGCCACATTCGACACTTTCATTGTATCCCCTATGTTGATGAAAGTCAAGTGGCAAACTGGACTGAGTTTTTGTTTGATATGGGTGTGTCAAAATCTGTACAATAAGCCTATACCCACCCAACTTACGAAACAAAAGAAAGAGTTATCCAAACCAATAGCTGAGAGTAAACCGATAGAATGTGACTCACGGCGGGCCCGCTCACCCGCGCCCTTTTTCTTTTTTGTTCCGTCAAAAAATGCAGCAGCGTTCTGTCGGGTGTGGTATACTAATCAGAAAAGGAGTGACTGCCATGAGTCTGCAATTCGACGGGTACTTAATGAGCCGCGATCTCCCGGTTGCGCAATTTTCCCAGGGCAAATGCAATCCACTGCGCGAAGAGCTGCTGCCCTTTCATTTCGCAAACCACGGTACGCTGGAAGAATGGCTTCAGCGCCGGGCGATGGACTGTCACAGCCGAACAAACGCACGGCTGCTGCGCCGGGCACTGCGCATAGAGGATAACGGCGCGGAATGGCTCTCCTTTCGCGTGGAAGGAGCCACGATCACGGACACCTACTGGCTCAAAGCAGACGGCAGCTCTCTCACCTATCGGGACATCTGTTTCCAGGAAAACGCTTATTGGGAATTCGCACTAAATGGCCCCAGTGTCAATGATTTCAGCGGCCCGGTGAGCCGAACCCCGGAGCTGACCAACACCGGCAGCTTCGAAAAATGCTGGAAAAAGGAGCCGGATGGCTGGTGGCTGTATAAGCATGGCAAACCAGAAAACATCTTCTCTGAGCTGATGGCCTATTCGCTGGGAAAACGACTTGGCTTTTGTATGGCACACTACGAATTTGTAGATGAACAGACGATCCGCACCAGAGATTTCACTGCCGGAGCCACTGTAAATTTTGAAACGGCGAGAGGTCTGGGCCTGCGCTCCGACCAGCACATCGACAACTACCAGCGGCTTGCTCAAATTTCTCCCGGACTGGCAATGGAGTATGCACAGATGGTGACGCTGGATGCACTGATTTACAATGCAGACCGACACGCCGACAATTTCGGCATTTTACGGGATGTGAACACAGGATCGATTCTGTCCCTGGCCCCGAATTATGATAACAACCTATCCCTTCTGGCTCTTGGTATTCCGAATCGAGAATCAGGTTCAGACTTTCTTCGTGACTGGCAGAACCTAATTCTGTTTTACCGGGTTCCGCTCTCCCTCCCCCCACTGGCTCCAGGCGAAATTGCCGCGCTGGCAGAAATGATTCCCTGCAAAGTGGACAAGCAGACTGCCGTTGACTTTCTGCAATATCGCTACCAGTGGATGCAGCAATCCCTTGATCGGGCAAGGCAGCTCTGGAACCCGCTCATTGAACCATAACGAAGCAGGTACGACCGCTGCCCGGGCCGCTGCTCAGATGCTGCTCTCCGCAGGTACGACCATCGGTCGTACCCCCGGCAGACCACTGCCCGGGCCGCTGCTTAGATGCTGCTCTCCACAGGTACGACCATCGGTCGTACCCCCGGCAGACCACTGCCCGGGCTACCGCTCAGATGCTGCTCTCCACAGGTACGACCATCGGTCGTACCCCCGGTAGACCACTGCCCGGGCTACCGCTCAGATGCCGCTTTCCGCAGGTACGACCATCGGTCGTACCTGTTTTTATTCCCCTCATCGAAAGGAGTCTTATTATGACAACCCACATTGGAAAATGGGAAAATGATCCTGCAATCAAAATTCCCAAAGAACTACTAGCCGCTCTCCATTGGCACGAAGGCGCAGAACTCAACATCTATGTTGAAGGCGGAAAGATTATCCTGGAGCCGTCAAAATGCGGGAAAACCATAGGAGAATTATTTGAAGATTATGAGGGCGATTATGTGCCCAAAGAAATTGACTGGGGCCAGCCCACTGGAGACGAATTATGGTAACACAAGGTAGTATCATCAAAATCAATTTTTGCCCTCAGGTGGGATGTGAAACAGCCGGTTATCGACCGGCTGTTGTTATCAGTAACGAGATTTTCAATCAGAAAAGCCGCCTATCCATCGTTTGTCCCATTACAAACACCGTAAACAACTTCCCGCTACACATTCCTCTGGATGACCGAACAAAAACAACAGGCGTGATTATGTGCGAACATGTGAAATCACTGGATTTGCGCAAGCGCACCTACCATGTAGTAGAGCAGCTACCTGATGATATTTTAAGGCAGGTCATCAGTGTGGTATCTGCGGAAATTGCCTGGGGGTATGGGTTGGAGCGGTAAAGAAAGTTTTCGCTTGTGTTACCCCGAAAATCGAAGAGAATTAAGGCATCCCCACCACAAAGGAGGTGTCTTGGTATGCTGATCGATAGAGCATTGATCTTGGCCAACGCGATCATCTTGTTGATTCAGATCATGCGGGCATAATGTAAAAATAGGAGGGGGGGTACGACCAATGGTCGTACCCCCCCTCCGTCTATTTTAGGTATCGTCTACTAGTAAAACACACAAAATTCGGGGTAATCTTTTATCCAGAATATTAGGCGAAACAAGTTGACACATATAATTATATGTGTTATAATATGAAATGTCAGGAGGGAATCTGATGCGAAGTTATTCTTCCAGAGAAGTTCTCAAACTGCTGAAAGAAGACGGTTGGTATGAAGTGAATGTTGTTGGTAGCCACCATCAATTCAAGCATCCAATCAAACCGGGGCGTGTCACTTTAAAACATCCTGACAAAGACATTCCCCGAAAAACACTCGACAGCATTGAGAAACAGTCGGGGTTACTATTTCGGTAATCCCGACCCCCTCTCCCTATATAGTACCGCCAGAAAGGAGTGTTACCATGAAAAAAGTAGAGCGGTATTTTTATCCTGCGGTTTTCACCTATGAACAGGGGCAGGAAATCGCTGTTTCCTTTCCCGATTTGGGCTGTGCCACCAGCGGAACCAATGAGGACGATGCACTTCTGTCCGCAAGGGAGCTGCTGGGATGCGTATTGAACGGCCTAGAAGAAGATGGTGAGAACATTCCTGCTCCCACTCCCCTTCCTTTGGTCAAATTGGAGGAAAATGAACGAGTCGTATTGGTTGATGTTTACATGCCCTCCATCCGTATGGCACAAGTGAACCGATCTGTCAGCCGCACAGTGACTCTTCCTGCATGGCTCAATGCCGCAGCTCTGGAGCGACAAGTCAATTTCTCCCAGGTTCTCCAGGATGCCCTGAAAGAGCAACTACATCTCCGATAAAAAAGGGGTACGACCGATGGTCGTACCCCTACCAGACCGCTGCCTGGGCTGCTGCTCAGATACTGCTTCCTTCAGGTACGACCATCGGTCGTACCTGTTTTTTATTCCCCACCGTATGGTATCTGCCGAAATTGCCTGGGGGTATGAGTTGGAGTGGTAACTCTGCCTTTAGTAACACTCGCCCCGAAAAGTAATTATAATCAGGGTCAGTATTACAAAGGAGGTACGAGGTCATGTTCATTGATCGACTGTTGCTGCTGGCAAATGCGATTATCTTGGCAATTCAAATTATGCGGGCATAATTGCGAACTCTGAAAATGGGGGTACGACCATCGGTCGTACCCTCTGCTTCTTTTGCGGTGGCAAGCCGCTTTTCGTTCATGTGAATCAGATACACGTTTTTATATAATCGGTTCACCACTTGCTTTATCAACGAATACAATTTTCAATTCTGCATCAAGAGCTTCTGCCACTCTTTCTAATTCGGACACCTTAAATGTGTTCCGTTTGTACTTGTTGTTCATGTTCTGTGGGGTTTGACCCGTCCGGCGGGCAAGTTCGGCCTCGGTGATCCCGCCACGCTTCACACAGCAAAGTTTTATGTATTCTCTTACATCCATTTACATAAGCCTCCTTTTCGTCATTATATAATAAACTTTATATAATGTCAAATTAAAAGTTTATTATATATAAAATATTTTATAAAAAGCGTTGACAAGATATAAAAAAATGTGTATAATATAGATGTAATCAAGAAAAACATAAGGTTCATACCTGTTGGAGTGTGGAATTCAGCCGGGGCCCACCTAGAGAGGAGCCGCCCACTAGGCGAAGGAACGAATATCAAACATTTACACAAAATGGAGGCAACCACTATGACAACTGCCATTAAAATCGCAATCGACTCCAAAATCACTGCACTCGGACGCAAGGGCTGTAAAAACTTCATCATGGAAACCGGTTATTATCCTGAAATCGGCGGCCTTTTTGACAAGGATTATCGCCGAGCAGTCCGGTCGGTTCTCGCTGCCGAGCATTGGGAAGACCTCACAAATCTGTTTCTTGACTGGAACTGATTTACACAGCCCACCCGGGCGGGCCGGTGCCCGGGAGATTGAACGGCTGATTCCAGTCCTTTTTCTTTGTTTTGTAAACCCATAGAACTGCATTCCAGGCCGATTTCTCAGGTACTACCATCGGTCGTACCTCTCCCCTTTCCCCCTAATACCCTTGACATCCCAAGGAAAACGTAGTACAATGTATTACAGAAAGAGAGGTGCACAATATGAGCTTTTCAATTAGACTGAACGCACAGGAAAAAGCTCTTGCCGAAAGCTATGCCCGTCTTCATTCTTTGTCGTTGGGTGAGGCTTTTAAGCAGGCTCTTTTCGAGCGGATCGAAGATGAATATGATATTGCCATTGCTGACGAAGCATACCATGAGTATCTGAAAAATCCAAAGACATATACTCATAGCGAAGCAAGGGAGCTTCTGGATCTATGATGCGTTATCAAGTGGTGTATTCGGAAAGAGCGATTAAAGAACTCAAAAAAATGGATCGTTACACTCGTCAGCTGATTTTTTCGTGGATCAGCAAAAATCTTGATGGTTGTGAAAATCCAAGGAGCCACGGAAAAGCATTGACAGCAAACCGCAGTGGCCAATGGCGGTATCGCATTGGCGATTACCGGCTGATCTGTCAAATCCAAGATCAGGAACTGATTATTTTAGCCCTCTCCGTTGGCCACCGACGCGAGGTTTACCAATAATCAAAAAAGGTACGACCGATGGTCGTACCCCTCTACCTATCCGCTATTATTTCACCCTATTTTCGGTCAAGAAAAAGTATTGCATTGGTAAAAATAGGGTGTTATAATTAGAGTGTTACCAAATAAAAAAGAAAACCCCCACAGTCATTTACTCAGTTCGCAGCTGAGTAAATGACATGCGCCAGTAGCTGTCGCCAAACAGCGGACTGACTTGTGAGAGCCATTCTTCACCATGTATAATAGCATGGATTTTAATAGAATGTCAACCTTGCGAAGTTACGCCCTTGCTGTTTTGCCCTGCCCGGCTTACAGTTGGGGCGTATCTTCTTTTTTGTTTTGTATACAAGCACCTTGAAAATTTAGCGTAGTTTTCATTCCACACTGCAAAACGGCCTGAAAACTGCCAAATAATGCTGTAAATGATAAATGGAGAAATGCTCCATTGGGGTTGGGTGAAATTCCCTGCTCCGGGTGGATATGTGTTGACCAATGCTTCTGGTCACTGAACTGCAACAGGTTCCGCAAACAATCCGCAACTCAAAGCCCTTGTAGGCTCCTGGCGTGAACCAGGTCGAGGCAAAGCAGCAAGGCAGCTGCTCCCATTTACGGTACACTCCTAACCCTCAACCTTTTTTAACAATAAAAGGCTAGCCAATGCGCTGCATCCCTGCAACGCATTGGCCTGCACTTTTATATGGTGGAGAATTAGGGACTCGAACCCCAGACTTCCTGCGTGTGATGCAGGCACTCTAACCAGCTGAGCTAATCCTCCGCGACGAAATTTATTATATCACCCTGCAGAGATAAAGTCAATGGATTTCGGGGAAATTTTTTCAATTATTTTTGCTCCCCGCACCCCTGTTTTTATTGCATTCAGCGTGGGTGCATGGTATCATTTTTTAGTTGAGGACATCATCATAACAAGGATGGGCCTGCCGGGCTTTCCGGCGGCCATATCAGGCGTGCACGCGCTGAGAAGGAGGCTATTTATGCAGATCGGATTCGATAACAACCTTTATATCCAAAAGCAGACCGAGAACATTCTCGCCCGGATCGAAAAGTTTCAGGGCAAGCTGTATCTGGAGTTCGGCGGCAAGCTGTTCGACGACTACCATGCCGCTCGTGTGCTGCCCGGCTTCGATGTGAACGGCAAGATCCGGCTGCTGCACGAACTGCGCGACAAGGCCGAGATCATCTTCTGCATCAGTGCGGGCGACATTGAAAAGACCAAGATGCGCGCCGACCTGGGCATCAGCTACGACATGGAGGTGCTGCGCCTGATCGACGACATCACCGCCATGGACATTGAAGTGAACAGCGTGGTCATCACCCAGTACACCGGCCAGCGCGCTGCCGATGCCTTCGCCAAGAAGCTCACCAGCCGCGGCGTGAAGAACTACATCCATCGCCCCATCGAGGGCTATCCTCTGGCTGTGGACTACATCTGCAGCGACGAGGGCTACGGTTCCAACCCCTATGTGGAAACCACCAAGCCTCTGGTGGTGGTCACCGCCCCCGGCCCCGGCAGCGGCAAGCTGGCCACCTGCCTGAGCCAGGTTTATCATGAGTACAAGCGCGGCGTGATGGCCGGCTACGCCAAATTCGAGACCTTCCCCATCTGGAACATTCCCCTGAAGCACCCGGTCAACCTGGCCTACGAGGCTGCCACCGCCGACCTGGATGACGTGAACATGATCGACCCCTTCCATCTGGAAGCCTACGGCAAGACCACCGTCAACTACAACCGGGACGTGGAAGCCTTCCCCATCGTACAGAACATTCTGGGCCGCATCACCGGCGACAAGGAATTCTACCGCAGCCCCACCGACATGGGCGTGAACATGGCCGGCTACGCCATCTTTGACGACGAGGTAGTGCGCAAGGCCGCCACCGAGGAAATCTTCCGCCGCTATTACACCGCTGCCTGCGATGTGAAGCAGGGCAAGGCCACCGAGGCCAGCCTGCACAAGATTGAGAACATCATGCAGCAGCTGGATGTGAACGCCGAAAGCCGCGCTGTGGTGGCTCCCGCTCTGGCCAAGATGCGCCAGACCGAGCAGCCCGCCGCCGCCATCGAGCTGCCGGACGGTCGCATCG
>ENA-OURU01000862-OURU01000862.1-human-gut-metagenome-genome-assembly--contig:-NODE-862-length-42700-cov-6.097385_pt1 | contig 42700 bp, 38 predicted proteins | sample MGYA00242137_ERZ509064 | MGnify/ENA primary metagenome ERZ509064 (study PRJEB26280, sample SAMEA2338777) | human gut metagenome | biome: human gut; feature: human-associated habitat; material: faeces...
TATAAGCAAAGCGGATGCTTTGCGCAAAAGTTTTTCTTTTGCTACTTTTCTTTTTTCAAAAAGAAAAGTATGAATCCTGCATGCCACCGTTCACAGCCGCATAGGCTTCCATGAGGTGATGTATCCATGCTCATACATGTTGTCCGCTCCGGAGATACCCTTTGCTCTGTAGCTGCGCAGTACAGGGTGGACCCAGGATTGTTGGCGGCAGCAAACGGGGTCGCAGGAGATGGAAGGCTTGCTGTCGGTCAGGCGCTGGCTATTCAGAAGGTACGTACCTTCCATATCGTGATGCCAGGGGATACCCTGTGGTCAGTAGCGCGGAAATACGATGTCTCCCTCCGGACGTTGTACCGCAATAACTACTGGCTCTATGGCAACCCGGATATTTGGCCGGGACAGGTACTGGTTATCGGCTATCAGGAGGATGACCGGCCCACTACATTTACTACCAGTTATGCCTATCCCTTTATCCTCGCCAGGCTTCTCAGCGCCACCTTGCCCTATATGACCGCTATGGCACCCTTTACCTATGGCCTGGATAAAGATGGAGATCTCCGCCCTCTGGATGACCAGCGGCTACTGGAGGAGACAGTGCGCCTGGGGACCGCACCGTTAATGCATTTGTCCAATCTCACCGAGGATGATGAATTCTCCGCTGAACGCAGTGCCAAGGTCCTTTTCAACACGGAGCAGCAGACCGCGCTTATTGCCCAGATCCTCTCCACAATGGAGCGGAAAGGCTATCGGGGACTGGATGTGGACTTTGAATATCTCCCGGCGGAGCAGCGAGTGCCCTACGCCAGTTTCCTCCATACACTGCATAACCGACTCCAGCCTATGGGTTATCCGCTGATGGCAGCGGTGGCACCCAAAGTCAGTGACGATCAGCCTGGGCAATTGTACGAGGGTCATGGTTACCCGGAACTAGGAGATGCGGTGGACTACCTGCTGCTGATGACCTATGAGTGGGGATATTCCGCAGGAGCGCCCATGGCCATTGCACCCTTGCCAAATGTACGGCAGGTGCTGGACTATGCTGTGACGGTTGTCCCCAGAGAAAAGCTTCTGCTGGGGATTCCCAACTACGGTTATAACTGGCCCATTCCCTATCAGCAGAGTATCACCAAGGCGGTATCCCTCTCCAATCAGGAGGCGGTATCGCTGGCGGTGGAAAACAATGTAGAGATACAATATGATGAAAAAGTCCAAAGCCCCTGGTTTCAGTACACAGACCGGGACGGGCAGAAGCGGGAGGTGTGGTTTGAAGATGCCCGCAGCCTGAAAGCCAAACTGGACTTAGTAAAGGAGTATGATATAGGGGGGTGTGGCTTTTGGAATTTGATGCGGCCATGGCCCCAGGGGTGGACGGTATTGAACAGTGAGTTCACTGTATCTGATCCAACTTGGTGAGAGGAAAAAGCGCTAAAAACGGCAGGAGCCGGGACCAAATGGTCCCGGCTCCTGCCGTTTGAAAATGGAGAGAGGGAGAAAAAGAAAACTTATCTTTGATGGTTTTATCATAGTACAGGTGTTGAAAGAAGTCAACAGGCCTTCCGTACAATTCACGGAAAGTTCACACCTGATTCAAAATCCATTCAAATCTGCTCTTGACGAATGACGTTCGTTGTATTATATTTAGTAAGCTAAATTTTTGGATAAAAAGGAAAGGAGGCCATTTGGTGGCTGAACAAGTATCCCTGGGCCGTATGATCGGGTATTGCGGCCATTTGGGTAAAATGTATCTGGACATGCGCCTGCGGCAAAGTCCCTACAATATCACGCCCGTTCAGGCATACGCTCTGCTGTATCTGATAAAGCTCGGCGGTGATCGGGAAGTGATGCAGCGGGACCTGGAGCATGAGCTGCATCTGAAGGCTTCCACAGTCAATGGCATCGTGGACCGACTGGAGGAGAAGGGGTTCATCTCCCGCCGTCAGAGCCAGGAGGACGGCCGGCGGCGACTGATCAGCTTGACCGATGAGGGAAAGGCTGTGACGGATACCTTCCGGACAGCTCTGGAGGATACAGACCGTGCCTTTTGTGCGGTGCTGACTGTGGAGGAACAGACTCAGCTGCGGGATATGCTGGCGCGGCTGATCAGCAATTTAGAAAACGAGGTAAAACATTCATGATCAAAAAACTATGGCCCTATACACGGGGCTATCGGAAATGGGTGTTTCTTGGCATCCTCTGTTCCGGTGCGGAGGCGGTATTTGAACTGCTGCTTCCGCTGGTGATGGCATCCATTGTGGATACGCATATCCCGGCTGGCGATACCAGCGCCATTTTCCGCAATGGTGCTCTGATGGTGGGCATGGCGCTGCTGTCCATGTTCCTGGGTGTTTCCGCCGCTTTCCTGGCGGCCAGAGCTGGCCAGGGCTTTGGCGCAAATCTCCGCCAGGCCCAGTATGACCACATCCAGGAGTTCGCTTTTCGAAATATCGAGAAATTTTCCACTGCGTCCCTGATCACCCGTCTGACTTCAGACTGCAACACCATGCAGATGACCCTTATGCTGTCCATGCGTATGCTGGTGCGGGCGCCGGTGATGCTGGTGAGTGCGTTGGTGCTAGCCATCGGCATCTCCACGCAGCTCAGCCGGGTATTTTTGGTGGCGCTGCCGCTGCTGGCAGTGGTGATCCTTTTCATCATCTTGGAAGTTGCGCCCAAATTTAAAACCCTTCAGGAGCGTACCGACGGATTGAACCTGGTGGTCCAGGAGAACCTGAACGCTATCCGGGTGGTCAAGTCCTTTGTCCGTCAGGACTTTGAGAACGAAAAGTTTGAGCAGCGGAACACCGGCCTGCGCAATATCTCTGAGCAGGCCTTCGGCCGTGTGGTCATCAACATGCCGGTGATGATGCTCATTACCTACGGCACCATCATCGCCGTTATGTGGTACGGCGCTCCTATGGTCCAGGCCGGTACCCTGGAGGTAGGCCTCCTCACCACGTTCTTCACCTATATTACCCAGGTGCTCATGAGCCTGATGATGGTATCCATGATCATGATGATGCTGACCCGGTCCGTAGCCTGCGGCAAGCGTATCATTGAGGTGCTGGAGGAGAAGCCGGATATCCGTGACAATGCTGCTGACGCTGATGCCCGGGTGGAGGACGGCTCTATTGACTTCGATCATGTCTGGTTCAAGTACAACACGTCCAGTGAGGCATGGAACCTGGAGGACATCGACCTTCATATCAAGAGCGGGCAGACCGTGGGTATCATCGGTGCCACCGGTTCCGCCAAAAGTACGCTGGTACAGTTGATCCCCCGGCTCTACGAAGCCACAGAGGGAACGGTCCGGGTGGGCGGCCGGCCGGTGTCTGATTATACCATGGAGCACCTGCGGGATGCCTGCGCCATGGTTTTGCAGAAGAATACGTTGTTTTCCGGAACGATCCGCGAAAACCTGATGTGGGGCAATGAGCACGCCACCCAGGAGGAGATCGATGCTGCCTGTGCCGCCGCCTGTGCGGATGAATTTATCGGCCGTCTCCCCGGCGGCCTGGACATGGATCTGGGTCAGGGAGGCGTCAATGTCTCCGGCGGACAAAAGCAGCGGCTGTGTATCGCCCGGGCGATCCTGAAGAAGCCCAAAGTGCTGATCCTGGACGATTCCACCTCTGCCGTGGATACCGCTACCGATGCCAAGATCCGGCAGGCATTCCGTTCTCAGCTGCCTGACACCACCAAGATCATCATTGCCCAGCGGATCATCTCCGTAATGGACGCGGATCTTATTTTGGTTATGGACGACGGCAGGATCTCCGCCATGGGTACCCATCAGGAGCTGATGGAGACCAGTGAGATCTATCGGGATGTTTACCAATCACAGCAGGAAGGAGCGAGTATCGATGGCTAATCCCAGGCCCATGGGCGGCCCTGGCGGAAGAAACCGTCACGGCTATCAGAAGCCCAAAAACATGGGCAAAACGTTGAAAAAATTGATGGAATACCTGGGCCGCTCCAAGTGGCTGCTGATCATTGTCGCCGTATGCCTGGTACTGTACAGCGTGTGTACCATCGGCGGTTCTTATCTTCTCAAGCCTCTGGTGAATGACGCCATTATTCCTGGCGACTTTGCCAAGCTGGCCCAGACGCTGGCCCTGATGGCCTGCATTTATATTGCCGCAGCAGGCTTTTCCTTTGCCTACTCCCGGATCATGGTCCATGTTTCTCAAAAGACCAGCTATGCCCTCCGGCGGGATCTGTTTGCCAAGATGCAGACGCTGCCGCTGAGCTATTTTGATACCCATACCCACGGCGAGCTCATGAGCCGCTATACCAACGATATTGAGACCATCACCGAGATCATGAACAACGGCCTTGCCAGCCTGATCTCCGGCGGACTGACCTTTGTAGGCGTGGTGCTCATGATGGTCATTACCAGTCCTGTTCTGTTCCTGGTGACTGTTTTCTGCCTGGGACTGATGCTGCTGGTGGTAATGACAGTGGGTAAGCGCAGCCGCTACTTCTTTGCAGAGCAGCAGCGGGACATTGGTATTGTCAATGGATATATCGAGGAGATGATCGAGGGACAGAAGGTCATCAAGGTATTCAACCATGAGGAAAAGGCGCGGCAGGGCTTTGCGCAGCGCAATGAGGCCTACCGCCGCAGCGCAACGGCGGCTCAGTCCTTTGCCGGTGCCATCATGCCGGCTATGGGCAATATCTCCCATATCAACTATGCGCTCACCTGCTGCACCGGGGCACTGCTCTCCATCTATATGGGCCTGGACCTGGGTTCTCTGGTGATGTATCTCCAGTATGTCCGTCAGGTCAGCCAGCCGGTGGGTATGATCAGCCAGCAGGTCAACAACGTTCTGGCGGCCATTGCCGGTGCGGAGCGGATCTTTGAGGTCATGGAGGAAGCTTCGGAAATCGATGAAGGAAAGACCATTCTGGTCAATGTGCGCAAGAACAGCGACGGTTCTCTCACGGAGACGGCCCAGCGTGGCGACGGATGGGCCTGGAAGCGTCCTGACGGTACGCTGGTTCCTCTGGCGGGAGACGTCCGGTTCCACGACGTGGTATTCAGCTATGTCCCCGGCAAGACGATCCTACACGGCATCAGCCTCTACGCAAAGCCCGGTCAGAAGATCGCCTTTGTGGGTTCTACCGGCGCCGGGAAAACCACCATTACCAACCTTATCAACCGCTTCTACGAAATTGAAAGCGGCCAGATCACCTATGATGGCATTGATGTCCGGGACATCAGCAAGGACAGTCTGCGGCGAAGCCTGGGGATCGTCCTCCAGGATACCCGCCTATTCACCGGTACCATTGCCGACAATATCCGCTACGGCAAGCTGGATGCCACCGACGAGGAGGTCCGTGCCGCAGCGAAGCTGGCCAATGCCGACACCTTTATCCGGCATCTGCCCAAAGGCTATGATACCTGGATCACCGATGACGGCGGCAACCTCAGCCAGGGCGAGCGGCAGCTGCTGGCTATTGCCCGGGCCGCTGTGGCAGATCCGCCGGTGCTGATCCTTGACGAAGCCACATCCTCTATCGATACCCGCACAGAGAAGCTGATCGAAAAGGGCATGGATGGCCTCATGCAGGATCGGACTGTATTTGTGATCGCCCACCGTCTGTCCACCGTCCGAAACGCCAAGGCCATCATGGTGTTGGAGCAGGGTGAGATCATTGAGCGTGGCGACCATGATGATCTGATCGCCCAGGGCGGCAAATACTATCAGCTCTACACCGGTCAGGCGGAGCTGAGCTAAAAAAATTTGGAAGTTGTTGCATATACAACAGTTATTTTTGCTGTAATAGGCTATACTAGCACTGTAAGTCAATATCGTCCGCAGCGGACGGTAAAGTGAAAGGAGAATACGGAAATGAAGTACGTTTGCGATGTCTGCGGTTATGTCTACGATGAGGCTCTGGGCGATCCTGATAACGGCATTGCTCCCGGCACCAAGTGGGAAGATCTTCCCGATGATTTTGTCTGCCCCCTGTGCGGTGTAGGCAAGGATCAGTTCTCCGCTGAATAATAAAGCCGCAAAGTTTAAAAGGAGCCCGACATCTGTCGGGCTCCTTATTTATATGGCGGCATACTATGTACGGTTACCGTCTGGCGCCGCCAATGGCCTTTCCCACCTCCTGGACCACCGACAGGTGGGTTTCATCAAAGAGGTGCATATAGATCTGCGTTGTCGTAGCGGTGCTGCTGTGGCCCAGGGCTTTGCTGATGCCAAAAAGGGGTACATTCTGGCTGTGGGCAATACTGGCAAAGCTGTGGCGCAGACCATGGAGGGTCACATAGGGCAGGCCCTTTCCAGCCAGAACACGCTGCAGCCGGTTACTGAGATAATCCGGCTGATAGGGCCTGCCGCCGCCGTGGCAGAGGACAAACCCCAGGTCCTGATAGCGGCCTCCCATTTTGGCTCGCTCCTGTTCCCGCCGCTGCCACATCCGTTCCATGACTTCTTCCAGGTCGGACAAACCTTCATATCCAAGCCGCCGGACAGAGGAGTTGTTTTTTGGTTCCTTATCCACGGATTTTCCATTGACGGCAGTACGGGCTTCGGCTATGGTGATGATCTTGGCCTGGCGGTCTACATGGCTCCATTTGAGACCGCAGATCTCGCTGCGCCGCAGTCCCAGATATCCCGCCAGCTTTACAGCCAATTCCATCGTCGTCCCCTCCAGTGCCTGGAACAGCTGCTGCATAGTTTCCGCATCATAGTAATGGTGCACCGGCTGTGTGGCGGCAGGCCGTACGGCCATTTCCACCACATTACGCTGGATCAGGTCCTGCTTTCTGGCCTGTTCCAGGGCATTGTGGAGAACGCTGTGATGTTTGCGTACTGTATTGGCACACAGTCCTGACGCCTGTTTGCGGTTGAGATACTGCTGGACCTGGGCTGTTGTGAGCTCCGACAGGCGGATGGAGCCAAGCCCCGGGATCAGATGGTTGCGTATGATCATGGTGTAGCCATGGATGGTGCTGGCTGAACAGCTGGGTTTTACCACCTGATCCAGCCAATACCGCAGCCAGCGGCCTACCGTCAGATCCTGGGGTTTTTTTCCTTTCTCCAGACATTTCCCAGCCTTGAAATCCTCCAGGGCTTGGATCGCCTGCTCCATAGTGGGATAGCAGCGTACGGTACGGCGGATTTTTCCCGCCTTTGACTGTCCGCTGTACAGGGTTACATAGTAGCTGTGTCGTTCCGTGTCATAGGCAATGTTGGTCATGATCGTCTTTCGCGGCATAGTCTGTACCTCTCTCTTTCTTATTATAAACAGCTGTGAACTGTTTGCCGGTTCGAAAGATACAATAGACCAAAATGGAGTAATTCGTCAAGTCCTGCGTTTTTCATTCATAAGAAAAGCCTGCCATCAAGGCAGGCTTTTCTAATATCATGGAGAAATCAGCGCAGGAAGATCCGGGAACCACCCTGATAATCCTCCACCACACCGATGCGCTGGGCGCTGGGGACACAGCCCTTCAGCTCTGCCAGCAGCTCGTCGGCGTCGGCGGGGTCCACGGCCATCAGAAGGCCGCCGGCTGTCTGGGGATCAAAGAGCACATCCTGCTTGTAAAGTGGGGTATCGCCCATATCCACCCAAGCTTCGGCGAAATTGCGGTTGCGGTACATACCCTCCGGCAGGATACCCATTTTGGCCAGCTCCAGAGCCTCCGGGATCATGTCGATGTCGTCCACATGAAGGGTGATCTGCTTGTCGCTGCCCTGAGCCATCTCCAGAAGATGTCCCAGCATGGCAAAGCCGGTAACGTCGGTACAGGCGTGGACCCGGTACTTCACCATCGCATCCCGCGCGTTCTTGTTGAGGGTTGTCATCATCTGGTAGGCAAAGGCAATGCCCTCCTCAGAGGCCATGCCGCCCTTGTGGGCAGTGGACAGAACGCCAATTCCCAGGGGCTTGGTGAACAACAGTACATCCCCTGTGTGGGCACCGCTGTTGGTCAGGATCTTGTCCGGATGGACAAATCCGGTGACCGCCAGACCATATTTAGGCTCATCATCAAAAATACTGTGGCCGCCGGTGATCAGGCATCCCGCCTCATAGACTTTGTCGTAACCACCGCGGAGCATCTGATGTACCGCGTCCCGGGGCATATCCTTGGGGATGCACATCAGGTTCAGAGCCAGCTTCGGCTCGCCGCCCATGGCGTACACATCACTGAGGGCGTTGGTAGCAGCGATCTGGCCAAAGAGATAGGGATCATCGGCAATGGGCGGGAAGAAATCCACTGTCTGAACCAGGGCCAGGTCGTCAGTGACCTTGTAGACAGAGGCGTCATCGCTCTTGTCAAAGCCTACCAGGAGATTGGGGTCGTGGTGGACCTTGATGCCGTCCAGCAGCTGGGCCAGAACACCGGCTCCCACCTTGGCGCCGCAGCCGGCGCACTTGGCCAGCTTTGTCAGCTTCACTTCATTTTCCATATAGAGTGTCCTCCAATATTTTATATTTCATTATCATCCCACACCGGGTAATCTTTCCTAATTTTCCAGAGCACCGGACAGGTGCAAGACAGCCTCCAGCACGCCGCCGCCTACTGCCAGCGCCTTATCAGAGGCACAGAAGCAGTGGTCAACCGAGCACCGGGGATCAATGTCTCCGCTCTTCATACCTTTGTGCACCGGGATACCGTCAGCCAGAAGGCCCCGCAAAACGCCGTCAATGGTACAGACCATGGGCACACCGTCCACATAGCCTGCCACCTCTCCGGCCTGCACCTGATCTCCGATAGAGTGGGCTCCCTGAAAAATACCGTCGGCAGGGGCACGAAGAACCCGTTCTCCCGCATAACCCCCGATAAGACCGGGGATATTGGTATTGGGGATGGGGCTGCCCTCATAGATCACTCTTCCCAGATAGTGGCCGCGCATGGTCTCCACCGCGGCATGGCAGTCCACACCGGCAGTAAAGCCGGGGCCTACACCGATCACCACCGGAGCCATATCTATTGTTGTCCCCAGATTTCGTTTGGCCAGAATAGCGTCCACCACAATGTCCGGCGCCAGAGCGGAAATATATTCCCCCTCAGGGTCGATCACAACAGGAATGATTCCTGTCTCCAACAGTTCCGGGACCTCTTCCACATCTGCCAGGCGGGCAGTGATCCCTTCCACTTCGGTTTCACCCAACCGTACAGCTTCTGAAAAGCATACCGTGCGGCGGATCGCTGTAGGGGCGGGGATCTCACAAATGCATATGGCCATGCCGCTGCGGTACAGCCGGAGGGCAATACCGGTAGCGATATCTCCGCCGCCGCGGATCACGACAAACATAGAAAGCTCCTTTTCCGCAATGAACCGGCAAATACCGGCACCGTCAACAAAGAGGCGATTTCCCGGGCCTGTTTCAAAGCCAGAGGCGTCTCTGCCTGATTGATCAGGACCTTGTCCGCCAGATTTTCCCGCAGGAGAACAGCGGCAAGGGCTTGGGGGGTGATGGCATCATCTGGTTCCAGCCCGGACAAACGGCAGAATACTTCCGGCCGGTGGGCGGCCTGGCTTACTGCCTGTCCCAGACCGGAAGCTCCCACCAGGAGGACGCGCTGTCTGGCTTCTGGCGGAATCACCGGCTCGTGCGGCAGGTGAGCCTTACAGGGGAGCTGACGGGAACCGTCTGCTTCCACCAGGACAAAGTCCGCCAAGGCTATAAGGGTGTCCCAGGGTAAGGGTGGGGCAGACAATTTCCCCTCCGGGGCAGGGCTTCCCACGCAGATCACCCGGCTTGCTGTCAGTCCATGGGCCACTTGTTCTTCCCTGGGGGTCAGCAGTACCGGTATATGAGAGGGCGCCACAATATGGGTGGACGTAGTACAGATCACAGTCCCCCGTTGGGACAGCTCCTGAGCCAGCAGGTACATGGCAGTGGTCTTTCCACCGCTGCCGATCAGAGCGGTGATCCCCTCTGTCACGCCCAAGATCCTGGACAGTTCCACCGGCGTCATCCTTTCCGGCGCAAATATCGGCCTATTCGTTCTTTCGATGGATCGTATCGAATAATACTTTTGCCCAATTCAGTATACCGCCTTCGGCCCTCAGCGTCAAGGGCAACGGGAGAAAGGTTTGCGTCAGCAGCCCTCTGACAGGATATTTGCCGGCCAGCTGATAAAAAAGACTTGACACCACAAAATTCCTATATTAGGATAGGAATTGCGAAGGAGGGATGCCCGCTGTGAAAATATCAACCAAGAGCCGATATGCCCTTCATCTCATGCTGGCGCTGGCCATGCAGGAGGACGGGGGCAACCTTTCCGTCAAATCCGTGGCGGAGAGCCAGGGCATCAGCGAAAAATATCTGGAGCAGGTGATCCCCACCCTGATCCGGGGCGGCATGGTCCGCAGTACCCGGGGCGCCCGGGGCGGGTACCACCTGGTAGGAAGCCCCGAGGATTATACGGTGGGCGACATTCTGCGGCTGGTGGAAGGCAGCATTGCCCCTGTCTCCTGCCTGGATGATGAAGTGAATCAGTGTGCTCATTGCAAGGAGTGCGTTACACTGGAGCTGTGGGAGCAGGTAGACCGGGCCATCAGCAACGTGGTGGACCATGTGACACTGGCGGATCTGATGGATAAGCAGCGGCGCATCGACGCCCGCTGTGGCTGCCGGACCCGCGGAAATTGCTGAAACCTATTGACATTTTTCTCACAGGGATTTATAGTGTAATAACTCCTATATCTATATAGGAATTATAAAAGCATTTACCGGCTCTGTTCCGGTTTCAGGAAAGAAGGAATCAAGTCTATGTTCGTATACGCTGACAACGCGGCTACCACCGCCATGAGCAAAGCCGCCGTAGACGCCATGCTGCCAGCCATGCATGAGCTGTACGGTAACCCCAGCAGCCTCCACCAGAAGGGCCGGGAAGCCAATCTGGCACTGATGTCCGCCCGCAGAACGGTGGCAGAGTGTCTGGGGGCCAAGCCGGAGGAGATCTACTTCACCGGCTGCGGAACAGAGGCGGACAACTGGGCCATCAATGAAGGGGCTCGCTTGGGCGCCGCTGCCGGAAAGAAGCACATTATTTCCGATACCATTGAGCACCACGCTGTTCTCCACACCCTGGCCAAGCTGGAGAAGCAGGGGTTTGAGGTCACCTATCTCCCCGTCCATGAAAACGGCATCGTCCGTCTGGAGGAGCTGGCCGCGGCTATCCGGCCTGACACCTGCCTGGTGACCATTATGTTTGCCAACAACGAGATCGGTACCCTCCAGCCCATCCGGGAGATCGGAGCTCTGTGCCGGGAGAAGGGCATCCTCTTCCATACCGACGCAGTGCAGGCAGTGGGGCATGTGCCTGTCAATGTAGAGACAGACAATATCGATATGCTCTCTCTCTCCGGCCATAAGTTCCACGCCCCCAAGGGTGTCGGCGCCCTCTACTGCAAGAAGGGGATCAAGCTGCAGAACTTCATCGAAGGCGGCGCCCAGGAGCGGGGCAAGCGGGGCGGCACGGAGGCCATCCCGGCCATCCTGGCCATGGCGGCGGCTCTGAAGGAGAGCTGTGACCATCTGGAGGAGAACATGGCCAAGGTGACGGCCATGCGTGATAAGCTGATCCAGGGGCTGAGTACCATTCCTTACTCCCGCTGCAATGGTGACCCGGACCACAAGGTGCCCGGCATTGTCAGCTTCTGCTTCGAGGGGATCGAAGGGGAGAGCCTTCTTCTGCGTCTGGATCTGGCGGGGATCTGCGCCAGCTCCGGCAGCGCCTGCACCAGTGGCTCTCTGGATCCCAGCCATGTCCTTCTGGCGCTGGGTATGCCCCATGAGATCGCCCACGGTTCTCTGCGGCTGAGCCTGTGCGAATACAACACCATGGAGCAGGTGGATTACATCCTGCAGGAGGTGCCCCAGGTAGTCAAGGAACTGCGGGAGATGAGCCCGGTGTGGCAGCACATGATGGAGCATGCTGAGAACCCTTATAAATAAATCCGTTCAATCAATAATAGAGAGGAAGTAAAGCATTATGGCTATGGAATATAGTGAGAAAGTAATGGAGCATTTTGCCCATCCCCACAACGTGGGTGTCATTGAGGATGCCAACGGTGTCGGCGAGGTAGGCAACGCCAAGTGCGGCGATATCATGAAGATGTATCTGAAGATCAACGATGACGAGATCATCGAGGATGTAAAGTTCCAGACCTTCGGCTGCGCCTCCGCCATCGCCACCAGCTCTATCGCCACCGATATGATCAAGGGCAAGCCGGTATCTGAGGCTCTGACCTTGACCAACAAGGCTGTGATCGAAGCGCTGGATGGTCTGCCCGCGGTAAAGATCCACTGCTCTGTCCTGGCGGAGCAGGCGGTAAAGGCCGCTGTGGCGGACTACTATAAGAACAAGGGAATTCCCTGTGACAGCTGCCTGTGTGACCACTGCGCCAGCGGCGGCTGCGGCCACAGCGAGGAAGAGCATGCGTAAGTAAATCTCTCCGCAAAGCAAGGCAGGGAGCTGCGTGGCAGACATGCAGCTCCCTGTTTTTTCGCGCCTATATGACGTGCATTTACAAACCGTTTCCGGAATGTTTAAATTCTCTGCAAAAAATCTTCATACTTTGGACATAAATACACAGTATGCTATCATCATCGAAAGGGAGAACAACAGAAAGCTCCCCGCAAGGAAAGATAGATATTCTGCAAGGAGGCATTCCTATGTATAACGATAATGAAAGAAACAGCTTCGAACCCAACTACAGCTATCGTCCCAATTACGACGAGCCGCTTCCCACTCCGGAAAGCAACCAGCAAAGCACTCCTCCTCAAAAGCCCAACCATGGCAAAGCCAAGCGGATTGTGGCAGGTGTTTTGTGCGGGGCACTGCTGATCGGCGGTTCCTTTGGTGCCGGATGGCTGATCAAAGGCGGTATTTTAGATAAAAAGGAAGAGACCAGCATCATGGTCAGTGAGAGAGACCTGCCGGAGGTGACCACGGTCAATGTCAACGGCAGCGACAAGCTCACCTACACCGAGATCTACAACGCCAACGTAGACAGCTGTGTAAGCATCAATGCTTCCGCCACCGGCTATAACTTCTTCATGCAGCCTGTGGAGACCGCCAGTTCCGGCAGCGGCTTTATCATTTCCTCGGATGGCTACATCGTCACCAACTACCACGTCATCAGCAACAGTACCGACGTGGAAGTCACTTTGGATGACGGCACTACCTACCCCGCACAGGTGGTAGGCGGCGATGAGAGCTATGATATCGCGGTGCTGAAGGTGGATCCGGGCGACACAGAACTCAAGCCCGTGGTGCTGGGTACCTCCAGCAGCCTGCAGGTGGGCGATGAGATCGTAGCCATCGGCAATCCTCTGGGTGAGTTGACCTTCTCCATGTCTGAGGGCATTGTCTCCTGCGTCAACCGTGAGATCAACGTGGACGGCACTCCCTTCAATATGATCCAGATCACTGCCGCTATCAACGAAGGCAACTCCGGTGGCCCTCTGTTCAACATCTATGGTGAAGTGGTGGGCATCGTCTCCGCCAAGTACTCCACTTCCTCCTCCGGCAATGCCGTTGAGGGTCTGGGCTTCGCCATCCCCATGGACGACGTGCTCTCTATGATCAAGGATATCATGGAGAACGGTCAGGTTACCACCCGTCCCTATCTGGGCATCACCGCTTACTATGACAGTCAGCCCCAGGTCAGTGGTGTCAATGCCGGCGTGTATATTGAGAGCGTAGAAGCTGGTGGTCCTGCTGAAAAGGCTGGCCTCCAGGCTGGTGATGTGATCACCATGATCGGCAGCTCCATCATCTCCAACCGGGATGATATTTCTTCCCTCAGCAAGACGTATAAAGCAGGTGACACCGTTACGATCACCTATGTCCGTGACGGCCAGGTAGCTACTACAGAGCTGACCTTCGGCAGTACTACCGATGCCAGCACTACCAGCAGTCAGACTACACAGCCTGACAGCAGTGAGGGTGGCAATTACAACCCCTACGGCGGTGACATGGACGAATTCTTTGAGCAGTATTTCGGTACTGCTTCCCATAGCGGTGGAAAGGCCGCCTAATACAGCTTCCGAGACATTTCTTCTCTTCTTTCTCTCCTAAACCCCAAGGGGCCATAAGGCGTTGCGCCTTATGGCCCCTTGGGGTTTGGTATGGACAAACGGAAATCTTGTATGACGAACAGCGCTGTGGTATAATGAGTCCCAAATATCATGTATCGGTTTCCGCGCAGCCATCAGGAACCGGTGGAGCGGTAGTGCCGTACTCCCAGCCGCCACACTGCGGCACAGGGGATCAGAAACAGCAGCGACACCAGCGGCAGAAAGCCGTACCAGACGGGGCCGCGGTCCAGAAGATACTGGAGCGGCCAGTGCTGCACCAGGGCCAGAGGCACCAGAAGCGTGAGGATCCACAGTACGCCCTTTCCATAGATACCGAAAGGATATTTGCCGTATTCCCGGGGGCCGTCGGTGAAAATGTTCATTACCTCCAGACCCTCCAGGGTGAAAAAGCACAGCGCAGCGTTGATAAGGAACAGCCCGAAGAAGAGAGCCGCTCCGCACAGGATCATCAGTACCAGCACCGCTGCCTTGGGAGCGGTCCAGCGGACGGCTCCGGCAGAGATGGCCCAGACCAGCATCAGCACCGCCTGCAGAAGCCGGGGCACCATGGACAGCTTCATTTTCTCACACAGGAGTTGAAACAGGAGTCCCCGGGGCCGTACCAGCAGCCGGTCGAACCGTGCCTCCGACAGGACGGAGGCGAAGGCATCCAGCCCCCGGGCGAAGCACTCCGCCAGCGACGTGGCCGCCAGGATCACGGCGAAACACAGTGCCAGTTGGGGCAGGGTGTAGCCGGCAATGGTACCGAAGCGATCCATCAGGAACTTTACGCCCAGGAAGGTGTTCACCGTCACCAGCAGCTGCCCCAGGCAGCTGAGGAGGAAGGACCCCCGGTAGGTCATGGCGCTTTTCAGGTGGAGGGACAAAAAACTCAGATATAGTCTCATCGCTCAGCCCCCCAGAATCACAGCCCGCCGCAGCCCGCCCCGGGTGAGGCAGGCTCCCGCGGCGATCAGCACCACTGCCCAGAACAGCTGAAGTCCCAGGGCGGCGGGGATACTTTCTGGCGGGATGTCCCCGCCGAAGATCCGCAGGGGAATGTTCTGCATAGCTCCGAAGGGGCTCAGCTGGGCAAACTGCCGCAGGCCCTCCGGCAGGAAGGGCAAAGGTACTACCGCGCCCCCCAGCAGGTCCGCCGCTGCTACTGAGACGACCATCACGCCGTTGGCGTCAGTGAGATAGAAAGAGACGGCATAGATAAGCAGGGTGTAGGCGCACACTACTACCAGCATCAGTACCATGGACAGCAGAAATACCAGAAACACCCAGGGGGCGATCCGCAGCCGGAGGCCGTAGGGCGCAGGTACCAGAACTGCCACCAGCAGGATCGGGCCTGCCCGGAGGGCCGCCCGGCTCAGCCGCAGGGCCAGGGACCGGGCCATCCACATGGTGTAGAGGTCCGTAGGCCGGGTGAGTTCATAGGCCACGCTGCCGTTTTTTACGGCTTCCACCAGATCCATCTCCCAGTACCACATGGCAAAAAAGGCCAGAAAGGCCTGCTGGAGCCAGATGTAGGCGGCAAGGGCCTCCATGCCCATGGGAAAGCGGTTCGGGTCGGACAGCCAAAAAGCCCGGTAGAGGAGGATCTCCATAGTCCCCCATACCAGCTGGGTGCTCATGCCCGCCAGGGCGGCGGTGCGATACTGGAGCCCCGCCAGCAGGCGCATCCGAAAGAAAGCGGCATATTTTTTCATAGGGCGCCTCCCTATATGCCGAAGCGGCGGTAGAGGTCCGCTACTGACTCCTCAGTGGAGAGGTTTTCTCCCGCCATGGCGCGGATTGCCTCAGTGGTGCCGTCCAGCAGCAGCTGTCCCTTGCCGATGAGCAGCACACGGCTGCACAGGGCCTCCACATCCTGCATGTCGTGGGTGGTGAGGATCACGGTGGTGCCCCGGGTGCGGTTTTCCTCCCGGATAAACTCCCGAACTTTCAGCTTGGACACCGCGTCCAGGCCAATGGTGGGCTCATCCAGAAACAGCACTTTGGGACTGTGAAGCAGGGCGGCGGCTACCTCGCAGCGCATCCGCTGGCCCAGTGACAGCATCCGGGCAGGGGTCCGCAGCAGGTCTCCAAGGTCCAGCAGTTCCGTCAGCCGCTCCAGGTTCTCCCGGAAGCGGTCCTCCGGTACCCGGTAGATATCCCGCAGCAGCCGGTAGGAGTCCATCACCGGCACGTCCCACCACAGCTGACTGCGCTGGCCAAATACCACCCCCAGCCGGGCCACATGGGTTTTCCGGTTTTCCCAGGGCACCAATCCGTCCACAGTACAGCTGCCGCTGTCCGGACGGAGGATACCACTGAGGACCTTGATGGTGGTGCTCTTCCCCGCACCGTTGGGGCCGATGTAGCCCACGATCTGGCCGTCAGGAATGGTAAAGGAGACCCCCTGAAGGGCCGGGACTATGTCCCAGCCTCCGGAGACCATTCGCCGCAGGGCACTGCCCAGGCCCGCTTCTCGCCGCCGGACCCGATAGGTCTTGATGACTTCCATCATTTCGATCATATTTACTTTTCTCCTTCAAAATATTGGCCCGTCGCGGTCAGATCAGCGGGGGGAGATTGGGCGCTCCTCCATGGCCTTAATGCCGGCGGGAAATATTCTGTCGGGAAGGGCGGCAAGGGGTAACGGTTCCCTGGCCGCCGGGACAAAATACCCTCTCTCCGTCCCGCCGGGCGGCGGGGCGAAAAGGAATTTCAGTTTACGCCTGTTCTTTCACTTTGTCAATCACTATCCCACGAGAAAAGGGGGATGTTTTCCGATGAAAACCATTTTTTCCGCACTGTGCCGGGCGCTTTCTGCCGGGCAGGGGGCGGTGCTGTGCAGCGTTATCGCCAGTGAGGGCTCTACCCCCCGGGGAGCAGGGGCTAAAATGCTGGTAACAGAGGAGGGCACCGCGGTGGGAACCGTGGGCGGCGGCGCGGTGGAGTACCGCTGTACCGCCCTGGCCCATCAGTTGTGCCGGGAGAAGCGCTCCCAGCTCCAGGCTTACCGCCTCTCCGCCGGGGATGTGGCCGACATCGGCATGATTTGCGGCGGCAGTGTGGAGCTGTTCCTCCAGTATGTGGACCCATCCGACAACATGTTGCTTCCCTTGGCGGAGCAAATACTGTCCCTGCTGGACAGTGGCCGGGAGGCCTGGCTCATCACCGCCATTGACGGGGAAAGCCGCTGGCGCTGGGGCCTGTGGGACAAAAAAGGCCCCATAGCGGACCTGGAGGATGTCTCCAGAGAGTTGGCTGCCCAGGCCTTGGGCAGCCGTCCCCGGCTGATAAAAGACGATATGACCCTGTATGCCGAGCCTCTCAGCCGCCCCGGCACTGTGTATCTGTTCGGCGGCGGCCATGTGGGACGGGCCCTGGTGCCCATTCTGGCCATGGTGGATTTCCGGGTGGTAGTCTGTGACCAACGGCCTGCTGCTGCCAGCCGGGAGGCGCTGCCCCAGGCGGCGGAGGTATACTGTCTCCCCTACGAGGATGCCTTTGCCCATCTGCCGCCAGTGACAACGGAGGACTATGTGGTCATCATGACCCCTGGCCATGAGGCGGATTTTGAGGTGCTGCGCCAGGCCCTGGCCACCCCCGCCCGGTATATCGGCTGCATCGGCAGCCGCCGTAAGGTGGCTGCCACCCGGAACCGGCTCCTGGCCGCCGGCATCCCGGCTTCAGAGATCGACCGGGTCTGGTCCCCTATCGGCCTCCCCATCGGCGGAGATACCCCGGCGGAGATCGCCGTATCCATTGCGGCCCAGCTCATCGCCTGCCGCTCCGGCCGCCTGGAGGAGAGGGGGAACTGCCATGGCGGATAGAGAACCGGGCCGGGTCCAATCGGTGTGTAAAGCCATGGACCTCCTTTCCTGCCTTGCGGAGGCCCGGACGCCCCTGACCCTGGGGGAGCTGTCCCGGCGGACCGGTATGCCCAAGGCCACAGTCCACGGCCTTCTCTCCGCCCTGCGCAGCAGCGCGGTGGTGGAGCAGTCCGGCGAGGATGGCCGCTACCGGCTGGGCATCCGCCTCTTTGAGTACGGCTGCGCGGTGAGCCGGGGATGGAACGTACTGGAGGCGGCGGCGGAGCCTATGCGCCATGTGGCGGAGGAGACCGGCGAGACTGCCTCCATTGCCACTCTGGATCGGGGAGATGTGCTGATCCTGGACAGCGCCGATGCCCGGAGCAACTTCCGGGTGGTGTCGGAGAAGGGCTCCCGGCTGCCCATCCACTGTACCTCCCAGGGGAAGCTCCTGCTGGCCTACATGCCTCCCGCCCAGCGGCGGGCTTTGCTGCGAAACTGTGATTTTGCCGCCTATACCCCCCACAGTCATACGGACCTTGCCTCCCTGGAGGGGGAGATGGAGCAGATCCTCCGCCAGGGCTATGCCATCGAAAACGGCGAGCTGCGGATCGGCCTGCGGTCCGTGGCGGCGCCGGTATTCAACGTGGAGGGCCAGGCCCAATACGCTGTATGCGTGGTGGGCATGTTCCGCCGGGTGAACTCTCCGGAGCTGGAGCGGGCCACCCAACTGCTGCTGAACGCGGCGGAGCGGATCTCTTTTGATCTGGGCTACCGCGGCAGACAAAATCCCTGAGGGGCTGCGCCCCGGGAAGGAGCGGCATCGTGCTGCAAATAGAACGCATAACCCTCTCCCTGGAGGAGGGGGAAGAATGCCTGCGGGAGAAGGCGGCAGCGGTGCTGCGCCTGCCTCCCCAGGAGATCCAGGCGGTGACCATTCTCCGCCGGGCCATTGATGCCCGGGAGGAGGTCCGCCTGGTCTATACCCTGCGGGTAAAAGTAAAGAACGAGGAAAAAGTGCTGCGGCGGTGCCGCAGCCGTCAGGTATCCCGGGCAGAGAAGGTGCGCTATCAGCTGCCTCTCCCGGTATCTCCGCCGACCCTCCCGCCGGTGGTGGTGGGAGCAGGACCGGGAGGCCTGTTCTGTGCCCTGGCCCTGGCCCGCTGCGGGGCAAAGCCCATTTTGCTGGAGCGGGGCAAGCCGGTGGAGGAGCGGACGGCGGACGTGGAGCGGTTCTGGACCTGCGGTGAACTAGACCTCCAGTCCAACGTCCAGTTTGGCGAGGGGGGCGCGGGCGCCTTTTCCGACGGCAAACTGAACACCGGTACCCGGGACCTGAGCCATCGCTTTCTCTTGGAGCAGCTGGTGGCCCACGGCGCGCCGGAGAGTATCCTCTATGACGCAAAGCCCCATGTGGGCACCGACTACCTCCACCGGGTGCTGGTAAGTATCCGACAGGAGCTGGTGGGCCTGGGCTGCGATATCCGTTTCGGCCACCGGGTCACCGGACTGGTCCTGGAGGAAGGCCGTCTCTCCGCCCTGGAGGTCACCGGGCCCCAGGGGACTTATGTCCTCCCGGCCCGGGAGGCGGTGCTGGCTCTGGGCAACAGTGCCAGGGACACCTTCGAGATGCTCCATGCCGCCGGGGTCCCTATGGAGCCCAAGCCCCTGGCGGTAGGGGTGCGCATCGAGCACCTGCAAAAGGATATGGATGCGGTCCAGTACAAGGCCCAGGCGGGGCACCCCCGATTAGGGGCCGCCACCTACAAGCTCAGCTGTCATTTGGAGAGCGGGCGCAGCGTGTTCAGCTTCTGCGTCTGCCCTGGCGGTTCTGTGGTGGCCGCCGCCAGCGAGGAGAGCCGGGCTGTCACCAACGGCATGAGCCTCTATGCCCGGGACGGGGAGAATATCAACGGGGGCCTGCTGGTCAGCGTCACGCCGGAGGACTTTCCCGGCGACGGTCCCCTGGCGGGGATCGCCTTCCAGCGGGAGCTGGAGGCGCGGGCCTACGCCGCCGGTGGCGGCGGCTATATTGCCCCCGCCCAGCGGGTGGAGGATTTTCTGGCCCGCCGTCCCTCTACAGGCCCGGGCAAGGTAAAGCCCACCTATCGCCCCGGCGTCCGCTGGTGCGATCTGTGGGACGTGCTGCCGCCCTTTGTCTGTGAGGCGCTGGCCCAGGCCCTGCCGCTATTGGAGAAGAAGATCCGGGGCTTTGCCCAGGGCGACGCGGTCCTCACCGCGGTGGAAAGCCGCAGCTCCTGCCCTCTGCGAATCCTGCGGGATGAGGGAGGCCAGTCAGACATCCAGGGCCTCTGGCCCTGCGGCGAGGGGGCCGGCTACGCCGGCGGGATCATGTCCGCCGCCGCCGACGGACTGAAAACAGCGAAGCATATTTTGGAGAAGATACGAAAGGAACAGATGCAATGAGAAAGTTGGCCGTATGTGTAACCTTTATGAATGAGAAATACCGCCGCCAGATCGATGCTGCCGCTGAGGCGGCGGGGTTCATGGTCCACTACTATGACACTCAGGCGGCGTTGACCCCTCACATCGGGGATTATGAAGTTCTCTTTGGTCACCCGGTACCGGCTCTGCTGCGGCAGGCCTCCCAGCTGAAGTGGCTGTGCAGCGACTACGCCGGGGTGGAGAAGTATCTGGATGACGCCGTCTGGCCCCGGCCGGACTGCCTGCTCTCCAACGCCTCCGGAGCTTACGGCCCCACTATCTCTGAGCATATTCTGATGGTGCTGCTGATGCTGCTGCGGCGGATGCCGGAGTATCAGGCGGACCTCTGCCAGCGGCAGTGGACCTTCCATACCCCCATCCGCTCCATTATCGGCAGCCATGTGGTGATGCTGGGTACCGGAGATATCGGCAGCCACACCGCCCGGCGGCTGAAGGCCCTGGGCGCCTCCGTCACCGGGGTGTGCCGCAGTGGCCGCAGTAAGGAGCCCGCCTTTGACCGGGTAGTTCCCATTCAGGAATTGGACAGCGTGCTGCCGTCGGCGGACGCCCTGGTGATGGCTCTACCCTCTACGCCGGAGACGGAGGGGGTCCTCAGCCGGGAGCGGATCGCCCTGCTGCCGGAGCGGGCCTATGTGGTAAATGTGGGCCGTGGTTCCGCCATTGACCAGAACGCGCTGGTGGAAGCTCTGATGCAGCGGAAGCTGGCGGGAGCCGCACTGGATGTTATGACGCCGGAGCCTCTGCCGGCAGACGATTCCCTGTGGGATTGCCCCAACACCATCATCACTCCCCACGTATCCGGCAATATGTCACTGGGCCTTACCTGCGACATCGATGTGGATATGTTCTGCGCCGATCTGGCGCGGTATGCTGCTGGGGAGCCTCTTGCCAATCTGGTGGACAGGATCAGAGGGTATTGATATCGTCTTACTGAACATAACAGGAGAGCCGGACGTGATGTCCGGCTCTCCTGTGTTTTTTGTTATTTCCAGTTGCGGGGGCTGCGGCCGTAGGCGCTGCGAAAGGCCCGCAGAAATACGGAATAGTCTCCGAAGCCCGCCTCCTCTGCCGCCTTCAGCACCGGTACCCCCTGGCGGATCTGCTCCGCCGCCTGCTGCAGCCGCTTTTGCCGGATGTACTGGTGGACCGTGCAGCCGTAGACCTCCTTGAAGCGGTGCATCAGGTAGTAACGGCTGAGGAAAAAGGTGCTGGACAGCCGCTCAATGGACAGTTCCTCCCTCAGATGGTCCCGGATGAAGTGGGTGATCTCCTCCATCTTAGGGTCAAAGCGGTAGGATACCGTGGCCGTCTCCGTGGGGGCGGCCAGCATATCCCGATTCAGGGCGATCATCAGCTGCAGGGCGCAGGTATCCGCCAGCAGCGGTGCACCGAAGGCCTCACTGTGGGAGGCGTCCCACAGCTGACCGAAGAGGTCACGGTAGCGGCCCCGGTCCTCTCCTCGAGGCCGGTAGAGGTGGAACTCCCGCTGGGCGGTGAGGGCAAAGCAGGCGGCGAGATCCGCCTCTGGAGTACTGAACCGGGCCAGAAAGTCCCGGTTGATCCACAGTACCATCCGCTCATAGGTCTGCTCTGGGTCTACCACCGGCAGATGGATCATATTCCGGCTTACCAGCAGGATATCCATGGGCTGGAGCAGGTAGCTCTTGCCCTCGATGTTGTAGGTCACCCGGCCCCCCAGCTGCAGCACCAGCTTGTCAAACTCGTGGTAGTGGTAATCCAGCTGCAGAGCGCGGTTGTCCCGCAGATGGAACAGGCGATAGTCCTCATGGAGATATCCCCGTTTGCCCACCTCGCTCCGATCCAGCATAGCACCACCTCATTTTTTGCAATATACTTACCAGTTTGTTCTATGCTACCATGTTTTTTCTGCTTTTTCAAGAAAAAACAGCAGGTGCGTGCACGCCTGTACACACACCTGCTGTCACATCCTCAGATTTACCGGCCCATGGGAGCGCCGCAGTGGGGGCAGAATTTGGAGTCGCTGATCTTCCCACACACGGGACAGACGGTGCCCTCCTGGGCGCGCTCCTCCTCCATTGCCTTATCGCGGCTGGCCTGAAGCTGGGCAATCTTCTCCTGGGAGGCCTTTACCGCAGAAACCAGATCGGCCACAGCCTCGGGAACATCATCGCCGTGTTCACAGACAAACCACTGTCCGATAGCCCGGTAATTCTTGTCCATCTCCCGTCTCTCCGCCAAAATCGCGGCAGAGATCTTAGCGGAATCGGCAGCATCCTTTGCCATTTCGCCTGCTGTGGAAGCAACGGCCTTGGCCTTCTGGGTCAGATCATCAAAAAAGCTCATACTGTTCTCCTTTCAAAACAGGCGGACATTTCCGCCAGTCAAGGAATTATCCGTTTTTATTATAGCTTGTTTACGCAGTGACTGCAAGCAGATTTTCTCTATGGCCCGGTAAAATTATTTCTATGCTTTTGCAGTCTCTTGTGGTAAAATAGGAAATAATAGTCCATTCCATCAGGTGTCGGAGGATAGATGTATGGCAATCACATCGGAGTTTTACTTCCCTTCCAGCGACGGAAAGACACTGATCCATGTCAACCAGTGGACGCCCACAGAGCGCAGCATCGTGGGCGTGGTGCAGATCGCCCACGGTGTGGCGGAGTATGGCAAACGGTATGCTCCCTTTGCCCAGTATCTCTGCGCCCATGGGTATGTAGTCGTAGCCAATGACCACCTGGGCCACGGCCTATCGGTGGTAGAGGGATGCCCCATGGTCTATCTGGGGGATGAGAACGGCTGGCAGCACGTGGTGGACGACATAGAGGAGCTGCGCCGCCGCACTGCCAAGGTGTTTCCTCACAAGCCCTATTTCCTCTTTGGTCACTCTATGGGCTCTTTCCTCTCCCGCACCCATCTGATCCGTTATCCGGGCCGTCTGGATGGCTGTATCCTCTGCGGTACCGGCCATCAGTCCCCGGCGCTGATCGCCGGAGGCAAATTGATCGCAGACCGGGAGATCCGCCGGCTGGGACGCAAGGCCTTCAGTGTCAAGGCGGATAAGCTGGCCTTCGGCGCCTATAACCAGCATTTCAAGCCCGCCCGCACCAGGTTCGACTGGATCTCCGCCAACGAGGCCAATGTGGACGCCTATATGGCAGATCCCCTCTGCGGCGGCGACACCACCCTGGGCCTGTTCCGGGATATGCTGGATGGCCTGACCATCATCACCAAGCAGTCCAACATCAACAAGATGGATAAGGAACTGCCGGTGTTCTTTATTGCCGGGGATAAGGACCCGGTGGGCGACATGGGCAAGGGCGTGGAAAAGGCCTACCACTGCTTCCAGAAAGCGGGGCTGCGGGACGTATCGATGAAACTCTACCACGACCTGCGCCACGAGATTCTCAATGAAAACGGGAAGCAGTACGTCTACCGGGACGTGCTGGATTGGCTGGAAGCCCGGAGCTGACGGAGCAGGGCCGGCAGGGACAGGAGCTCCGTGTCATGGTATTTCAGCAGCACCCCGGCACTGAGGGCGCAGTCCACGGCAAACACCCCCCACATCCAGGCGGTGATCCGGACGGGAACGGCGGCGGCCAGCAGGGAGAGTCCCGGCTGGTACAGCTTCAGTCCCAGGGCGGACAGCAGGCCCCATGCCGCGGTGAATCGCAGGCACACCCGGCCATGGACGTTCAGCTTCTCTCCGGTATAGTCCCAGAAGCTGACGGAAAACATGACCCCATAGAGCCAGTGGACCAGATACTCCGTGCCGGTGCAGATCAGCGCCCCTGCCGCCGCCGTGAGGAGGAAGGGCCAATGCTCCGGTACAGCTATAGCCGCTGCCGACATGGCCAGTCCATACACCGGGCACAGAGGCAGCAGCAGAAAGCACTTTCTGGTCTGCCGGGGGGCGTGGATAGCAGCGGCATAAATCTTTTCCAGACAGTAACCAATAAAGCTGTAAGCGATAAAATACCAGAAGATAAGCTCCATGGACGGACCTCCCTTTTCCAATGAAGGTAGCATACCCGCCTGTGGGCAGGATATACCAAGGAGGTGGCTGGACTTGCAGGATTCCTGGGAGGCGCTGGCACGGGAATGTGCCGGCTGCCGGGAGTGTGCGCTGCACCAGACAAGGAAAAACGTTGTTTTCGGCGTGGGGAACCCCCAGGCAGAGATCATGCTGGTAGGGGAAGGTCCCGGCGCCAACGAGGACGCCACCGGCATCCCCTTCGTGGGCCGGGCGGGCCAGTTGCTGGACGATATGCTGGCTATCATCGGCCTGGACCGGGACCGAGTATATATCTGCAACATTGTCAAGTGCCGCCCTCCGGGAAACCGGGACCCGCTGAATGTGGAGCAGGATGCCTGCATCGGCTATCTGCGCCGGCAGATCGCTCTGGTCCGGCCAAAGATGCTGGTGTGCCTGGGCCGGATCGCGGCCATGCGGCTCATTGACGACAAGTTCCGTATTACCCGGGACCATGGCCGCTGGTACGATGTGGACGGCATGCGGATGACCGCCATCTATCACCCCTCGGCTCTGCTGCGTGATCCCAGCCGCAGACCGGAGACCTTTGACGATCTGAAAGCCATCCAGCAGGAGATCAGCCGGATATGCCAGCGCACCACGCCGGCAAAGCCCGGTGAGCTGTGAGGTGCCTTGTCGAATTATCTAAAATGGACGACGAAAATTCGTCGTCCATTTTCCATGACCCGCCCTTGTGGCAAAATACAAGATGTAGTATACTAGATAAGATTTGAAAACTATGGTGTGGGGAGGAAGTATGGCTAAAATCGGATTTGATAACCAAAAATATCTGGAGACGCAATCTGCCCATATCCGGGAACGGATCAAGCAGTTCGGCGGCAAGCTGTACCTGGAATTCGGCGGCAAGCTCTTTGACGACTACCACGCATCCCGGGTGCTGCCCGGCTTTGAGCCGGACAGCAAGATCCGTATGCTCCAGCAGCTCAAGGACGACGTGGAGATCGTAGTGACCATCTGCGCCTGCGATATTGAGAAGAACAAGGTCCGTGGGGATCTGGGCATCCCCTATGAGGAGGATGTGCTGCGGCTCATCGATATCTTCCGGGGTATGGACCTGTATGTGGGCAGCGTGGTGGTCACGCAGTACAATGGACAGTCGGCGGCAGACGCTTTCCTCAAGCGGCTGAGCGCTCTGGGTGTGCGGACCTACCGCCACTATCCCATTGCCGGCTACCCCCACAACATCGATGTGATCGTCAGTGAGGAGGGCTATGGCCGCAACGAGTATATCGAGACCAGCCGCCCCCTGGTGGTGGTGACGGCCCCTGGCCCCGGCAGTGGCAAGATGGCCACCTGCCTCAGCCAGCTCTACCACGAGAACCGTCGGGGGATCAAAGCGGGCTACGCCAAGTTTGAGACGTTCCCCATCTGGAACCTGCCTCTCAAGCATCCGGTGAATCTGGCCTATGAGGCAGCCACGGCGGACCTCTCCGACGTGAATATGATCGACCCCTTCCATCTGGAGGCTTACGGTGTCACCACCGTCAACTATAACCGGGACGTGGAGGTATTTCCCGTCCTGCGGACGATTTTTGAGAGCATCCTGGGGGAGTGCCCCTACAAGTCCCCCACAGACATGGGTGTGAACATGGTGGGCAACTGCATCATTGACGATGAGGTTTGCCGGGAGGCGTCCTACATGGAGATCCTCCGCCGCTACTATACCGCCCTTACCGACCGGCTCCAGGGCAAGGCCGACGATGAGCTGGTATTCAAGCTGGAGCTTCTCATGAAGCAGGCGGGCATCACCCCGGATATTTTCCCCGCCGTGGCGGCCTCCCTCAAGCGGGAGCAGGAGACCGGTGCTCCCGCCGGGGCCATGGTGCTGCCTGACGGCCAGGTGATCACCGGCCGTACCAGTGATCTCTTGGGGGCCTCCGCATCCCTGCTGCTCAACGCCCTCAAGCGGCTGGGCGGCATCAACCAGAGCCTGGATCTGATCTCTACTCAGGTCCTGGAGCCCATCTGCAAGCTGAAGACCCAAAGTCTGGGACATAAGAATCCCCGGCTCCACAGCGACGAGGTTCTGATCGCCCTGTGTGTCAGCGCCCTTACCAACCCCATTGCTGCCCTGGCCCAGGAACAGATCCCCAAGCTGAAGGGCTGTGACGCCCACTTTACCGTAGTACTCAGCGACGTGGATGAAAAGCTCTATCGCCGTCTGGGGATGCACGTCAGCAATGAACCGAAATACGAGCGGCAGCGGCTCTATTTCAAATAAGCTGCCGCCTGACGAGAGGCTGCGGAGAACACCCGCAGCCTCTCTCTATCCCAAGAAAGGAACGGAAACTATGGAAACCATATCTCAGATCTTAGCCCGGGAGCTGGGGCAAAAGGCGGAGTACGTGGACAATGTGATCCGCCTGTTGGATGAGGGGAACACCCTGCCCTTCATCGCCCGCTACCGCAAGGAGCTCCATGGCTCCATGGATGATACCACCCTCCGGACCCTCAACGACCGGCTCCAGTACCTCCGGGGCCTGGAGCAGCGCCGTCAGGAGGTGAAAACCGCCATTGAGAACCAGGGGAAACTGACAGAGGAGCTGTCTGCTGCCATTGACGCTGCTGCCACCCTGGCGGAGGTGGAGGACCTCTACCGGCCCTATAAGCAGAAGCGCCGCACCCGTGCCACCGTGGCCCGGGAGAAGGGATTGGAGCCTCTGGCGACTCTGCTGTACGCCCAGGAGCGGGACTGCCCCGATCCCCTGGCGGCAGCGGCGGACTATGTGGACCCGGAGAAGGGGGTAGAGACGGCGGAGGACGCCCTTCAGGGCGCCAGCGATATTATCGCCGAGGAGATCTCCGATGACGCCGCTGTCCGTAAAGCTCTGCGGGAGCAGCTGATGCGCCAGGGCTTCCTCACCTCCTCTGCCGCCAGCGAGGAGGACAGTGTCTACCGGCTTTACTACGACTTCCGCCAGCCTTTGGGGAAGCTGCAGGGCCACCAGATCCTGGCTATCAACCGGGGCGAGCGGGAAGGTTTTCTGAAGGTCAGTGTGGAAAACGACCGGGAGGGGGCGTTGATCCTGCTCCGGCGGCAGGTGGTGCGTCCCGGCAGCCCCGCCATGGCCTTTATCCGTGCCGCGGCGGAGGATGCCTACGACCGGCTTATCTTCCCCTCCCTGGAGCGGGAGGCCCGCAGCACGCTCACCGACGAGGCCAGTGAGGGGGCCATCGGGCAGTTTGCCCTCAACCTGCGGCCCCTGCTGATGCAGCCGCCGGTGAAGGGCCATGTGACCATGGGCTTGGACCCCGGCTACCGCATGGGCTGTAAGGTAGCAGTGGTGGATGCCACCGGTAAGGTGCTGGATACCGCCGTGGTCTATCCCACCCACGGGGAGCGTCAAAAGCAGGAGGCCATTGCCAAACTGGCCAAACTCATCCGTGCCTACGGTGTCACCCACATCGCCATCGGCAACGGTACCGCCTCCCGGGAGACAGAGCAGATGGCTGTGGAGCTGATCCACCAGGTGGGCGGTGTCAGCTATATGATCGTCAGCGAGGCAGGGGCCTCAGTGTACTCCGCTTCCCCCCTGGCAGCGGAGGAATTTCCCCAGTTTGATGTGAATCTGCGCTCGGCGGTTTCTATCGCCCGACGGCTCCAGGACCCCCTGGCGGAGCTGGTAAAGATCGACCCCAAAGCCATCGGCGTGGGACAGTACCAGCACGACATGCCCCCCAAACGCCTGGATGAGGCTCTCAGCGGCGTGGTGGAGGACTGCGTCAATGCTGTGGGTGTGGATGTGAACACAGCCTCCCCCTCTTTGCTGCGTCAGGTGGCAGGACTTACCGCCACTACTGCTAAAAACATCGTGAAGTACCGGGAGGACAACGGTCCCTTCACCACCCGCAAGCAGCTTCTGAAGGTGCCAAAGCTTGGTCCCAAGGCCTATGAGCAGTGCGCTGGTTTCCTGCGGGTGCCGGAGAGCAAGGCGGTGCTGGACAACACGGCTGTCCATCCGGAGAGCTACGGCGCGGCGGAGCAGCTGCTGGAGCTGACCGGCTACACCATGTCCGACGTGGCAGCGGGTAAGCTGGGTGACCTGGACAGTCGTATCCGGGAAAAGGGGGCTGCCGCTCTGGCGGCGGCCTGCGGTGTGGGCGTACCCACTCTGCTGGATGTGGCCAAGGAACTGCAAAAGCCCGGACGGGACCCCCGTGACGAGCTGCCGCCCCCCATTCTCCGTACCGACGTACTGGAGATCAAGGACCTTAAGCCCGGTATGATTCTCACCGGCACCGTGCGCAATGTTATCGACTTTGGTGTATTTGTGGATATCGGCGTCCACCAGGATGGCTTGGTCCATATCTCCCAGGTGAGTAAAAAATTCATCCGTCATCCCTCTGAGGCGGTGGCCGTGGGGGATGTGGTACAGGTGATGGTACTGGAGGCGGATGAGAAGAAAAAACGGATCTCCCTGTCTATGAAGCAGGTCCCCTCTCAGGACAACGGCGGGAAACAATAGCCAATAAACTGCTGAATGTTGGGAACATTCACGGAAATTTCACCACTTGCCCAGTTCTTATGCTATACTAATAAAAAAATGCCGCCGTATTCCGCTTCGGATACGGCGGCCAGTATACGAGGGTGGTATTATGAGTGGATTTGTGCGATTCGAGCATGTGAAAAAAACCTACCATGTGGGAGAAGTAGACATCAAAGCGCTTCAGGATGCGACCTTTACCGTCAATGAAGGAGAACTGTGCGTGATCGTAGGGCCCAGCGGTGCGGGAAAGACCACCCTGCTGAATATCCTGGGCGGAATGGATACACTGACAGAAGGGCGGATCTTTCTGGGCGACAACGAGATCTCTGCCTACAACACCCGGCAGCTGACTACCTATCGCCGCCATGACATCGGCTTTGTATTCCAGTTCTACAACTTGGTTCCTAATCTTACCGCTCTGGAAAATGTGGAGCTGGCAGCCCAGATCTGCAAGGACCCTTTGGATGCAGCCCAGGTGCTCAAGTCGGTGGGACTGGAGGCGCGCATGGCCAATTTCCCCGCTCAGCTCTCCGGCGGTGAGCAGCAGCGGGTAGCTATTGCCCGGGCTCTGGCCAAAAATCCCAAGCTGCTGCTGTGCGACGAGCCTACCGGTGCCCTGGATTACACCACCGGCAAGGCGATTTTAAAGCTTCTGCAGGACATGAGCCGGAAAAAGGGCATGACGGTCATCATCATCACCCATAACAGCGCCCTTACCGCCATGGCGGACCGTGTGATCCGGGTGAAAAACGGCACAGTGGTCTCGGAGGAGATCAACACCAAGCCGGTACCGGTGGAGGAGATCGAATGGTAAAAACATTGCTGAAATCCTCCCTGCGGGAGATCCGTCAGAGTCTGGGCCGGTATCTGGCCATCCTGGCCATTGTAGGCTTGGGCGTAGGATTTTTTGCGGGACTGCGTATGTCGCAGCCGGACATGATGGCCACCGGCGTGGAATATCTCCGGACATATAACCTTTTTGATTTCCAGCTGATGTCCACCCTCGGCTTTACCGATGAAGATGTGGAAGCATTTTCGCAAATGGACGGCATTGCCTCCGCCGAAGGCTCGGTATACACCGACTTTCTTATGGAGCGGGACGAGAATGAGGAGATCGTCATTACTGCCCGCTCTCTGACCAAGACTGTCAACCAGACTGAGCTGGTATCCGGCAGGATGCCGGAGGCGGCCAACGAGTGCGTGGGTGATGCCCGCTATTTTACCGAAGAGGATCTGGGGACTACGATCAAGGTGTCCCCCAACAACGATGAGGACACCCTGGATCTTCTGTCCTATGACGAGTACACCCTGGTGGGGCTGATCCGTTCCCCGTACTACCTCAACTATGAGCGTGGAACCAGCTCGATCGGCAGCGGCAGTGTGGCAGGCTTCGTGTACATACCGGAGGATGGCTTTACTTTTGATGCCTACTACGAGATCTACCTGGCTATTGACGGTGCTGCCGACGCGTATTCTGACGAGTACAAGGCTCAGATCGACAGCCTGAAATCTCAGGTGGAGGATCTCACGGAACAGCGGGCCGACCTGCGCTATACTACTCTCTACGACGATGCCATGACGGAGATCCAGGATGGCGAGAAAGAGGTATCTGACGGCTGGGACGAGTACAATACGGAAAAGGCTGATGCGGAAAAAGAGCTCAATGATGCCCATCAGGAACTGCTGGACGGCGAACAGGATTACAAAGACGGCCTTGCCGACTACGAGGATGGAAAGCGTCAGTATGAGGACGGCCTGAAGGAGTATGAGGACGGCCTCAAGACGCTGGAGGATGCCAAAGCAGAACTGGAGGATGTCAAAGCCCAGCTGGATGACGCCAAGGCGGAGCTGGATGATGCCAAGGCCCAGCTGGAGGAGGGGCAGGCCTCCTATGAGCAGCTGAACACATTGTATCAATCCGGCGTACAGCTGGCCCAGGCTACCGGCACAGGCAGCCCTGATGCGCTGGTGAAAGCCCTGCAGGCGGGAACATCTTCCCAGCTGAATAGCTCTGTGGACCAGGCGCTGAAGGCCCAGGGCAGCAGTCTGGAAGAATTCCTGGGCGGTTGGACCCAGGCGGAGGAATCCATCGGACAGCCTTTGACCCAGGAATATCTGGACGGCTTGAAGGCTCAGATGGACCAGGGCCAGGCGGAATATGATGAGGGCCTTGCGGAGTACGAGGATGGCTATGCCCAATATGAGGATGGCCTGAAGGAGTACCAGGACGGCCTGGCCCAGTCGGAGAGCGCCAAGAAGGAACTGGACGATGCGGCGGCAGAGCTGCGTGACGCCGAGCGCGAACTGAAAGACGCGCGGCAGGAACTGGACGACGGCTGGATCGAGTATGAGGACGGCGTCAAAGAAGCGGATCAGGAGTTTGCCGACGCAGAAAAGGACCTTCAGGACGGCGAGCAGGAATTGGCGGATGCCCGGGAGGAACTGGAGGATCTCAAGCGGCCCACCACCTATGTCCTTACCCGGGAGGAGAACACAGGATACGTCTGCTTTGATAATGATACCTCCATCGTAGCGGCGATTTCCTTGGTGTTCCCTGTATTTTTCTTCCTGGTAGCGGCCCTGGTATGCATGACCACCATGACCCGCATGGTAGATGAGCAGCGGACCCAGATCGGTGTGCTGAAGGCCCTTGGCTACAGCAACGGCCAGATCATGGGCAAATACCTCTTCTACTCCGGCAGTGCCGCAGTAGTGGGAAGTGCTGTGGGTTACGCTGCGGGAGCCCACTGGCTCCCCTGGATCATCTGGGAGATCTATGGCATCATCTACGGCTTTGCTGAGCTGACCTTTGTATTTGACCCGGCACTGGCGGTAGTATCCTTTGTATCTGCGCTGCTGTGTTCTATGGGCGCTACCTATCTCTCCTGTCGGGTGGAACTGACCAAAGCGGCGGCGGAGCTGATCCGCCCCAAATCCCCCAAGGCAGGCCGCCGGGTATTTTTGGAGTACATTACGCCTCTGTGGCGGCGTTTGAGCTTCCTGCACAAGGTGTCCATCCGCAATGTGCTCCGTTACCGCAGCCGCCTGATCATGATGGTGCTGGGAATCGGCGGATGTACCGCACTGCTGGTCACCGGTTTTGGCCTGCGCGATTCCATCAAGTCCGTGGTGGATGACCAGTACGCGGAGATCACCCTCTTTGATTACAATGTGGCTTTCCAGGATCCCCAGACGGAAGAAAGCGTTGCAGATTATCTGACGGGGTGCGGCTGGGAACGTGATGATGCGCTTTTGGTCCACAACGGCAGTGTGGATGTGGTCCACAACGGAAACAGCAAGTCTGTCAACCTGGTGGTGTCCGCCTCCAATGATCTGGAGGGATTTATTTCTCTGCACAGTGGTGAGAGAGAGATCTCTTACCCCGGCTCCGGTGAGATCGTAGTCAATGTGGGCCTGGCAGAAAATATGGGCATCTCCGTGGGCGACACACTGGAACTTCGGGATGATGATGCTGGATCTATGACGGTCACGGTGTCGGATATCTGCGACAACTATGTGTTCAATTACGTCTATGTCTCTCCGGACACTTACCAGGAACAGCTGAACACAGAACCGGAATACAAAAACCTCTATCTGTTGGCCCATGAGGGCGCAGACCCCTATCAGGAGGGGGCCCTTCTTGCAGAGGATGACGATGTAAGCAATGTGACCATCAATGAAGCTACCAGAACCCAGGTGGACAACATGCTCACCCGGATGGATTACATTGTCCTGGTGGTAGTTGTCTGTGCGGGCGCGCTGGCCTTTATCGTTCTCTACAACCTGACCAACATCAATATTACCGAACGCATCCGGGAGATCGCTACCATCGAGGTGCTTGGTTTCTACCAGAACGAGGTAGCCTCCTATGTGTTCCGGGAGATCTTCATGTTGTCCGCGTTGGGAAGCATTGTTGGGTTGGCCATGGGGAAAGGCCTTCACGCCTTTGTCATGGCTCAGGTGCAGATCGACTCCATGTTCTTCCCCTGTTGGATCGCGCCTTTGAGCTATCTCTACGCGCTGGCTCTCACATTGCTGTTTACTCTGGTGATCTTCCTGGCCCTCAAACCCCGGCTGCGGAAGGTCGATATGGCGGAATCCCTGAAATCCATTGAATAAGGATCAGAGCGCCGGGACTTTGTCCCGGCGCTCTCTATGTTCTGAAGTATTTTCTTCATAAAAGCAAATATGCGTCCCTGTGATGAAACCGCACCATCAGAGAACCGTACTATGCATTCAGTTTTTCTTTCCCTTTACTGATAGATTTGATGATCACAATGGTAAGTTTCCACAGCAGCCAGCCGACGATAAACGTGGCGATCCCTATCAAAATAGAAAGGGGGAGAAAGGCGACAGCGCTTGCCGAATAAGCGCCGATATGAATACCGATTTCCTCGATTTCATGACCCATCAGGTGGGCAGTAAATTTAATGATCCCGGCGATCAGGCACAACACGCCACTTACCATAAAAGCAATTCCGCCAATACTGGTAATTGGTAAAACAAACATACCGCTGATTCCCGCAAGGCTGTAAAAAGCAATCATTGCACTTAATCTGCGCCAGCCAATGCCGCTGCTTTTTGCGACCATTTCTCCCAAATAGGCCTTTGCCAACTCTTTGGGATCTCCCAGCCGTTCCAGGATCTGCTCCGAAGACATACCGCTTCCCTGCAGCTCAAGCATCTCACTTTTGATTTCCTTAACGATATCCACACGTTCGGAAATTGCCATTGGTTTCAAATATTTTTCAATTTTTTCTAGATACTCATTCAGAGTCTTTTCCATTTCCATCTGTTTGTTCCCCCTTGATCTCTTCAATAGCATGTAGCAAATTGTCCCATTCATCTGACATTGCAGAAATATAGTTGAGGCCTTTATCCGTAATGGAATAGTATTTTCTCGGCGGCAAACCCTCTGTGCTTTCCTGCCATGAGGATGAAATATATTCCTCCTTCAGCAATCTTCTCAGTAGTGGGTAGATCGTATTTTCTTTGGCAGCGAGGATGGGATATTTTTCTAATGTGCTGATAATTTCATATCCATAAGATGGCCTCTGCTTTATCATCAGCAGAATACAGAATTCCAGCGTTCCGCGTTTGATCTGGGATTTCCAATCATCAATATTCATATACTGTGCCTCCTTCATATACATCGTACTACACAGTATATCTAATGTCAATAGTATATCGAAAAAATGTAAGCAATTACCCGAGCGGTCAACTGCATGTATCGTCCTTCTTTGCGGGACATATATCTGGTGTTTCCAGCAACATATATCGGGATCACAAAAGTTCCCTCAGGTATGGAGAAAATAGCCAAAGTCACATGGCTTTTATGGAGAAAATATTATAACATCTGTTACTTGCGAAACTGCGCGAAGTCCTTCTATAATAGTCACAATATGACAAAAGGGGGCTTCAAAATGAAGAACACTGCGGCTTTCTGCACAATGCTCTTTGATTTCTCCTCTTTTGTTTCTTTTTTCCGGTGATACGTCACCGGTGTTTTTTTGCCCATTGGCCTGTGGATACAGCAGGAAATGGGATACTGTGTGTGAAAGAGAGGAAGAAACATCATGAACCATGAACAAAACGGCGCCATCTATGACGCCCGGCAGCTGGGTGTGCCCAAGATGATGATCCTGGGTCTCCAGCACATGTTTGCCATGTTCGGCGCTACGGTGCTGGTACCCATCCTGGTCCAGGGCTACGGCCTGCCCCTGAACATCCAGACTACCCTGTTTTTTGCCGGTATCGGCACGCTGTTTTTCCATATCTGCTCCAAAATGAAGGTGCCTGCTTTCCTGGGTTCCTCCTTTGCCTTCCTGGGCGGCTTCCAGGCCATGGCGGAGATGAGCTCCGGCAAGTATGCTACCATGGAGCCTGCTGAAAAGCTCCAGTATGCTGTGGGCGGTATCGTGGTGGCCGGCCTTCTCTACGTGATCCTGGCTGCTATCATCAAAGCCGTAGGCGTAAAGAAAGTGATGCGTTTCCTGCCCCCGGTGGTCACCGGTCCCATCATCATCCTGATTGGACTGAACCTGGCCCCCTCCGCTGTGAATAACGCCTCCACTTGCTGGTGGCTGGCTATCGTAGCCATGGCCATCATTGTGGCTGCCAACATCTGGGGCAAGGGCATGATCAAGATCATCCCCATCCTTTTGGGTGTGGTTGGCTCCTACATTGTGGCTGTGATCGCCAATGCTTTCGGCGCCACTGTCGTCACCGACGCTGCTACCGGCGCCACCGCTCCTCTGCTGGACTTTGGTGCTCTGGAGGGCGTGAGCCTGCTGGGTTTCCAGCCCTTTGTCACTGACTTTACCGGTTCTATCGCTAAGTTTGACCTCACCGGTATCCTGGTGATGGCCCCCATTGCTATTGCTGCCATGATGGAGCACATCGGCGATATGTCCGCCATTTCCGCCACCGTGGGCAAGAACTTCATTGAGGACCCGGGCCTGCACCGTACCCTCATTGGTGACGGTATCGCCACCTCTCTCTCCGCCTTCTTCGGCGGCCCTGCCAACACCACCTACGGTGAGAACACCGGCGTGCTGGTCCTCAGTAAGGTCTATGATCCCCGTGTCATCCGCCTGGCGGCGGTGTATGCCATCGTGCTGTCTTTCTCTCCCGCCTTTGCTGTGGTGGTGAACACCATTCCTGCGGCTATCATCGGCGGCGTCAGCTTTATCCTCTACGGCATGATCTCTGCCATCGGTGTGCGCAATGTGGTGGAGAACCGGGTGGACTTCACCAACAGCCGCAACCTCATCATCGCTGCCATCATCCTGGTGTGCGGCCTGGGCTTCTCCGGCGGCCTGACCTTCACCATTGGTGAGGCCCACGTGACCCTCACCAGCCTGGCGATCGCTGCCATTGCTGGCATTGCCCTCAATGCCATTCTTCCCGGCAAGGACTATGAGTTTGGCTCTGATGTGACCCAGGGCCGCTCCGGTGACTTCGGCCGGTATTGATTTTCTCACAGCTTCCTGACTGCACAGGGGCGCGGCTCAATAGCCGCGCCCCTGTTTTTTGCTTGTTATGGCAGAGTGAAGCGGAAAGCCACTCCGCTTTTGGTGTTCTCCGCGGTGCACTTCCCGCCGTGGAGCTCAATGATCTGCTTGGCAATGGCCAGGCCCAGGCCGGTACCGCCGCCGGACCGGGCCTCGTCCGCCCGGTAGAAGGTATCCCACACTTTGTCCAGGGTCTCCTGAGACAGAGGCGGGCAATCATTGGCCACCGTGAAAGTGAGTCCCCGGTGATTTTGGGTAATGGTGACCGCAATATTCCCGCCGGGAGGAGTGTACTTCACCGCATTGGTGGCAAAGTTCTCCACCACCTGGGCAATACGGCTCTCATCGGCAGTGACGGTGCTGTCCGCCGGGAGATCATAGGTGAGGTGCAGCTCCTTGGCCGTTGTCGCCATCTCCAGTCGGTCAAAGATGGACCTTGCCAGTTCTCCCAGGGAGAACTGGTCCCGGGAGAGCTTCACCTTGCCCGCCTCCAGGCGGCTGAGATCCAGCATCTCCAGCACCATGGCGTCCATCCGCTCCGTTTCAGACAGGATCACGTCGATGTACTTATCCCGCTTGTCCTCGGCAATGTGCTCTTTGAGACCCTCGGCGTAGCTGTGGACCACCGCCAGAGGGGTTTTCAGCTCGTGGGCAATGTGGGAGGTCATCTGCCGCCGGTTCTCCTCCGCTGTTTTGGCGTAGGTAAGGGCAGTGTTCAGCCGGGTGATCTCGTTGTCCTTCATTCGCCGCCTGTCCTGCTCCGCGGTGTAACCGGCCTCCAGCCCTTTGGCCTCCCGCCATGGAGCGGGGGCGTTGTATGGGCGGCCGACGCTGCCGCTCCAGTCCTCCATAGCGGCTGCCACATCTGCCGCAGGCTGTACCAGGCGCTTTTTGATGCTGCTCCGGGCGGCCAGCACCAGTGCCGCCGCCAATATCAGGGTGAAGAGATAGACCTTCCGCAGGGACAGGACAGCATCCCACAGGGGAGAGCCGTATACGATGTTCACCAGGTAGTACTGCACCTCCGGGGCCTCTCCCTGATAAAGCGACTCATCCAGATAGTAGGAAGTCCAGTAGGACTCCTCCTCATAGCGCATGCGATAGTTGACGGAGATCAGTACCAGATCCCGCCGTTGGTATTGGTTCAGCGTTTCCGGCGTCGCTGTTGCCAGCGTGGGCCCGATCTCCTCAGCCAGAGCGACGAGGTCGGGATATGGCAGTCCCCGATAGGAGAAAGCGGGGGACTCCTTTCGCCAGTTGGCCTCCATGTAGTCGGCGTAGAGGGTGACGGTCTCCGCCTGGGTTTCCAAGGCATCCTGGTCCTCATAGAGAAGATACCAGGGGAGGTCGTAGTCCTCGATAAGGTCGGAGAGGATATAGGTGCCGCTGCCCTTCTTCCACAGCGCCTCCTCCACATCATCAAACAGAACGCCCTCGATCCGGGCGGGGCGGAAGGTGGTGCCGTCAAAGCTGCCGGTAAGGCGCAGGGCCCGGGGGGTCATGGTGCTCCTGGTTACCCCGATATTCTCCTGCCCAACCTCGGTGAGATACGTCTGATCAAGCAGGGCAATGGCCTGGTGCTTTCCCATGTCCTCGCCGGCGGTCCACTCCGCCTCCGTCATGTACTGTAGGTACAGGGAGTCCTGCCAGCTGCACGCGAGAAGATTCCCCTGACTGTCGTAGACAGCAGTGGTGGAGGAGAGGCCTGTATCCTCCCACATGTGGAGGAAGAGGTCGTCGTACGGCCACGCATAATTGTGGACGCCGGGGGCGCTGATACTGACCGTCTCCCACAGGGCGATCTCCTGACCGTTGGGCAGGGATTCCCGCCGCTCCAGATTGTATGTCAGCAGGCCAGAGAGAGTATCTGTCCGGTCGGCACTGGCGTCCAGAACCTGGTAGGCCCCGTACTCCGCAGTGACGACGGTAAACACTCCCATAGATGCGCCCCACATCCCCAGCATCATAACGGAGAGCAGGAGAGTAATGGCAGTCAGGGAACGGAGGGGCGGCCGCTCCTTGGTAAAAAACCACCCGCCGGCCAGGATGCCAAAGCCCAGGGCCGCCTTTACGATCCCCTGGAAGAGGCTATCCTGTACCAGCTCCTGGACACTGCTTGCCTCAGGATAAATGGATAACAGTTCATCGCCTATGGCAATGTAGTGGAAAAAATCGAAGCCTGCCCAGATCAGCAGCAGAGCCCCGGCGATCTGGTACCACTTCAGTCGCTTTTCAAATCCCTTGACGTGCCTTTTCCGGGCGATCCCCACCCGCAGCGCCATGATGATAACGGTCAGCACCAGGGTCACCCAAAAGCGGACATGGTATGGCGCGCCGCTGAGCATATTCATCCCTCCCATCGGTAGCCCGCTTTGATGACGGTTTTGATCGCACCTGCGTAGTCTCCCAGCTTCTCCCGCAGCCGCTTGATGTGGGTGTCTACCGCCCGGGCCTCTCCCTCGTAGTCGTAGCCCCAGCACTTCACCAGCAGCTGCTCCCGGCTCATGACAATGTTCTTGTTTTGCATCAGGCAGCGGAGAAGCGCATACTCCTTGGGGGTCAGAGCGATTTCCTGCTTCCCGGTCCATACCCGCTGGGCGGAGAGGTCCAGCACCACGCCGCCGCTCTCCAGCCGGTCCCCGGTCCGCATGGTGCCCCGGCTGCGCTTGATAAGGGCCATGGTCTTGGCGTAGAGCACCGACATGGTGAAGGGCTTGGTCACATAGTCGTCGGCCCCCAGCTCATAACCTAGCAGCTTGTCCTCCTCATCCGAGAGGGCGGTAAGAAAGATGATAGGCACCTCCTGCCGCTGCCGGAGGGCACGGCACACGGAAAATCCGTCCAGCTCCGGCATCATGATGTCCAGCAGCACCGCGTCGAAGGTCTCCTCCTCCGCCAGGGCCAGGGCCAGGGCTTTGGCCCCGTTTTCCGCCTCCACAGGGGTCTCTCCTTTGCTGCGGAAGTAGTCGCAGAGCACCTCCCGAAGCTTTCCCTCGTCCTCCGCGATCAGAATACGATTTCCCATGGTTCTCCCTCCTTTGCCTCCAGAATACCAGGGCAATGTGTACCCTCTGTGTCGGCGGCGGCAAATTTGTCTATTTTTCTTGTGCCTATCATACCATTTTCCCTAGCCGTCTGCCATATCCAGTTTCTGCCCCTTTGCAAATGCAAAAAAGCCGCCCACGGTTTTATACCGTGGGCGGCAGTTTCTTATGTTGCGAAAGTTTACATTTTCTCCGGAGCGTCCACGCCCAGGAGGGCCAGGCCGTTCTTCAGAACGCTGCGGGTAGTATCCGCCAGCTTCAGCCGGGCTGCCAGCACTGCAGGGGCCTCGCCCTTGATGCGGCAGGCGGTGTAGAAGCGGTGGAAGCAGCCCGCCAACTCTACCAGATAGCGGTTGATGTGGCTGGGATCGTAGTCACGGGCGGCCAGCCGCAGCTCCTCACAGAACTGGGAGATCTGCTTGATGAGGGCGATCTCCGTCTCGCCGGAGAGGAGGGACATGTCTACATCCGCCATGGCGGGGACAGAATAGCCCTCGGCGGCCAGATTCCGCAGCACGCTGCAGATCCGGGCGTGGGCGTACTCCACGTAGTAGATGGGGTTCTCGCTGTCCTCCCGAACCGCCAGCCCCAGGTCGAAGTCCATCTGGGTGTCGGGCTTGGCGTTGAAGAACCACCGGGCGGCGTCCACCGGCACCTCGTCCAGGAGGTCGCTGAGGGAGATGGCCTTGCCGGTACGCTTGCTCATGCGGACCACCTCGCCATCCCGCAGCAGCTTCACCAGCTGCATGAGGACGATGTCCAGGCGGTGGGTACCATCCAGGCCCAGAGCATCCATAGCACCCTTCAGACGAGCAACATGGCCGTGGTGGTCGGCGCCCCAGACGTTGATGACCTTGTCAAAGCCGCGCTTCTCAAACTTGTTGCGGTGGTAGGCGATGTCGGCGGCAAAGTAGGTGTAGAAACCATTGGCCCGGCGGAGGACGTCGTCCTTCAGGTCCAGCTTCTCAATGTCCTTCTCACTCTTGCCGGCCTTGCGGTAGTTCTCCGCCAGAATCCGGCTGGTGGCCAGCCACAGGGCACCTTCTTTCTCATAGGTCCAGCCCATTTCCGTGAGCTTATCCACCGTCTCCGCCACATAGCCGCTCTCGTGGAGGGTGGACTCAAAGAACCACTGATCGTACTCGATCTTGTAGCGCTGGAGGTCGCTCTTCATCTTGGGGATGTTCCGCTCCAAGCCGAACTTGGCCAGAGCGGCGTGGCGGCTGGCGGTATCGGCATCCTTGTACTGCTCGCCATACTGCTCATAGAAGGCCTGAGCCAGCTCCTTGATGTCGTCGCCGTGGTAGCCGTCCTCGGGGAAGGGCACAGCCTCCTCGCCCAGGATGATCTGGAGGTAGCGGGCCTCCAGGGAAGAGGCAAATTTCTCGATCTGGTTGCCGGCATCATTGACGTAGAATTCCCGCCACACATCAGCCCCGGCAGCTTCCAGTACGGAGGCCAGGGTGTCGCCCAGCACGCCGCCCCGGGCATTGCCCATGTGCATGGGACCGGTGGGGTTGGCGGAGACGAACTCCACCATGATCCGCTGGCCCTTGAGGGTATCGCTGCGGCCATAGGCCTCACCCTCGCTCTCCACAGCGGCCAGAACGTCCCGGTACCACTTCTCCGCCAGGCGGAAGTTGAGGAAGCCGGCTCCGGCGATCTCTGCGGAGGCAAAGTAGCTGCCCTCCAGGTTCATATTTTCCAGCAGCACCCCGGCGATCTCCCGGGGGCTCTTCTTCATGGCTTTGGCAGCGGCCAGGGCGAAGGTGGTGGTGTAATCGCCGTTGGCGGTATCCTTGGGGATCTCCACATTGGCCCGGACAGCCACGTCGGCAGGCAGCTTTCCGGCGGCCACGGCGGCCTCATAGGCGGCGTTGGTGAGGGCCAGGACCTGGTCCTTGGCATTTTGGATCATATGGATCATATCGTCTACCTCGCTATCTCTCGTACACGAATTTTAAACTGGTTGCGGCCTGCCACCCGGTGCTCCACAGCGATGGAGTACTGGATGTCCAGCACGCCGCCCCGGTCACCCAGGCGGCTGGCCAGCTGGGATGTGGCAATATCCACGGTCATAGTGCCCCAAGGCGTCTCATAGAGGGAGCTGTGCTGCCGGCCCCGCTGAAACACCATCTGGGAATTCACCTGTCCGGTGCGGGAGAGGACCACCATGTCATCCTTGATCGTAAACGTAGTGCGGGTACCCTCCAGACCGGTAAGCTCGGTCTCCTCATAGGCCAGCGTTACCGTACCGTCCTCCGCTGTGTCCATCAGGCCCTCGGAGATCAGTTCCATGTCCTCAGGCTCCGCACCCTCGTAATGCTGGTGGCTTTTTACAAAAATAATAACTTTCTTCTCTGCCATATCAATACCGGGAAATATCGATTTGCTGGGCCTGGTTGGTGATGTCCTCCTGGAGGAACAGGGAGGCCAGATGCTCAAAGTCCTCCACGCGGTCACTGGTGTAAAAGCTGGCGGCCCCTTCTCTGCGCTCCGCCAATGCCTTCTGCCCTGTCAGCAGCGTCCAGGCTGCCCGGGCGGACTCGGCCCCCACATCCACCAGGGCCACCTCCGGCCCCATGACCTGGCCGATGACCTCCGCCAGCAGGGGATAGTGGGTGCAGCCCAGGACCAGGGTGTCGATATCCTTTTCCTTCAGCTCTGCCAGGTACTCTTTTGCCACCTGCTCGATAACGGCGTCACCGGGACGGCAGCGGCCCTCCTCCACCAGCGGGACAAAAAGAGGGCAGGCCTTGCTGAACAGCTGGGCGTTGGGCGCCATAGCGTGGAACATACGCTCATAGGCGCCGCTGCGGACAGAGGCCCGGGTAGCCACCAGCCCCACCCGGCCATTTTTCGTCAGAGATGTAGCACGCTGGACCGCCGGAGCCACCACACCGATAACGGGGATGTTGTTCTCTGCCTGAAGGGTTTCCAGACAGTTGCTGCTTACCGTTCCGCAGGCGATCACCACTGCTTTCAGGTCAAAGCTGCGGAGAAAACGCATGTCCTGGCGGGCATACTTCAAAATCGTCTCCCGGCTGCGGTTGCCATAGGGGACACGGGAGGTATCGCCGAAGTATATAATGTTTTCAGAGGGCATGATCCGCCGCAGCTGACGCACTGCGGTCAGGCCCCCCAGACCGGAGTCAAAGACGCCGATGGGCTGCTGATTCAAGGGGTTCCCTCCTCATACCGCCGATGGGCGGTGCATGGTCTGTAACTTTATTATTGTACTATGCTTTTTCTGCAATAACAAGTAAAAATTTGGTCTTTTTGCCCTGGTTTTTCTGTGGAATTTTTTTTAATAATCTGCTATACTGTGAACTGCCTGATGATGAGAGGAGGTTCGCTATGGAGCTGCGTCTGACTGAAAAGCAATACCGTCGTCTGCTGGATCTTGTCTACATAGGCAACTGGGTCCTTAACTCTACCCGGGGCGACGACCGGATCCGGGACTACGACAAGGTGGAGAGCCTGGTGTTTTCCCACTGCCTGGACCACGGTATGGCGCCGCTGATCGAACTGTACAATGGGGAGATCATCCCTTCCCGGGCCTTTGCCGAGGGCGGGATCCACGAGGCTATCATGGCCTATGAGGATGTGACCTTTTTTGAGATCCTGGCGGAAGAACTGGCCCTGCGGGACCTGGATGCCGACCGGGCCACAGCGGAAAATTACGACGAGGTCATGGAGCGTATGGAGGAGTACATGGGGGAATTTGAAGCCCATGGCACCGACCATATCAGTGTGGACATGGAATAAGAACAGACAGACGAGGGCCGGCCCC
>ENA-OURU01000876-OURU01000876.1-human-gut-metagenome-genome-assembly--contig:-NODE-876-length-42308-cov-5.519135_pt1 | contig 42308 bp, 36 predicted proteins | sample MGYA00242137_ERZ509064 | MGnify/ENA primary metagenome ERZ509064 (study PRJEB26280, sample SAMEA2338777) | human gut metagenome | biome: human gut; feature: human-associated habitat; material: faeces...
AAGTTTGTGGTGATTTCTGTTAATTTGTACTTGACAAGAGGTCATTACATATCAGTTGTGTAAATTATACAGAAAATGGTTAAAAATTTTTATGATGTTGTGCTTTGTGCGGAAAAATGATAGCATTGTATATATGATATTCGGTTGATTAAAGAGTGGTCATATGGAATCGGATGCATTTGAATTATTGAGTTTTGGAACAACGTTAATGGGAAAACCGATATACGAAATGACTTTGTCCAGAGATTTTCCAAGTAATTATGGCGTTTATGATAGGGGATGCTAATATGTTGAGGAGGTGTTTTTTGTGAAAAAAATCATATGCCCAGTAGGCATGATAGTGATCGGAGTTCTTATTTGCGTGTTGGCAGAGGGAGTGGATCAGCGGACGGTTGTCAAAAAGAAGAATGTAAAGATTGATCAATCGAAGCTTACTTATGATGAAGCGGAACAGTACAGAAGGAGTTTGCCTGACCGAGAACCGGATAACAATAATCTTGTTGCATTAAAGACAAACTTGTTGCCATATGGATTACCGGGAAGACAAAAAGGATGGTATGGAGACTTGCTGGCAGAAAAACTGGGGGTTGAAGTGCATTATGTTCAGCCATCATATTTTGAGGAGCGAGATAGCGATATGGATATATATTTATTTTTTATGGGAGAGGTGACTTATTATGATGCGGTTAAGGCGGGAGAATTGTTAGATCTGGAACCGACCTTAAAGAAAAATCCTAAGATATATAAGCACTATAAAAATGCTTTTCAATATATCAAGAAATATACTTATAAAAAAACAGGGAAAAAAGGAATTTACGGTTTCCCGGTTGATCTAAAATCATTTAATGACAAAGGTCAAAAATGCCGATGCGTATCCATTTTGTCGGAATCCAACAACAAGAACAAGGCGATGGATCTTTTGCTGTATTCAGCTTCAGATGAAGGGATTATGAATTGGACGTATGGACCGGAAGGAGAAATGTGGGAACGCAAAAACGGCAAGTATGTCGTATTAAAAGACTGGTCAGCAGAGGAGGGGACTGACGAAGATGAGGAATATGTGGAATATTCTGATTATTCTTCAGATTATATCTGCCCGAGGACGTTGATATATTTAATCCCCAATACTTCTCTGGGAGCAGAATTAACCGGAGTGAAGATTTCTAGGATGTGAGAATGCTTTTTACAACATAAGATTTATCGACTCGATATAGAAATTAATATGTCTTAGACTGAACTGACTATAATGTAACACCCCCGGCAGACGTTTTTGTCTGCCGGGGGTGTTTGTTGTTATCCTTAAATACGGTTATGCAATATGATGCTATCGTAAGGCATTGGATTATTTCATGTTTTGTCGGATTATTCGAATCCTTTTTTGATCTGTTCTGCGATCGCACCCATATCTTCTTCCGGTTCACCGGGTTTCCAAGTAATATTTACCTGATCATCTTTATAACGAGGAATCAAATGTACATGCAGATGAAATACTGTTTGACCAGCGGCCTCACCATTATTCTGCAAAACATTTAGGCCATCGCAGTTTAAGCTTTTCTTCATGGCAGCAGCACATTTCTTGGCAACTCCCATAATCTTGCTGCAATAATCATCTGGCAGTTCATAGAGATTTGCAGCGTGCGTTTTAGGAAGGATGATGGAATGACCGCGGGAAGCAGGCCCAAGATCCATGATTACATTGAAATCCTCATCTTCGTAAATCGATGTTGTCGGAATCTCTCCATTTGCCAATTTGCAAAAAATACAATCCTTGTCAATATGTTTCTCCATAATATTCCTCCATTCTGCCGTCCTTACAGCGGCACTAATACTATTTGAATTTCAAACTTTGCACGGAGTGGCTACTTGACCACATATTGCTCATTATGTCAGCAATAAATAAAATATTTTGCAGCCAATAAACTAAATTGTTCTGTCATCCGAGAACTAAGATAATTGCCGTAGAACGCAACGTTTTTACGTGATTTCTTATTTTGTTAAGTCTCTGATATATACATGCCTGAAAGAATGTCTGAGATGTCCCGGTTTAGCAAGGTATCATCCATTTTTGGACGGGACGCTTTCGCTACGATGCGCTACGTCACGTTACTTAATGTCTCTGAAATACGAGACATAAGTAACGACGAGCGCAAAGTCCCTTTCAAAAATGATGAATACCTTGCTTCCGGGACTTCGAGTTCTCCGTAAGGCATGTAAATCATACATCAGAGACAACAAAATTTAGAAATCACGATAAAAACAAAATGCGGCAAGGCAATTACTATAGTTCTCGGATGGCAGAAACCACTTTTTAATGGCTGCAAAATGCAATATAGTCATTGACATAATAAGCAATATGTGGTTATGGAAATTTGCGGTATGGAAAGTTTGAGTATATTATAACCAAACTTTGCGGAGGTTGTGTTATATAACGACAAAGGGGGGCGTCATGGACAAAACGATTGCTATTGTTACGGGAGCGTCAGGAGGTCTTGGCAGAGAATTTGTCAAGCTACTATCCAAAGAAAAGAAACTTTCTGAAATCTGGGTAGTTGCCCGGAATGCGCAGAAATTACAACAACTGGCTGAAGAATTTGGCACTAAAATACGACCGATTGCCAAGGATCTAAGCGATAATGTTCAGAGGAAAGAGCTCAGTGCAATGATTGCAGAAGAGCGTGCAGCGATACAGTATCTTATCAATAATGCAGGTTATGCTAAATTTTGTTCTTATGATGATCTGAGTGTGGAGGAATCCATTAATATGATCAATCTTAATATTAGTGCAGTGGTTGCGCTGGGACTGTATTGTATTCCGTATATGAAACCGGGCAGCCACATTATTAATATTGCTTCCCAAGCGTCGTTTCAGCCGCTTCCGTATCAAAATATTTACAGTTCTACCAAAGCTTTTGTCCGTAATTATACACGAGCATTGAATGTGGAACTGAAGGACAGACGTATTACGGCAACGGCGGTGTGTCCGGGATGGATCGATACCGGTCTTTATGAGAGAGGATTGATTGGTGCGAAAAAGGCAGCGAGCAATTTTGCCGGGATGGTACAGCCGGATGTGGTTGCGGCTAGGGCGATGCGGGATGCACGCCGAGGAAAAGATATTTCCGTATACGGAGCACATGTGAAAGGTGCACATTTTGCCAGTAAGCTGCTTCCACAAAAAGTAATGATGAAATTATGGTTGAAACAGCAGCATTTAAAATAGCAACGAAGCAATACCGGCACAGATAGATGGAAAGCGGGTGATGTGGCATGGCAGGAACGATTGTTCATCTAGCGGTTGCAACACAGTTGGATCAATTATTTGCCAATGAACCGGAGCGGTACTTGGGAAAGATGGCAGATAAATATTGTTCGAACGATTTTTTTGCGGGAAATATATGTCCCGATGGAATTATGGCACGTGAAGGGTACTGTCGAGAGATGAAACTGCATACGCACATGAGAGACGGAATACCGGATGGAACCTTTCAGCAACCGGAACATTTACAGTTATTTCGAAAGCGTTTGTCGGATTTTTTTGCAAAATATAATAACCAAGAAGAACGCTTCAGTTTGTATTTAGGTTATCTGACACATATGCTTACCGATGAGAAATTTATATTAGAAATTCATCCATATGTATTGCAGCGGATCGCCGTGACCGGTTATGATCGAGATAATCCGCAAACCTATGTGAAATTTGGACGTGATGTAGATCAGATCGATTTTCGTCTTGTGAAAGAGTTTCCGGGGATCGATAAGGCATATCAAGCGTTGTGTCAAGTAACACCATATGAAATAGCAGATTATATTACCGAACAGGAATTAACTGCAAGTCGGGAATGGATCAAAAATTATTTTTTCGAAACAGAACATACCATAGAGGATCCGATATTTTTGCCGTATCAGGAGATGTATCAATTTATACCGGAGGCTGTGGCGCAGATCTGTGACAGACTGCCAGAGTATATCACGTCTGGTGTATAAATGTTAGGTCTTAGAAATCGCGTAGAAGATTTACTGATGAGTTTTTTGTTTCATCAAAAAAGAGGGTGCCACACGTTTGTGCGACACCCTCTCTACTTATTTCAAAAGGATAATTCAATTAAGTATTATACACAACCCTGAGCCTTCATTGCCTCTGCAACCTTAAGGAAACCAGCAATGTTAGCACCAGCCATGTAGTTGCCTTCCATACCATATTCTTTGGAAGCCTCATCACAAGACTTGAAGATTTCTTTCATGATCTCATGAAGTTTGTTATCAACCTCTTCGAATGTCCAAGACAATCTCTGAGAGTTCTGTGTCATCTCAAGACCGGATGTAGCAACACCACCTGCGTTAGCAGCCTTAGCCGGACCATAGAGCATGTTGTTTGCGAAGTAAACATCAATTGCTTCTGGAGTAGAAGGCATGTTAGCACCCTCTGCAACTGCATAGCAGCCGTTAGCAGCTAATGCCTTAGCACTTTCTGCATCGATTTCGTTCTGAGTAGCACATGGAAGAGCAATATCACATTTGATTGTCCAGATACCACTGCATCCCTCAGTATAAGTAACATTTTTATGAGATGTTCTGGCAGCGTACTCTTTGATACGTCCACGCTCAACCTCTTTGATCTGTTTTACGAGATCAAGCTCGATTCCATCCGGATCATGAATGTATCCTGAAGAATCAGAAAGAGCAACAACTTTAGCACCAAGCTCTGTAGCTTTCTGAGTAGCATAAATAGCTACGTTACCAGAACCGGAGATTACAACGGTCTGATCCTTGAAGCTCTTACCATTTGCTTTTAACATTTCATTTGTGAAGTAGCAAAGACCATAACCGGTAGCTTCTGTACGAGCAAGAGAACCACCGAAAGTTAATCCCTTACCTGTCAATACACCAGACCACTCATTACGGATTCTCTTGTACTGACCAAACATATAACCAACTTCACGAGCACCGGTTCCGATATCACCAGCAGGAACATCACAGTCAGGACCGATATGTTTGCAAAGCTCTGTCATGAAACTCTGGCAGAAACGCATAACTTCTCCATCGCTCTTGCCCTTAGGATCGAAGTCAGAACCACCTTTGCCACCACCCATAGGAAGTGTTGTTAAGCTGTTTTTGAAAATCTGCTCAAATCCGAGGAATTTGATGATACCGCTGTATACGGATGGATGAAGACGAAGTCCGCCCTTATATGGTCCGATAGCAGAGTTAAACTGAATACGGAAACCACGGTTTACCTGTGTCTTGCCATTATCATCAACCCAAGGCACACGGAAAATAATCTGTCTCTCAGGCTCAACGATACGCTCGAAAACACCAGCCTCAACGAGGTCAGGTCTTCTTTCAACAACTGGTTCCAAAGAGGTAAATACCTCCATAACTGCCTGAATGAACTCTGGTTCACCGGCGTTTCTCTTTTTTACTGTTTCCAGTAAGTCAATTAAATACTGATTCTTTAACGCCATTGCTAAAAAACCTCCTTATGTTTAGTGTTTGGTATACAAGGATACCAGCCTGGCGTGTTTATCACGCTACTACCTTATTAGTATGGCACAAAAACCGTAGAAATTCAATAAAAAAATGAAAAAACAATTGAAAAATAAATATAGTATACAATTATACAAAATTTTTAAAAGTGAGGTGGTGTTATTCTATGATGATGGATATGGTAGTTTTGATATTTGGATATCATGTTGGTATCAATGCTAACACTAAGAATAGGAATGGCTATTTTAGGGCGAGGAAAACCTTGGTGACATATCTTTGACATGTTAATATAATATTCTCATAAAGAAGGTTGCAAAGGAAATGAAGATTTTCGTAAAAATTTGACTTGCTTAGCACTTAAAGGTTATTTAAAAGAAAAAGAATATTACAAAAACACAGTAGAAAAAGTACAAAAATGATATATACTGTACAAAATGATGAAAAATATGTCGGAAATTAGAAAAAACATTTACGAAACAGACACACTTTGGACACATATGCTCGTTATAATAGGTTTCAGAAAGTGAAAACTTTCTACTCCCACCCTATTATACGCTGGGTAGTGCGAGCTACCCGACAAGAAGAGCCTTCCCGGGCTCTTCTTGTTTTTTAAATAAAATTTCGTTATAATTATATATGTGACGACATGATAATTTTTGATGTGCGAAGCTTGAGTAAATAAGAAAATTTAGAATTTATAGGAAAGGATTGCAATAGAATTTTATGTGGAAATATATTTTATTTGATTTAGATGGAACAATTACGAACTCCGGAGAGGGGATTATGAATTGTATCCGATATGCGTTAGAACAGATGGGGCACGAGATACCGGCAGAACAGACTCTGCGCAAATTTGTCGGACCTCCGTTGGTGGTTGGATTCCGTGAGTATACCGATTTAACGGAAGAAGAGGCGAAGACTGCTACGGCAAAGTACCGGGAGCGTTATCAGTCGGAAGGTCTGTTTGAGGCATATGTGTATGAAGGGTTTGAAGCTGTTTTAAAATATTTGAAAAAAACGCAGGTAAAAATAGCGGTAGCAACTTCAAAACCGGAAGAATATACAGAACGTATTTTGGAACACTTTCATCTTAAAGAATATTTTGATGTGATTGCTGGAGATACGTTGAAAGGGGATCGTGGTTCCAAACAGGCTGTTGTAGAAGAAGCATTGCGTAGATTAAATGTAACTGAGCAGGATAAGGGTACAGTATTAATGGTTGGTGATCGTAAATACGATGTCATTGGAGCAAAATCCTGTGGTATCCGTTCTTTAGGTGTTTATTATGGTTATGCGGAAACCGGAGAATTAGAAGAGGCTGGTGCAGATTATGTAGTACGCACTACGGCAGATATGCTTGAATGGTTTGAACAACAAATTCCGGAAACACCGTGTCAGGCAATGTCAGATGTCGATAATACACAGCAGCCTGCATCAAGTCAAATATCTTCTTATAATAAGAAGATTGGCAAAAAGTGGACGGCAATTGCCGGTGGAATGCTTATTCTTGGGATTGCTTTGGGAGTCGGTGGCACATTACTGGTACAAAAGCAGCCTTGGAGCAAGATAACGCAGGAGAATACCGGGGCTGACTATGATGCAAACAAATGCGTGCGTCTTGGTGATTATAAAGGAATTAAAGTATCTTTAGCGGTTACTGATGACGATGTACAGCAGGAGATCGACGGTCTGATACAGGATAATGTCACGTATGAACAGAAAAAGGGCACCGTACAGGAAGATGACAAAATATACGCTAAATTTAATGGCTATATTGATGGCAAAAAGGTAGATGATACTTGCGGAGAAGAGGTTATAGAGCTTGGATCTGACCAATTTGTAAAAGGGTTTGAAAGTGCTTTTGTAGGAGCCAAGACCGGCAAGCAGATCACTTTTAAGATCAATATTCCAAAGGGAACTTATGGAGATGATACCATTGACGGTAAGGAAGTTACCTTTAAGGCTACGGTAAAATATATCTGTGGAGATGAAATCGTACCGACCTGGAATGATAAATTTGTGCAGTCGATTTCGGATTTTAAGACAGCAAAAGAGTATGAAGCCGATATTCGCACGGAGCTAGCAAAAGAAAATGAGAATAATAAGCAGGATTTTGCATGGACAGAAGTTCTTGAAAATGCAAAAGTAAAAAAATATCCGGAAGAATTATTAGAAGATGCCAAGCAGGAAGTGCTGCAGGGGTATTATGATATGGCGGATATGTACGGTATGAGCCATGACGAAATTTTTCAGTCCTGGGGCAGCGAAAATGAAGAAGACTTTGTCAAAAATGAGTTGGACGAACAGGCGAAGCAGGCTGTCAAAGAAAAATTGGTCGTTGAAGCAATTGCAAAAGCAGAGGGGATCAATTATTCGGACAAGGAATATAAAGACCTGGTGGCAGAGGAATATCAGTATAACACTGAAAAATATGATTCTGAAGCAGAATATGAGAAGAAGAATCGAGAAAGCTTAAAGGATAATGCGTTGAGTAGTGCTGTACAGAAATGGATCACAAAGCATGCAACGTTTTCAAAATAACAGAAATGGGGAATGGTATGAAGAATACGTTATATTGTTTGGACGGATATCAATTCCTGACAAAACGTGAATTTGAACGGGCACACAAGGAGAAAGAAACAATTTCCTATCTCAAGGAAACAATCCGTTCCGGGAAACCAAAGGAACTGCTAAAGGTGTACAATCGATCTGTTGAAAAGCATGCGTTTTGTACAGTTATCGGACTGCAGTTTTTACAGGAACTTCGTACTGAGATCCTGCAGTCAGGTATCGTAGGAGAAGACACACTTGCACCTATTCCGGTTGCAGTGTCAGAACAGGCCGTCTCCGATAAACAACGTAAAGGATCGGGCGCAACGGATTCTGGTGTGACAGGCAAGACAGAAATAGAGCGACAGCTCAAACGATATAAGAAAGCATATGAAGATGCAGTGACTGGTAAAACGATCAAAAACATGGTCATAACCGTTTTGTTGATCATTATTTTGGGAATGTTGTTAGTGACATTTAAGACCAGATATTCTGTGTTTACGTATTTTACAAATTATAAAGAAGAAATGCGGGAAGAATTAGTAGATGAATATGAGCAGTGGCAGGATCAATTGGAACAGAAAGAAAAACAGTTGGATGAGCGGGAAAACGCACTAAAAAATAAGTGATCTTATCACAGATTATTCATAATTATTTTATATACTTATTTTAGAAGTCAATGAGCATATTCATTGACTTCTTATTAAATAGAATAATGAGAAAGGGTTGGTGAAAGCTATGGAACAATTGAAAATCTTAGTGGTGGACGATGAGCAGCGTATGCGTAAACTTGTCAAAGATTTCTTAAATAAACAGGGATTTGTCGTGCTGGAAGCAGAGGATGGTGAACAGGCGGTTGACGTATTTTTTGCGAACAAAGACATTGCGCTGATCATCCTTGATGTGATGATGCCGAAGATGGATGGTTGGGAAGTTTGTCGGGAAATCCGTCAGTATTCACAGGTGCCGATCATTATGTTGACAGCCAAGAGTGATGAGAAAGATGAGTTACTCGGATTTGATCTTGGTGTTGATGAATATATTTCGAAACCGTTTAGCCCGAAGATATTAGTGGCACGTGTAGAGGCAATCTTGCGGAGAACTAATGCACTTGAAGATGATGTGATGGAAGCGGGAGGGATCAGTCTGAATCGGGCTGCACATGAGGTGCGGATCAATGGAGAACTGGTAGAACTCAGCTATAAAGAATTTGAACTGTTGACCTATTTTATGGACAATCAAGGCGTTGCATTATCGAGGGAACGTATATTGAACAATGTGTGGAATTATGATTATTTTGGGGATGCACGAACGATCGATACGCATGTAAAAAAATTGCGCAGTAAATTAGGTGACAAGGGCGAATATATCAAAACAATCTGGGGAATGGGGTATAAATTTGAAGTATGAGAAAGCGTGAAAATTGTAACGTGCGTGGCATGTCGATCCGCACAAAATTAATGATAACGATGCTTTTGATCTTGGGTTTTACATTATGCGCCTTTTGGATGTTAAATTATGCATTGCTTCCGGGATATTACCAGCACAAAAAGGTTTCCATGCTGGTGGATTCGTACAATTCGGTCAACACGATAACGCAGAAGGATCAGCCGCAGCTTAGTAAGAATGGCCAATTGTCCGACAAAAGTGTACGTGAGATTGATATTATGTCTGCAAACCATTCCTATAGCATTTATCTGTTTGAGCTGACTAATTTTTTGGGTAATATTATGTATTCGTTTGATTATCCATCTTCGGATACCATTTCTGAACGGCAGAGCAAGACAGTCGAAGAGAAGACGAGGGAATATGTGCTCGGGCTGGAAAGGGGTGGCAGTGTTGGCGAACGTGGTGATTCCAAAAAAAAGATTACGGAATCCGAAAATTATTCAGTTTATAAGATAATGGATGATCGAATAGGTTCGGAGTATATTGAATTGTTTGGTCAGTTAAAGTCTGGACAGTTTGTCTATATGCGGACGAATTATCAAAGCATGACTGAGAGTGTGGCGATCTTTAATCATTTTCTTGGGTATGTGGCGGTTGGAGCGGTTGTTGTCAGTATGCTGCTGATGATCGTGGTCAGCAATAGTTTTGCAAAACCAATTTTAAAGATTGCAGATATTGCTAATCAGATGGCAAATCTTGATTTTGATGTACGTTATCCGGTACACACAAAAGACGAGATCGGCTTATTAGGGCACAGTATTAATGCTCTTTCGGATAAGTTAGAAAATACCATTTTGGAATTAAAATCAGCGAACAATGAATTACAAAAAGATATTCAAAATAAAATACAGATTGATGAGATGCGTAAGGAGTTTTTGTCGAATGTATCGCATGAATTAAAAACCCCAATCGCATTGATACAAGGATATGCGGAGGGGTTGCAGGACAATATCAACGATGATCAGGAGAGCCGGGAGTTTTATTGCGAAGTCATTATTGATGAAGCAAATAAAATGAATAAAATGGTTAAAAAACTTTTGACACTGAATCAGATCGAGTTCGGCAGTGATCAAGTGCATTTTGAACGTTTTGATATTGTACAGGTACTTCGTTCTTCGGTTAATTCCGCAACTTTGCTGGCAGAACAAAAGGATGCAGAGATTTTATTTTATGAAACGGAACCGGTTTATGTGTGGGCAGATGAGTATATGATCGAAGAGGTTATTACAAACTATATCAGCAATGCAGTTAATCATGTGGATGGTGAAAGGGTTATACGAGTAACTATGGAGCAAAGAGGCGATGTTGAGCGCATTTCTGTATTCAATACCGGTAAGACGATACCGGAGGAAGAACTTGATAAGATATGGGTCAAGTTTTATAAGGTGGATAAGGCGCGTACCAGAGCCTATGGAGGCAACGGAATTGGACTGTCGATTGTCAAAGCGATCATGGATTCTATGAATCAGAAATGTGGGGTGATCAATCATGACAATGGTGTAGAATTTTGGTTTGAACTCGATTGTAAGACGATTGACTGATATAGCGGTAATATGGTAGTATAAAGATATTGAATGTATGGGCAAAATCATATGAAATGCCCGCAATAAAAAGAGGTAGTGCAGGATGAAAAAGAGAATTATAGCAACTGTACTCACTGCCGCGTGTGCATTGACCGGATGCAGCACGAGTGTTCCTGATTTATCAAAGCTGGATGCCGGCAAAGCATCGGAATATATGGCAGGAGAGTTGTTAAAACATGACAGTAAATATGCATATGGTTTGGATTATGACCGTAGTATTTTAAATCCGACGCCAACACCAACGCCGATCGTTACTCCTGCGCCGGCACCGACAGAAACTGCAGCAGTGCAGAGTGCTGAACCGGGGCAGGCTGCGGCCGGAAAGGACGGAGAGGCAGAAGCTACAACAGTTCCTTTAACGAAATTGTATGGAATTCCTGGGGTTTCTGTAGACTTTGTGTCAGCAAAATTGAAATCTTCGCTCGGTGCAGATTACGCGTATTGTAAAGTCGGAAAGGGTAAGAAACTGCTTGTCTTATATTTTCGGATCAAAAATACTGGGAATACGAATGCAAAGGTTGACTTACATAAAAACAAACCGGATTTTTACCTGCGGTCAGAGGGAAAACAGGTGGGACTTCTACAGCATACAGTTGCGAATGGCGAATTGCAATATTTTCAGCAGAAGATCAAGGCTGGAGATAACAGACAGGGAGTTTTGGTGTTTGAGGTGGATCAGGAAATTAACTTGTCAGATGTATCACTGGTAGCTGTACGGGATGACAAACAGGCAGAAATAGCTATCAAATAGGAGGCGCGAGTATGGATACAGGTATTTTATTGGAAAGTGGAACAAATGAATTAGAGATTTTGGAATTTACCGTTGGTGGCAACAGCTATGGAATTAATGTTGCGAAAGTGCGGGAAATTTTGCCATATCAGGTGCCAACACCGGTGCCAAATGCAGATCCCAGAGTAGAGGGGATATTTATGCCGAGAGATGAGATCCTTTCTATTATTGATCTGGCAGTGGTTATGAATCTGCCTAAGAAAGCAGATACGGCGGGAGATATGTATATCGTAACGGGCTTTAATGGGTTGCATACTGCATTTCATGTACACGGAGTTGCAGGAATTCATCGCATTTCCTGGAAAGAAATTTTGAAACCGGATTCTACGGTGAATAGTGGTGATAACAGCATGGCGACAGGCATCGTTAAGATTGATGGTAAGCTGATCATTATACTGGATTTTGAGGAGATTGTTGCCGGAATTAATCCGGAAACCGGATTGAAGGCCTCTTCTGTCGATCATTTGACGGGAAGAAAACGAAACGATACACCGATCTTGATCGCAGAAGATTCTATTTTGCTTAGCAAGATGATCGTCAATTGCTTGTCTGAGGCCGGATATGTAAACGTAACGGCAACGAACAATGGTCAGGAATGTTGGGATCGGTTATGCGACTATTATAAGTCGGGAAATTTGGACGAGAAAGTATCCTGTGTGATCACAGATATTGAGATGCCGCAGATGGATGGACACCATTTGACAAAATTGATCAAAGAGTCTGATCAGTTTTGCCATATTCCAGTTGTCATCTTTTCCTCGTTGATCAACGAAGAGATGCGTCGTAAAGGGGAGTCGCTCGGAGCTGATGCCCAGTTGTCAAAACCGGAGATTGGACAGTTGGTTGCTGCATTAGATAACTTGATCGGAGTAACGGACCATCAATAAGGAAGAAAAGAGGTTGCGGTAATGTCAGGAGAAGACAAAGAATTAGAAGATCTGAATGCGGCTGATTTCGCGGATATGGGTTCCTTGGCGGATTTTGTGGACATAGAAGATTTGGAAAATCTGGAAGGGATAGAGGAGTTTAAGTCAGACGAGCAGTCTGAGGATGCACCGATGCCGGCAGAGGAGGAGGTTTCCGAAGAGATTCCAATGTCGGTAGAGAAGGAAGTTCCTGAAGAGATTCCAATGCCGGTAGAGGAGAAAGTTTCTGAAGAGATTCCAATGCCGGTAGAGGAGGAAGTTTCTGAAGAGATTCCAATGCCGGTAGAGGAGGAAGTTTCTGAAGAGGTTCCAATGCCGATCGAGGAGGAAGCTTCTGAAGAGATTCCAATACCGGTAGAGGAGGTTTCCGAAGAGATTCCAATGTCGGTTGCGGAAACTCCTGAAGAGATTCCAGCACCGATCGACGACGGAGGTACTGAAGAGATCTTACAGCCGGCTGGTGATAGTGCGACGATTAATACCAGTGAATTATTAGATAATATCAATTTGTATTCTGACGATGTAAGTGGCGGAGATTCAGCAGAGACGGCAGCGTTAATGAATGACGGAAAATCAGAATCTTCGACCGATGATCAGGCATTAAATATGATGTTAGATGGATTGTTGGATGATCTGGATATGACCGGATCGTTGCAGCAGGAGACGGCATCAAAGGATGAACTGGTAGAAGATCAGGATGCTGAGGCTGCAGATATTTTTGATATGCTTGGTGCTGATTCGGAATCACAGGATGTGTCTATTGATGATCTGCTAGATATTGCGGCACCGGAGGAACATCCGGAAGAGGAGCCAACAGATCAGAAAGGATTGTTTCAGCGTGTCTTTGGTAATGTAATCAACGATGAGATTGCCGAGGAAGAACGAAAAGCACAGGAAGAGGAAGAACAAAAAGCTGCGGAAAAAGCGGAGTTGGCGGAACAGAAAAAGGCAGAAAAAGAGCAGGCAAAGGAAGCAAAAAAAGCAGAAAAAGAAGCGAAGAAAGCAGCAAAAGCCGAAGAAAAAGCTGCAAAAAAAGCGGAAAAAGAAGCCAAAAAGGCTGAGCGAAAAGCACAGCAGGAAGAAGAGGCAGAAGCTGAAAAATATGAAGTTACCGGCAAGCTCAATAAAGTTGGTGTTGCGATCATTGCTATCTTGACCGTTACTTTTCTGGTAGTGGAGATTGCTGGCACAAACATACATGGTTACTCCAGTTCAAAGAAGCAGGCCATGAAATACTTTGAGATGGGTAAGTACGAGCAGGCATACCAAGAGGTGTTAGGAACGAAGATGAAAGAGAAAGATCCGGATACCTATAATAAGATTCGAACAGTGATGCAGGTACAGAGAGCATTGGATTCTTATCAAAATTATGATGCTATGAATTATTATCCAGATGCCTTAAATGCGCTGATCCGTGGTTTGCAGAGATATGATGCGAATTTAGAGACTGCCAAACAGCTTGAGATCGAGGACGAGGTAGATGGCTGCAAAGAACAGATCGTATCTTTGTTACAATCTGAGTATGGCGTCAGTGAGTCGCAGGCAAGGGAACTGCTAAGCTTAGACAAGGCAGAGTATACCAGTAAAGTTGTTGAGATAGCCATGAAAAAGAATACGGGGAATGAATGATCTTCGTGTGATAGAAAACATAAGAAATGAAAAACAGCGTTTTCAAAAAATTTGAAAACGCTGTTTTTTATTTTATAGGGAACTTTTTATTATAGCATGCGGGAATACGATCATTCCGTTTCTGTTGTAGCAGCACCCTCATAAACGGCTTCATTGGTTAATTCAATGCCAAGCTTTTTGAAAGTGTTGATATCGATTGATGACAAGATCGCGGAAACATGAAGCTGACATCCGGACAATTTTGGGAGCTGTTCTAATGCCAGTTTGGCTTTCGGATCCGATACAGCGCACATTGAAAGCGCAATAAGTACTTCATCGGTATGCAGGCGTGGATTCTTGCTGCCAAGATAACCGGTCTTAAGGTGCTGGATCGGTTCAATAAAGGAAGGGGATATCAGATGTTCATTATCATCAATCTTTCCTAATACTTTGATCGCATTTAACAGTACAGCGGACGCCGGACCGAGCAGATCAGAAGTAGAACCGGTTACGATGGTTCCATCCGGCAGTTCCATTGCAGCAGCAGCCGATCCTTTTTGCTTAGCCCGCTCGTTAGCAATCGGAACAACAGCACGATCGTTTACGGATATTTTAGCCTGCTTCATGATGAGTTCCTGTTTGTATATTTCGTCACCCGATGCCTCATCTTTGATATAGCGGTTGAGCGACTGGTAATAGCGGCGAATGATCTCCTGCTTTGACGCCTCCTTACAGACTTCGTCATCAATAATACAGTTGCCTGCCATATTGACGCCCATATCTGTTGGAGACTTGTATGGACAGTATCCATAGATGCGTTCAAACATGGCGGCGAGCACCGGATAAATTTCAATATCGCGGTTATAATTTACCGTAGTTTCACCATATGCTTCCAAATGAAATGGGTCGATCATATTAACATCATTCAGATCAGCAGTTGCGGCCTCATAGGCTAAATTGACCGGATGCTTCAAAGGAATATTCCAAATTGGGAATGTCTCAAACTTTGCATAACCGGCCTTGATACCGTTTTTGTTTTCATGGTATAGCTGAGAAAGGCAGGTTGCCATCTTACCGCTTCCCGGTCCCGGTGCAGTAACAATGACAAGCGGTCTGGTTGTTTTAATATAATCGTTTTTGCCATAGCCGTCATCACTTACGATCTTGTCGATATTGTTTGGATATCCATCGATAGTATAGTGGTGATAAACCTGGATACCGATGGATTCTAATTTTTTTTGAAACAGATTTGCGGATGGCTGTCCGGCGTAACGGGTGATAACTACGCTGCTGACATAAAGTCCTTTCTTTTTGTATACATCGATCAGACGTAATACATCCTGATCGTAGGTAATTCCGAGATCATGTCTGATCTTGTTACGCTCAATATCTGATGCATTGATCGAAATGATCATTTCAGCCTGATCGGCAAGTTGTAAAAGCATTTGTAATTTACTGTCCGGTGCAAAGCCCGGAAGTACGCGTGATGCATGATAATCGTCAAATAATTTGCCGCCAAACTCTAAGTACAGTTTATCGCCAAATTGAGAAATGCGCTCTCTAATATGTGCAGACTGCATGGATAAGTATTTATCATTATCAAAGCCAATTTGTTTCATTGAAAATCTCCTTTTTCTTGTAATAACACGAACGTTCCCATCAACATTCGGTAAAAAATAACCCCACAATAAGGATACCATAAACGGATATAAAATGACAGGGGGAAAGGAAAGATTGTGTTTTATTTTTAATAACAGATATGTTATACTTGGCCTAGGAGATAAGAGAAGGGGAATACGTAAAATAAGGCATTCAAAGTATTTTACATATGGTAGTTTTAAACCTATGGTGTAAGATTGATAGGCAAAGGACTATCAGATGATTACGGGCTTAGTTGGTGTATGGATCTTGCCAGAGAACGAGACGATGCGTACGAGAAGTATTCGTGTTTCTTCGATTAATCCAAAGTACAGGTCGCAAAATGGTGTGTTATACAATAAGAAAATGACGACGCTTATCTGTTATCCGATGAGTAAGAAGGGCAGTACCTTTGTTGTACCGGATACAGTTCGCAAGACGGCACCTTTATCCTTCCGAGGTAATTATTATTTAGAAAAGGTTGTTTTACCGAAAAATTTACGAAAACTAGGCAGAGGAAGTTTTCTGAAAAGTGCTATTTCGGAGTGGAGATGTGATGGTGGTGTGAAAAAGTATGAGAAGAGTGCTTTTAATTATATTGATGCGGCCGATGGGTATGCGATCGATATGAATACACTCACGAAATTGTATCAAGAGCTTCTGTATACGAATGCTACAACAGATGTAAGTTACTGGGTAAAAACAATATGGAACTGGCTTATAATGTGATGAGCTGATTAGGGTAAATGGAATATTAGCATGATGGGCGAATTTGCGAGTGGACGATGGTTGTATAGATAACAGCATATTGTTTTATGGTAAAAAGAGTGAGGGATTATGAAACAGAGCAGAAAGAAATGGTTTGTGGCAGCTATTTGTATTATTATTGTTTTGGCATTGGGTACAGGTGGCGTGATCTATTATAAAAAGCAGGAACAGCAAAAGAAGCTTCCGCCAACGGAGTATGTTCAAAAATTGGAGAAGAGAACGCTGGATGAAGAAATTCAACAGCTTTGTGACTGGAAGGCAGATTGGAAAGACAGGAGCAGTGAAGGACTGGGACTAACAACGCAGATTACACTTGGCGATGCATGGAAAGAGTTATTAAGGAAAAGTGGCTTGCAAAAGGTCACGGTACAGTCTGATATTCAGATGGATAAAGACACGGTGACCGGACAGGGGACAGTGTTATTAAATGACCAAAAGGCAGTACATTTTAATGCTTTTCATGATGGAACACAGAAGCGTGATGTGGGAGACAATGGTGGGGTTAGCTGTTTGCAGATATCGGAACTAAAAGAAGATTATCTTATGTTGGAGACGGAATTGACCGAAGCCTTGTTTGTACCGATGGGGACGGAAGTTACGTTCAAAAGTGAGATGCAAAAGTGGATTGGCATGTTTTGGCAAAAAGGACAGACTGTCACGAAGAGCAGAGAGGATGTGAAGCCGAAAGGGATTACTGATGCATGTACGGAGTATGATATTGTGTATCATACCGGTGAATTTATGACCAACAAGTACAGCATGGTATGGAAGAAAATGAAATTATATGTGGATGAGTCAGATACGATTCGTGGACGTGTAATAGAGCTCATGGTGGATAATGTCGACTATTCGGTTACGATCGTGCGAAACAATACGAAAAAAGAATATCGCGAAGACATATCTCTGAAAGCGGCAGATTCTTCCGTGACATATACTTTCAAATTATCGTTGACAAAGGATGAGAAATATCCAACCTTAAAAATTGATGTGTTGGCGGGTAAAGACCGGCTGTTTTTGGCGGAGCTATCACAAAAAGCAGTAGCAAAGGATCAGAAACAATCGTTGCAAAAACTGCGAACGACAGGAGAAAAAACGATGGAAGCCGCACAAAAGGACAGAGACAAAATCAATGGTAAAGATGGAATGGAGAAGTATTTTTGGTTATATGGTAATAAGAAGAATACAGATGGAATGACATTGACACATTATCTTTATGGTGTGGACATACCGGCGTTTTTGAACAAAATAAAAGAAAATTGTGGGGTTGATCTGACTCAATTAGCACAAAAATTTGATTATTATTAATTTTGGGTATTACATATTTAGAAATAATATGTTATAATTTCACAGCATTATATGGTTTTTATTGGAAACGCACAATCCTCCGGGATGATAACGAACAACACATGACAATAGTTATCATTTTAGGAGGATTTTTTTTATGCCAAAAAACAAATTTCAAGATGTCGTATTCACAGCCATTATGGCAACGGTCATGGTGTACGGGATGGTCGTTTACAATGTAGCGTTAAACATGGGGAAAGTAACCGGAGAGACTTTTCTTGCAGCAGTTCATGAACTGCCGATCATGGTGCCGGTCGCATTTATCTTAGAATTTTTTATTGTCGGAAAGATTGCGAAAGCACTTGCTTTTACGGTTGTGACACCGGACGACAGACCGCAGATCATCACCTACGCGATCTCTATTTGCATCTGTTGTATCATGTGTCCGCTCATGAGCCTTGTGGCAACTTTGTTGTTTAAGGAAACGAAAACCTTTGGTACTTGGATTCAAACATGGGCAATGAATTTCCTGGTGGCAATCTGTTATCAAATGTTTTATTGCGGACCGTTAGTTCGTTTGATCTTCCGCACCATTTTTGAGAGAAAAGGAAGCAAGGCAACAGAGCAGTCAGATGCCCCAAAAGCATAGATAGCAATACAATATAAGCAGTAGACATAATTGAAAATGGAGTATTATAATAAATGTGTAGGAGAAATAAAACTTCCTGCACATTTTTAACTTTATGGAAAACTGCTTATAATGTAGTGCTATGCCACTAAGAATTGCTTTAGCGATTCTTGAAGAACTACATTTGTTTATGTTTAAGAAATGAGGTGTTATTTTATGGCAAAAAAGTTAGTTGCTTATTTTAGCGCAAGCGGAACAACAAAGAAAACAGCAGAAATGATCGCAGAGGCAGGCGATTTTGATTTGTGCGAGATCGCACCAAAGGTTCCATATACGAAAGCGGATCTCAACTGGATGGACAAAAAATCACGAAGCAGTGTAGAGATGGCTGACAAATCAATCAGACCGGAAATCGCAGATTCTAATGTGGATGTATCTGCTTATGATGAGATTATTTTGGGATTCCCGATTTGGTGGTATGTTGCACCAACTATCGTGAATACATTTTTGGAGAAATATGATCTGAGCGGCAAAAAGATTGTATTATTTGCAACATCTGGTGGCAGCGGATTTGGCAACACGGTCAGTGAGTTACAGCCATCGGCTCCTAATGCACAGATCGTGGAAGGAAAACTCTTAAATCGTATGTCTAAACAAGAGATTAGCGAGTGGGTAAAAAGTTTGTAATTGTATTTCAGGCGAAGTTTTAGATTATGAAAAATTAATAGATTTGTTAAGGAGAGATGAAGAACGATGATTCGTACATTTAAGACACATGAAGTGCGTGTGCAGGAAGAACTGACAGGGAGTTTATGGGAATTTGAGCCATGCGAGGGGGATTATGCAGGAACAAAGTTTCAGATGGCAACACCGGGATGCTTTGAAACAAATCCACTTTTTGCAAATTACCGTGGAGAAGCCTATTTTCGTAAAAAAATTACTGCTGGTGGAAATATCCGTATTGAGTGTAAAGGAGTGAGCCATACAGCGACAGTGCTGTTAGATGGGGAACAGATTGCACAGCATTATAATGCTTATACACCATTTTCTGTTATTAAAAAAGATTTGACCGAGGGAACCCATTTGTTGGAAATTAAGGTGGATAATCGTTTTACGGAGAAGAGTGCATTGCATATTCCGAATGATTATATGTCATATGGTGGAGTATCGCGTCCGGTGGTGTTGGAGAAAATTGGTGCCTTATATTTTGAATATGTACATGTTAAAACATATCATAAAAATGGGAAATGGACAGCCGGCGTGAAAGTAGCGGTCCATATTTTGGATCAAAAGAGGCTTATTGGCGAGAATGTGGTGATCTCACTTCAAATAGGAGAAGTAATCTATGATTGGCAGTTGCTGTCCGATAAGGGGGACAGACAGATATTGTCTACGGAACTTATATTTGAAGATGTGCAGGAATGGAGTCCGGATTCTCCTAAATTATATGAGGTAAAGCTACAGGCAAAAGTAGGAGAAATTGTGATGGATGACTTAATAGACCGTTTTGGCTTTCGGGAAATTAAGGTGCAGGGAAAAGAAATTTTATTAAATGAAAAGAAATTTCGCATCAAGGGAGTATGCAGACATGAAGATCATCCAGACTATGGATGTGCATTACCATATGCAGCAATTTGTCATGATCTTATGTTAATTCAACAAATGGGCGCCAATTCGATTCGCACGGTGCACTATCCGAATGATGAGATATTTTTGGACTTGTGTGATGAACTGGGCATTTTGGTTTGGGAAGAGAATCATGCAAGAGGAATAGAGGAATCAGAAATGCGTCATCCTCTTTTTGAGACGCAGGCAGAAAATGTTATCAGGGAAATGATAATGAACCATTATAATCATCCAAGTATCTATATTTGGGGCATACTAAATGAATGTGCCAGCGAAACAGAGTTTGGAAGATCATGCTATCAAAAACAATTTGCACTGATCAGGCAATTAGATGCTACAAGACCCTGTACTTTTGCAAGCTGCAAATTTTTTCAGGACATTTGTTTTGATCTGCCGGATGTGATCTCATGTAATATATATCCAAGATGGTATGTAGACAAGCCGGTGCAGCAGTATTTGGCGGAAGTTTGTGATTGGATTAAAGAGGATGGAAAAGGAAAAGATAAACCATTTATTGTGTCGGAGATTGGGGCAGGAGCGCTATATGGCTGTCACAATTCTTATCATGGAAAATGGACGGAAGAATATCAGGCAGAAGCTTTGGCGGAGCAGTTGACAGCGTGTTTAGAATCCTCAGAGTGTATGGGCGTTTATATTTGGCAGTTTTGTGATGTGCGTGTCAGCTCTGAGTGGTTTGCCGGAAGACCGCGAGAGATGAATAATAAAGGAATCGTAGATGAATATCGAAGACCCAAATTGGCATATGAAAAGGTGAAGGAAATATTTCAAAAATACTAAAGTTGATTATAGCAGAAGGTTACATATGCCCTACTGATGAAGTGGGGCATTTAAGGTGTTGCAAATGTTAAGGTGTGCACGATATGATTGCATAAAACGATTATAAATATTATCTATGTCATTTAAAATACAAATTGTAATCCGCATGTTAAGGAAAACTGTATGGAGGATTGATGTCGTATGAGAGGATTAGTATGGGAAACCGCTGAAGAACTGGATTTAAAATTAGCGCAGCGGGTGAGAAATATTCGTCGGAGACGGTCGATATCCCAGAAAAAATTAGCGGATATGAGTGGGGTTAGTTATGGATCTATCAAGCGTTTTGAAACAACGGGGCAAATATCTCTGGTTAGCCTTACAAAAATAGCTATGGCATTGGATATTGCGGGCGATCTGCGGAATGCGTTTACACAGATTCCGTATCAAGATATTCAGGAGGTTATCAATGAAAACAAATGTAAGTAGTAAAGTGTATGTGCCGGAAAAAACTTATTTTGACGGATTGTTTGGCATATTTGCAGATAGCCTTCCGGATGCTTGGGGAAGACGTTTGTTAAATCGGCTTCTTCAGCAGAAAGGCAAAAATCCAGATAGTTATACGGTATTAGACAGATTGGCGATAGTGGGAAATTCAGGAATGGGAAAGCTTGTTTATGAACCGCAGATAGAGATTACCCGGGAAAAAAGAATGGATGAACGGTTGGAAGACTGTGAATACAGTGGTGCAGACGGTCTTGTTTCACTGCACTCGCTCCATTCGCTTTAACTCCGGTAAAACAATAGAGAGCATGGTAATAAAGCAGATGCCGCCACCGATAATATTGGAGGCAGGTTCTGCAAGAAATACGCCATCTGTTCCCATATGGAAGGCAAATGGCATCAGATAGGTTAATGGCACTACGATAATTACTTTACGAAGCAGGGAGAAAAATATTGCCTGCTTCTTTTTATTCAGTGATTTGAACACAGTCTGTCCCATGTATTGCAGATCCATAAAGATAAAAGCGGCAAAATATTGCTTGAGTGCGGGGATAGAGTCCTGTACTAAATTATGGTCAGAGCTGAACACACGGATCAGTGTCCCAGGAACGAGGATGATGAGACACCACATGACAGCGGTATAACTCAGTATCATGATGCTCATTACCAGTCCTGATTTACGGACACGAGACGGGCGTCTGGCTCCGTAATTGTAGCTTAGGATAGGAGAGGCGCCTTCGTTGATCGCATAGATAGGAGTTTCCACGAGTTGGCGTACGCTGGATATGATCGTCATGACGGAGATGTAAATATCGCCACCTGTGATGGAAAGTACGTGGTTACAGCAGATCGATACAAGGCTGTTGGTAAGCTGCATGATAAAACCTGCCGTGCCGAGGCTGACAATATTTTTGGCGTAACCAAAACAGCCGCGAAATTCGTATTTCCGCAGAAGACGTACTTTTAATTCCGCTTTTCGCATCAAAAAATATAAAACAAATGCGGCAGATAGAAATTGCGAGATCACCGTTGCAATAGCGGCACCCTCGACACCCAGTCCAAGCACAAAAATAAATAGGGGATCGAGCAGCAGGTTAGCGGCAGCGCCGACAGCCACAGAGGACATGCCGATCAGGGCATACCCTTGTGCATTGATAAATGGATTCATTCCGACAGCGATCATGGATGGCAGTGTGCCGATCAGATAGATCATTATGTACGGTTGTGCAAAGGGAAGTGCATCCGCAGAAGCACCAAATAACACTAGCAGAGGTCTGGCGGTCAAGAGTCCAACGCTCATGAGGACAATCGCGCCAAAACACAGCATAGTAAAGGAAGTATTCATAATCCGACCTGCCTTGTGTTCCTCTTTCTGACCGCGGTAGATCGAGAAGAGAGGGGCACCTCCACCGCCAAACAGATTGGCGAACGCTGTGATGATCGTAATTACCGGGAAACAAAGTCCGACAGCCCCAAGTGCTTTTGTTCCAACATCCGGGATCCTTGCAATATAAATGCGGTCCACAATGTTGTATAGCAGGTTCAGTATCTGGGCGATCAGCATCGGAAGAGCAGCACCCAGTATGTTTCCGGTAACCGTTCCGTTTTCGAAGTCTATTCGTTTCATAAAAATCAGTCCTATATCATGTAAAGTTTCAATATTAAGTATAACAACTGCTTGCTCAGATGTAAAATGTTTCAATTTTTATAAATATCAAAAAGTGGGAAAATTGTTGCATGAAAAACAAAATAATGATAAAATATTCTTTGGATAGTACAGAAATGAAATATTATATAGATTATTTCTGTACTATCATTACAGGTAGGGTAAACAGTAATGTGTAAGTTATGAGGAATGAAAATGTAGTATGTAATTGATACAAGAGTTGGATATGAGCAACAATGTCTTAAACGGTGCGAGCAATACATTGATGTTTCTTCCTATAGCAAAGTGCTCATTCTGCAGTTTATATCACAAAAACATTTCAAAAAAGAATGGTACGATATGAAAAAAGGCTTTTTCGGGGTTATCTATTTTGATATGTACCCAGAATCCCAGACGCATATCATATCTGCCGCTGCAAGCGACTTTACTTAATAATCAAGAGGCGTTGCCGCGTTTTTTGATGGATTTGTCAAGTGTTTTTAGTAAAAAAATGGGGGATTTTAATAAAGAAGGAATCTGGGGATCTTGTATTTATTGACTTAGAGATTCCGAGAGATTTATAAAACTTTTAAAGGAGGATCATTATGATTAAAAGAGGACGAATAAGTGTATTAATGTTACTGTTGGCTATTGCTTTTGTTTTTTTATTTGGTTTTAACCAAAAGGCAAAAGCAGAATCAGGACTTGTTGATTTAACATATGAAGATTATGAGGGTGTTACACCTAAGCTGATATCTTATTCAGATTGTACATTGTTTGTATCAATAGATAATCAGGAGTTTCAATTTAACTTTGACTCAACTAAAAAAGGCGATATTTTCTTTGTAAGTGGTGATGTCAATGGAACAATATGGATTAACATTGATTCTAATCTATATGAAAGTGATCCGGAACTTTATTTTATAAGTTATGAATTAGAAGGGAATGAAATGTCACTTCATTATTTTAATAAAGGCTATATGCATCTTTCTACTAGTCCATATGTCGGAACGTATGCTTCTTTTCCTTCTGAAAAGGAATATAATTTGCCAAATCTTGATGAATTATCAAAATTACTAAATAACCCCAATACACCTGCGGAATCTAGTCAACCTTCCTTTTCTACTTCACCGGTTATTCCGACAGAAACGCCTAGTGTTACAGTTTCTCCAACCAAGAAACCTATTCCTACAAAAGCACCTACTTCAACACCAAAAGTTGTTAAGGGAAAAATTTCTAAGTCGAAGAAAACTAAAACAAAGGTTTGTTTGTTAAGTAACACTGGTAAGGTTCTAAAAGAAGTTAAGTTCAACAAGAAAACCGGAGTTATGGTGTATAACAAGAAAAAGATCAAAAAGGTGAAGGATGTTTTCTTTACTAAAAAAGGTACTGTAGTGTACTTTACCAAGAGTAAAAAAGCTTACTACTTTATTGGCAAAAAACGTATTTTAATAAAAAGTAAAGTTTCTTCTATAAAAACTTACAAAGGCTTTGCTACCCAACTTGTTATAAAAAAGGGGAAAAAGACAAAAAGCATTAAGTTGAAAAAGTAATTGACACCACATGTTAAATCTAAAAAACGGGCTATAAAAAGATTCTAATCAAGAAACGCTTGTTCCGGCAATACCGGTTCCAGCGTTTCTTTGGTTTGTTTTTTTTATTTTTTGACAAATTGATCGTTCTTCCTGTCAAAAATAGCATATCATCTGATTCGTATTAGAATTAACAAAAGTTGCGAAAAGAAAAAGTGATATCGGCGGTAACACTTTTTATGAAGGCGTCCCAAATGGCAAAAAGAATGAAATAACTATTCGTTCAAGTGCAGCGGAGTATCCTTATTTATGTTGCTTTTGCCAAAGATCAGGAAGACAACTTCGAAATGCGTTTTTTATAACCTTCAAGCTATCATTGTTGTTGAATTTAAAGTCAATAACGAAAGAGCAGTACGATTCCATAGACGGGCAGGACAGATTGTAAAGGATTAGTGGGTGTGCTATAGGTGTGTAAGGTAAAAAATAATAATATCGACAACAACCCATGGTTGTGGTACACTTACAAAAACGACTACAGAGGTGAGACGACTATGATTACTATTATTGACTACGATGCGGGCAACCTTCGCAGCGTGGAAAATGCACTGCAATTTTTGGGAGAAGAGGCAAAGATCACACGAGATCCACAGGAAATCCTGAAAGCGGATAAGGTCATTCTTCCGGGTGTAGGTGCGTTTGGCGATGCGATGGAAAAACTACATAAATACAATTTGGTATCTGTGATTCGTGAGGTAAATGAAAAACAGATTCCGTTTCTGGGCATCTGCTTAGGACTGCAGTTGCTTTTTGAGGAAAGCGACGAGACGCCGGGCGTAAAAGGACTTGGTGTATTGCCGGGCAAGATCAAGGCAATTCCGCCGAAAAAAGGCTTCAAGATTCCACATATGGGGTGGAATTCTATTCAGATCAAAGAGGGAGCAAGACTGTTTCAGGGGATTCCACAGGATGCATATGTATATTTTGTTCATTCCTATTATTTACAGGCTGCAAGAGAGGAAGACGTGGCGGCAACAACCGAATATATCGTACCGATCCATGCTTCGGTAGAAAGCGGCAACACATTTGCGTGCCAGTTTCACCCGGAGAAGAGTGGAGATATTGGATTACAGATATTGAAGAACTTTTGCAACCTTTAACAGAATGGAGAGTCGATAATTATGTTTACCAAGAGAATTATTCCATGTTTGGATGTAAATAATGGACGCGTGGTCAAGGGAGTTAATTTTGTGGATCTGAAAGATGCGGGAGATCCGGTTATTGTTGGAGCAGCATACGGACAGGCTGGTGCGGATGAGCTTGTCTTTTTGGATATTACGGCATCCTCGGATGCCAGAGCAACAAAGCTTGATATGGTACGCCGTGTTGCAGAAACCGTCTTTATTCCGTTTACGGTTGGCGGCGGGATCCGTACCGTGGAAGACTTTCGTCAGGTGCTCAGAGAGGGAGCGGATAAGGTGTCGGTCAATTCGGCCGCGATCGCCAATCCAACCTTGATCTCAGAGGCAGCACTAAAGTTTGGCAGCCAGTGCGTGGTTGTGGCAATTGATGCCAAGAGAAGACCGGATGGTGGCTGGAATATTTATAAAAACGGTGGCAGAGTTGATATGGGCATTGATGCGGTAGAATGGGCGATGAAGGCAGACAAATTAGGTGCCGGAGAGATCCTGCTTACCAGCATGGATTGCGATGGAACGAAAGATGGCTATGATCTGGAGCTGACCAAGATCATTTCGGATAATGTATCAATTCCGGTAATCGCATCGGGCGGTGCGGGCAAGTTAGAGCATTTTCGCGATGCCTTTACGGAAGCGGGAGCAGATGCGGTATTAGCGGCTTCGTTATTCCATTATAAAGAGCTGGAGATCAGAGAAGTGAAGGAATATTTACGAGATCAGGGCATTAGTGTTCGATTGTAGGAAGAGCATAGAATGGAGAGTACCAATGGCAATGATAACCAATGACTGGCTTGATGCGGTAAAGCCGGAATTTAGCAAGGAATATTATAAAGATCTGTTTTGTTTTGTGAAAGACGAATATAGCAAGTGTGTTGTGTATCCGCCTGCAGATGACATTTTTAATGCGTTCCATTTTACGCCTCTTTCCAAAGTGAAAGTTCTAATATTAGGACAGGATCCATATCATAATGTGCACCAGGCACATGGACTTAGTTTTTCGGTGCCACAGGATCAGCGGGAGATACCACCGTCGCTGCAAAATATATATAAAGAATTGCACAATGATCTGGGCTGTGATATCCCGGACAACGGATACTTAAAGAAGTGGGCGGATCAGGGAGTACTATTGTTGAACACAGTGTTGACGGTGCGGGCTCATCAGGCAGGTTCCCATCAGGGCAAAGGCTGGGAACAGTTTACAGATGCAGTCATTCAGGCAGTTAATGCACAGGATCGGCCGATCGTTTATATGCTTTGGGGCAGACCGGCACAGAGCAAGATCCCGATGTTGACCAATCCGAAACATTTAGTACTGAAGGCTCCGCATCCAAGTCCATTGTCTGCATACCGCGGCTTTTTTGGATGCAAACATTTCAGTAAAGCAAATAGTTTCTTAGAGGAGCATGGTATCGCACCAATCGACTGGCAAATTGAAAATTGCCATTGATGTGTGCTATAATGAGCGAGAAACATTACTACCAACAGGACGGGAGGTTCTGGGATTATGAATTTAAGTGACGCAGAGAAGAAGGCAGTAGTTTCTGCAGAGGCACAATTACCGGACGATTTTGTGTTTGGTTTAGATATAGGAACGAGAAGTATCGTGGGGACGGTCGGTTATAGACAGCCTGACGGTCATTTTGTCGTTGTGGCGCAGGCCGCAGTGCAGCATGAAACAAGGGCAATGTTAGATGGTCAGATCCATGATATTGGTAAAGTAGCAGATACGATCCGTTCTGTGAGTGATCAATTGGAACAGTTGACGGGCAAGAAGTTAAATAATGTATGTATTGCTGCTGCCGGTCGTGTATTAAAGACAGTAGAGCAGGAAGCGGAAGTTACCTTTACGACAGAGACTGTTGTGACGACAGAACATGTGTATTCGCTTGACATGCTTGCGGTAGAAAAGGCACATGAGACATTGCGGCAGTCTGATAACAGTGGACTCAAATATTATTGTGTCGGTTACTCGGTCATGCGTTATTATCAGAATGATTATCCGATTACGAATTTGGAGGGGCATAAATGCTCTAAAATACGTACAGAGTTGATCGCAACATTTTTACCGGAAGAAGTTGTGGATGGATTGTATGCAGCCGTGGAACGTGCAGGCTTACATGTCGAAAATCTGACGTTAGAGCCAATTGCTGCGATCAATATTGCAATACCGGAACGTTTTCGCTTGTTGAATATTGCATTGGTTGATGTTGGAGCGGGAACTTCTGATATATCGATCACGAAAGATGGCAGTATTATCGCCTATGGCATGATACCTGCGGCAGGTGACGAATTAACAGAATGTATTGCCAAGCATTATTTGGTAGATTTTCAGGAAGCAGATCGCATGAAGTGCGAGAGTACCGAGCAGGAAGAAGTAGAATTTCAGGATATTATGGGACTGCCGATGACAGTAAAGTCCTCAGATATTGCAGAGGTTGTTCGAGAAAATGTGCAATCGATCACAAAACAGGTTGCAGAGAAGATCATAGAATTAAATGGAGATAAGTCAGTAAGTGCAGTGTTTGTTGTCGGAGGCGGCGGTAAGATCACAGGATTTACAGAATGTCTGGCAGAGTATTTGGGAGTGGCAAAAGAAAGGGTTGCATTGCGTGGTTCGGAAGTGCTTCGTGAGGTTACGTTTTTGCGTCAGGATTTAGAGATAGATTCTCTGCTGGTTACACCGATCGGTATATGTATGAATTATTATGAGCAACGTAATAATTTTGTGTTCGTCTCTGTGAATGGGGAGCGTATTAAGCTTTATGATAAGGGACATCTTACGGTTATAGATGCTGCGCTTCAAAAAGGGCTTACGAATGATAAGGTATTTCCACAGCGAGGCGATGCAGTTGCCTATTATGTACAGGGAAACTTACGTATGCAGCGGGGAGAGCCGGGAGAATCTGCGGTTATCCGCGTGAATGGAGAGGAAGCTTCCATTGCAACGCCAATTCATCAAAATGATGTGATAGAAATTGAAGTATCGACGAAGGGAAAGCCGGGAAGCATAGAGATACAAGCATTGCCGGAGTACAAGAGTGCGATTTCTTTCTATGTCAATGGCACCAAGGTCGACTGTCCTTGCTTTGTCTCTGCAAACGGGCAATTGGTATCTGCGTATTATGAAATTCAAAATGAAGATAAGATTGAGATATTGCCATATTACACATTGGAACAGGTGTTAGACTTTATGGATATTGCTGCGGAGGGGGAAGTACTTGTCAATCATGTTCCGGCAAATCTGCAGACAAAGGTATACGAGAATTTCTCGGTAGATTGCCAAATAACGGACAAGTTTCATGAGACGGAAGCTGCGCCGCAGGAATCCATGGGCAGCAGTGATATGACAGCTATAGAACGATCGCACGAACCGATGTCTGTCGGAGATACGACAGATGAAAGTCAATCGTCAGAAACGGTAAACACAGAGAATATCACAGATGAGCAGCAGAGTCAGAGCTTTGATCCGGAGAAAGATTTTGCGATCACGGTGAACGGCGAACCTTATGCGTTGCATGGGAAGGCACATTACATATTAGTGGATGTGTTAGATATTTACCCGATTGACACCAGTAAGGCGCATGGCGATTATATGGAGATTAAGATAAATGGTATGGATGCAGAATTCAGCCAGCCTTTAGCAGAACACGATGCCGTTATCCTGCGCTGGGTTACCCGTTAGGACTTTAGTAACTCTGGGCGTAAAGTATGCGGTGGAGAAAGGAATGTAGTAATATCATGAAAGTTTGCAGTATAGCCAGCGGAAGCAGTGGAAACTGTATTTATGTCGGCACAGAGAAAACAAACATATTGATAGATGCCGGCATTAGCCGGAAAAGAATTGTGGAGGGACTACACAGTATTGGCGTCGAACCGGAGCAGTTAGACGGCATTTTTGTGACACATGAGCATTCAGATCATATTCAAGGAATACCCATGATGGCAAAGCAATTTGAAGTGCCGATCTATGCAACGGGAGGCACATTAGATCAAATCTGTGAAAAGGATAAAAAAAATGTCATAAAAAGAGAAAATCTATTTCAACTTTATGCAGATCAACCGGTAGGAATGGGTGATATGCAGATCATGCCATACAAAATGTCACATGATGCTGCTGATCCGGTATGTTATACTGTGGAAGCAGACGGGCAAAAGGTCAGCATGGCAACCGATCTGGGGGTGTACGATGACTACATTGTAGATCATTTAGAGGACAGCGATGTGTTGCTGATTGAAGCAAATCACGACATCAGCATGTTGGAGGCAGGACATTATCCGTATCCGCTCAAGCGTCGTATTTTGGGAGAATGGGGACATTTGTCCAATGAGGACTCCGGACGGCTGTTATGCAGTTTGATGGGGAATCATTTGAAATATGCATTTTTGGCACATTTATCCAAAGAGAACAATTATCCGGCATTGGCATATGAAGCAGTACGATGCCAGATATGGGAGGAAATGGGCTCTAAAGAAGTTCCATTTCAGTTACAAGTAGCCGAGAGGGACAAGCCATCACAGCTTGTTACAATATAAAAAGACATACAGATCATGTATGGAAATGGAGGACATCATGAAAAAAACAGTAGTAACCGTAGTAGGTAAAGATAGCGTAGGGATCATTGCAAAGGTATGCACATATCTGGCAAACAACACCATTAATATTTTGGATATCTCACAGACGATCGTGGGTGGCTTTTTTAATATGATGATGATTGTAGATCTGGAAGACTGCGCCAAAGAATTTGGTGTCGTTGTTGATGAATTAGAGCAGATCGGGGAAGAAATGGGCTGCGTTATCAAGGCACAGCGTGAAGATATTTTTGACAAAATGCATCGTATTTAATGACAGAAATGGAGGATACTATGATTAACATACATGAGGTTTTAGAAACCAATGATATGATAGAAAAAGAAAATCTGGATGTGCGTACAATTACGCTGGGCATTAGCTTGCTTAGCTGCTGCGATAACGATTTGGATCGTTTGATTGACAAGATATACAATCGTATTACAACGGTTGCAAAAGATCTTGTCGAAACAGGAAAGGCAATCGAGAAAGAGTTTGGTATTCCAATTGTAAATAAAAGAATTTCGGTAACTCCGATCGCTTTAGTTGGTGCATCCGCATGTAAAACACCGCAGGATTATGTGCGTATTGCACAGACTCTGGACAAGGCAGCCAAAACGGTAGGTGTCAACTTTATCGGTGGGTACAGTGCCCTGGTGTCTAAAGGAATGACGAAGAGTGATGAACTTTTGATCCAGTCGATCCCAGAGGCTCTTGCAACAACAGATTTTGTCTGCAGTTCCGTGAATTTGGGATCTACAAAGACCGGAATTAATATGGATGCAGTAAAAATGATGGGCGAGATCATTTTGCAGACAGCAGAAGCAACCAAAGAGAAAGACAGCATTGGCTGTGCTAAATTAGTTGTATTTTGTAATGCACCGGATGACAATCCGTTTATGGCGGGTGCTTTCCATGGTGTTACGGAGGCAGATGAGATAATTAACGTTGGTGTCAGTGGACCGGGTGTTATGCGCAAGGCATTGGAGTCCGTTCATGGAACAGATTTTGGAACGCTTTGTAATACAGTCAAGAAGACAGCGTTTAAGATTACACGTGTTGGCCAGTTGGTCGCAAGAGAAGCATCAGAGAGACTTGGTATTCCATTTGGAATCATTGATCTTTCTTTGGCTCCGACTCCGGCAATTGGCGACAGCATTGCAGATATTTTCGTGGAAATGGGTCTGGAAAAGGCCGGTGCACCGGGAACGACAGCAGCATTAGCGTTGTTGAACGATCAAGTGAAAAAGGGTGGCGTTATGGCTTCCTCTTATGTAGGTGGATTAAGTGGAGCCTTTATTCCGGTCAGCGAGGATCAGGGAATGATCGATGCAGTGACGGAGGGAGCTTTGACCTTAGAAAAATTAGAGGCAATGACTTGCGTATGTTCTGTAGGTTTGGATATGATCGCTATACCTGGCGATACCAAAGCGACAACGATATCCGGTATCATTGCGGATGAGATGGCGATCGGTATGGTCAACCAGAAGACAACAGCAGTTCGATTGATCCCGGTTATTGGCAAAAAAGTCGGAGAAACAGTTGAATTTGGTGGATTGCTTGGCTATGCACCGGTAATGCCGGTGAATGCTTTTGGTTGTGAAGAGTTTATTAATCGTGGTGGACGCATCCCGGCACCAATTCACAGCTTTAAAAACTAAGCGGTAAGTGACAAAAAGAATCATGTGTATGAATTGTGCCTGATGATCCCGGATTTAGGGGTTATCAGGCACATGGAGGATTAGAGTGAATAATAAAATAAAATCGGCAGATAAAAAAAGACTGCCCTTATGGTCCAAAATATTGATCGGTATTCTGATCGCTGTTATTTTGCTTGGGGGGATCGCATATGGCGTATTTACGTATTATTACCATCAAATGAATATCAAAGGATTAGAAGATAATGATACCCCGGCTGCAAAGGAATATTTTGATACCGATGAAAATACCGGTAATTTGGAAGAGTTGGATCCGAATAGTATTCATTTAGATAGTGCAGAGAGCGTCTCTACCAACAAAGATGTTATCAATATTTTGTTGTGTGGTGAAGAGAGTATTGGTGGTGGAAGAGGTCGCACAGATAGTATTATGATCGCTACGATCAATCAAAAGGACAATCAGCTTAAGCTAACTTCTATTATGCGTGATTCGTATGTGCAGATACCGGGATTTTCGGACAATAAGATCAATGCGGCGTACCATAATGGTGGTATGAAAACTTTGATCAAAACGATCAAGAAAAATTTTGGTATTGCTGTAGATGGTTACGTATTGGTTAATTTTGATTCATTTCAAAAAATTGTGGATGCTGTTGGTGGCATTGATATTACGCTGGACGAACAAGAGGTCAAATACTTAAACAGTACAAATTATATATCAGACACATCTAACCATACGTTGACGGTTGGTAAAAATCATATGAACGGGAATCAAGCCCTTGGTTTTGCACGTGTGCGTTATGTTATGCGTGATGGAGAATGCGGTGATTTTGCAAGAACACTTCGGCATCGTACGGTCATGACAGCACTTTATAAACGTGTGATCGACAAGTCAACACTGGAACTGGTTGCTATGATACCGAAGATCCTGCCGATGCTTACGACCAATATCAAAAAAGAAGATCTGGTCAACTATATTGCGATGGCAGTACAGGTGCGGGATCAGAACAAAAAGATCTATACGCTCAATGTTCCTGTGGAGGGCGGGTATAAGATCACTCGTGCCAGAAAGATGTCGATCATTTTGCCGGATCCGTTGTCTAAGAGTGTCAATAAAATGCAGAAGTTTATTTATGGTAGTACACTCGCAACCAAGGGGGAAAAAGAAGAGGGTGCCAATATTACGGTTGGTCAGTAAAAATGCATGAGAGATGCAGAATGATCCGGATTGAACAATTGTATACAATTATACATTGACGCAAGTATACTTTTGTGATATGATGTGCCGAGGCGAGCTTGTGCGGATTCGACAAGATCTCACCAAAAGAGTAATGGGAATCAATGAAAGGAGAATGACTATGTCATTAGAATTATCAAAGAAAGCAGCAGCAGTTAAGCCGTCATCCACGTTGGCAATCACTGCTAAGGCAAAGGAATTAAAGGCACAGGGCAAAGATGTAGTAGGATTTGGTGCAGGTGAACCGGATTTTAATACACCGGAAAATATCTGCAATGCTGCTATTGATGCGATTAAGAGTGGCTTTACGAAGTATACGCCTGCTTCTGGAACAAATGAGTTGAAAGAGGCAATTTCTAAGAAATTCAAGAGCTTTAACAATCTGGACTATGCACCGGATCAGATTGTGATCAGTAATGGTGGCAAGCATTCTTTGACAAATATATTTACAGCATTGATCAATCCGGGCGATGAAGTGATCATTCCGGCTCCGTTCTGGTTGAGCTATCCGGAGATCGTAAAGCTTGCAGGAGGTGTTCCGGTTATTGTAAAGACAACCAAGGAGCAGAACTACAAGCTGACCGTAGATGATCTTAAGGCTGCGATCACAGACAAGACCAAAGCTCTTGTATTAAATACACCAAATAACCCAACCGGTATGTTGTATACAGAGGAAGAGCTTCGTGCAATTGCAGAAGTTGTTGTTGCAAACGATTTCTATGTAGTTGCTGATGAGATGTATGAGAATCTCGTTTATGGCGAGCAGAAGCATGTCAGCATTGCATCTCTTGGCAAAGATATTTATGACAGAACAATCACTTGCAGTGGTGTGGCAAAGAGCTATGCGATGACTGGCTGGAGAATCGGTTATACCGGATCTTCCAAAGAAATTGCGAAGATGATGGGTAGTGTACAGAGTCATCAGACTTCCAATCCAAACTCCATTGCACAGAAAGCAACCGTAGAAGCATTAAACGGCCCACAGGACTCTGTTGCAGCAATGCATGATGAATTTGATAAGAGACGCAAATACATGTATGAGAGAATCCAGAAGATGCCGCTTGTCAGCTGCATCGAGCCAATGGGTGCATTTTATGTATTTGTTGATGCCGGTGAAGTATTAGATAAGTCTTACAAGGGTGAGAAAGTCGGTACGGTAGCACGCATGGCAGAAATTTTGATCAATGAGTATAACACCGCAGTTGTACCATGCGCTGACTTTGGTTTTGACGATCATTTGCGCTTGTCCTATGCAATCTCTATTGAGCAGATCGAAAAGGGCCTGGATCGTATCGAAAGTTTCTTAAAAGGTTTGGAATAAATGAAACGAATCAAATACATTATTATTATGGCAGCAGTCCTAGTGACTGCTGTCTGTTTTATGATCACATTTTCAAGAAAGAACCAGGCGGGTAAACCGGACCAAGTGTCAGAAGCCTCTTTTGTGTTTGCAGATAAAGCAGAATCCGAGGGGGATTATAGCTATATTGTGCAGCAGGATACGTCGGGAGGTGCATTATTCGATATTTACCGCACCGATAGCAATGGTGTTGAAAAAGTATATGAAAAGCAGTTCTCACATCCGACGATTTTTTGGAAGTATGGCGCGCGAGTGTATATTATACAAGATATTCATGAGAAAAAGCAGATACAGACAACGGTTTACGAGGTATCGGATCCGCAGAAACCTGTGGAAGAGCAAACCTATGAGCAGCAAGGCAGTTTGGTGGGAACCAACCTGTCGGGAGAATATCTGTGGGTTGTGACTAAACAAAAGGACAAGCCGTCTGCCGTAAGTCTATATTTGGGATGCAGGACAAGATATCGGTTATACGCTGCCCGGTGGCAGCTTAAAGAGCCAAAGAATTCGCCAAAGACGAAAGAGGATACCGTCAATGGAGATAAAGCATTGCAAAAAAATAAATGGTATCAACAAGTTCAAGGATCAGATCATACATTAGTTCCTTATGATAGAGATTTAAATTTGCAGGTGAATATAGACTTTGGGAAAGAAGTGACTTTGTGCATGCGATCAGATACCGGAAAGCAGCAGTCCAAAATATATCCTCAAAATCGACCGCAGGAAAATGTGATCGTGGATAACCGACGCGGTTATATTGGATTATGTGTGTGGAATCCGGAAAAATCGACGTATCGGTATGTTTTATTGAATTATAATGCCGCGATAGGGTTTAAGGAAGTGTGGCACAGTGAACAATATGAGACGCCGGTGCTTGGACAGATACGTGCCAATGAGTTGTATTTATTTGCACACGGCACAGGAAAAATACAAGAACTGCCACTCTAACGTTTTTGTCAGAGTGGCAGTTCTTGAAAGAAATCATATATTATGATAAATATTATAAGCGGTCAGCAATATTATAGATCAGCTTTTCACTTTCATCCCATCCAAGGCAAGGATCTGTGATAGATTTGCCATAAACACCATCACCGATCTTCTGGTTGCCCGGTTCAATATAGCTTTCGATCATAACACCTTTGACTAATTTCTTGATCTCATCTGAAACATTACGGTTGTGTAATACTTCATAAACGATCCTTGGCTGCTCATAGTAGCACTTATTAGAATTTGAATGGTTAGCATCAACGATGCAGGCCGGATTCATTAGGTTAAGTTTACTGTACATTTCTGCCAGACGGATCATATCTTCATAATGATAATTAGGCTTGCTCTGATCGTGTTTATTAACGGCACCGCGCAAAATAGTATGTGCATACGGATTGCCATCTGTCTTAACTTCCCATCCGCGATACATAAATGTATGACTTCCCTGAGCAGCGATACAAGAGTTAAGCATAATGCTGTAAGTACCACTGGTTGGATTCTTCATGCCACAAGGAATATCAATACCGCTGGCGGTCAGACGATGCTGCTGATTCTCTACAGAACGTGCACCAATGGCAACATAAGATAAGATATCAGAAAGATATGGCCAGTTTTCAGGATAGAGCATCTCATCTGCTGCAAATAAATGAGTTTCAGCGATAGAGCGAAGATGCATCTTGCGCATAGCGATCAGACCTTCAGCAAGATCGGGTGCTTTTTCCGGATCCGGCTGATGAACGATTCCTTTATAACCCTCCCCGGTAGTACGAGGCTTGTTGGTATAGATTCTTGGAATGATAAGGATCTTATCCTTAACTTTATCCTGAACCTTTGCCAAACGGCCAATATAATCACATACAGAATCTTCGTTGTCAGCAGAACAAGGACCAATGATTACTAAAAATTTGTCAGACTCACCGGTAAAGACTTTCTTAATCTCCTCATCTCTTTGTGCTTTTAACTGTTTGTGGGCTTCCGGAAGTGGATATTCGCTTAATAGCTGCTCCGGTGACATCACTTTTTTAACATAGGTTTTTCCCATATTTTTCCTCCTTCTGCTTTGACATTTGCTGCAAAGCGTATTTTATTTTGTTGTTTTTGGCAGGACAAATAGTTTGTCAAATCTGCCATTCATAGTCAAACAATTTCTTATTCTAAAATAAGTCGTGTAAATCGTCAATTGAAAATTTGCGGGTTTCGTGGTTGAAAATGACAAGATTTGCTCGTCTTTCCGCCATTTTACAGGCTATTTCCTACATAAATGGTAAGAAATAAAATTTTATTGAGAAAAATGATCAAATAGCGGTTCAAATGAGAAAATATACTTATTTATATCGATCTTTTATCGTAAAAAGCGTGTAAATTCGACAAAATCTACATTGAAATTCTTTACTTTTTGGATGCTTAGTGATAAAATATCTCACAGAATTCATAAATTAAGGAGGATAATTCAAAAATGGCTAGAGCAAAACAGTCTATGGATGGAAATACCGCTGCAGCACACGTGGCGTATGCCTACACAGAAGTAGCAGGTATCTATCCTATCACACCTTCCAGCCCGATGGCAGATTCTGTTGATCAGTGGTCTGCAGCAGGACAGAAGAACATCTTTGGAAACACAGTTAAAGTGGTAGAAATGGAGTCTGAAGCAGGTGCAGCAGGTACCGTACATGGTTCCCTTGCAGCAGGTGCACTTACAACTACATTTACCGCATCTCAGGGTCTTTTACTTATGATCCCTAATATGTACAAAATCGCTGGTGAGCAGTTACCTAGTGTATTCCACGTATCTGCACGTACCGTATCTACACATTCTTTGAATATTTTCGGTGATCACAGTGATGTATATGCTTGTCGTCAGACAGGTTTCGCAATGTTAGCAGAGACAAATCCACAGGAAGTTATGGACTTAAGCCCGGTAGCACATCTTGCTGCATTAGAGGGTAAAGTACCTTTCATCAACTTCTTTGATGGTTTCCGTACCTCCCATGAGATTCAGAAGATTGAGAAATGGGATTATGAAGATCTGAAAGATATGTGTCCTATGGACGCAGTTGAAGAGTTCCGTGCACATGCATTGAACCCAGAGCATCCGGCAGCTCGTGGTACTCACGAGAACGGTGATGTTTTCTTCCAGCATCGTGAGGCTTGTAACAAGGCTTATGATGAACTTCCGGCAGTTGTTGAGAAGTATATGAAGAAAGTAAATGAAAAACTAGGTACAGACTATGATCTGTTCAACTACTATGGTGCAGCAGATGCAGACCGTGTTATTATCGCAATGGGATCCATCTGTGACGTAGCTGAGGAAGTTATTGATTACTTAACAGCTAAGGGCGAGAAAGTTGGTTTGATCAAAGTTCGTTTGTATCGTCCATGGTCTTCAGAGGCAATTCTTAAGGTGATTCCTAAGACTGCTAAGAAGATCGCTGTACTTGATCGTACGAAAGAGCCTGGTTCTCTTGGTGAGCCATTGTACCTCGATGTAGTTACTACTCTTCGCGAGGCAGGATTAAATGATATCGTGGTAACAGGTGGTCGTTACGGTCTTGGTTCTAAAGATACTCCTCCTTCATCTGTATTTGCAGTATACAAAGAGTTGGAGAAGGATGCTCCTAAGGCTCGTTTCACAATTGGTATTGTCGATGATGTAACAAACTTGAGCTTGCCAGAGGTTAAGCCGGCTCCTATCACATCCGCACCTGGTACAAAAGAGTGCAAGTTCTGGGGTCTTGGTGGAGATGGTACAGTAGGTGCTAATAAGAACTCTACAAAGATCATCGGTGACCATACAGACAAGTACATTCAGGCATACTTCCAGTATGACTCTAAGAAGACCGGTGGTGTTACCATTTCTCACTTACGTTTTGGTGATAACCCGATCAAGAGTCCATACTACATTAACCAGGCTGACTTCGTAGCATGCCACAATCCTGCATATGTAACACAGGGTATGAAGATGGTACAGGATGTTAAGCCGGGCGGAGTATTCATGATCAACTGCCAGTGGAGTGATGAAGAGTTAGATCATCATTTGAACGCAGAGGCTAAGAAATATATCGCTGATAACAACATTCAGCTTTACACGATCAACGCGATCGATAAGGCAATCGAGATCGGTATGGGTAAACGTACTAACACGATCTTACAGTCCGCATTCTTTAAATTAGCAGACGTTATGCCGATCGATGAAGCTGTTGAGTTCATGAAGCAGGCAGCTAAGAAGTCTTATTCTAAGAAAGGTGACGCTGTCGTAGAGATGAACTACAAGGCAATTGATGCCGGTGTTGACGCTGTACACAAAGTAGAAGTTCCGGATTCTTGGAAAAATCCTGCACCAGATGCTCCAGCTAAGGAGAAGACAGGACGTAAAGAGGTTGTTGATATGGTCAACAAGCTTCTTGAGCCGATCTCCAAGATGGATGGTGACAGCCTTCCGGTATCCGCATTTGCTGATATTGCAGATGGTCAGTTCGTAACAGGAGCTTCCGCTTATGAGAAACGTGGTACTGCAGTAACCGTTCCAGTATGGGATCCGGATACATGTATTCAGTGTAACAACTGTGCATTTGTATGTTCTCATGCAACGATCCGTCCATTCTTGCTGAGCGAGGATGAGGTGAAAGCAGCACCTTCTAATATTAAACTTTCCGATACTAAGCCAAAGGCTGGAGAATATAAGTTCACAATGAGCGTATCTCCTTTGGATTGTATGGGATGTGGTGAGTGTATTACAGTATGTCCTAAGGCAGCTGATGGCGCTATCAAGATGGTACCTCAGGAGTCTCAGGCAGCTGAGCAGCCGGTATTCGACTACTTAGTAGCTAATGTTGGTAAGAAAGACAGCGGATTCGCTGACACAACACCTAAGGGAAGCCAGTTCAACCAGCCACTCCTTGAGTTCTCAGGAAGCTGTGCAGGTTGTGCAGAGACTTCATATGCTAGATTGATCACACAGCTCTTTGGTGAGCAGATGTACATCTCCAATGCAACAGGATGTTCTTCTATCTGGGGTAACCCGGCAGCAACTTCTCCTTATACTGTAAATAAGGATACGAAGAAGGGTCCGGCTTGGTCTAACTCCTTGTTCGAGGACAACGCAGAGCATGGTCTTGGTATGTATGTAGGTCAGAAGTACTTACGTGATCAGGCTATCGAGAATGTAAAGGCTTGTGCAGAGTCTGATAAGGCACCTGCAGAGTTGAAAGCTGCATTCGATGCATTCATGGAGACTAAAGAAGATACAAAGGCTAACGTAGCAGCTACAGATGCTTTGGTTGCTGAGTTAGAGAAAGCAGCAGCTGCCGGATGCGAGAACGCTAAGGCTGCACTTGCTAAGAAAGATTACCTCGGTAAGAAGTCCGTATGGATCTTCGGTGGTGATGGATGGGCATATGATATCGGTTTCGGTGGATTAGACCATGTATTAGCATCCGGTGAAAACGTAAACGTTATGGTATTCGATACAGAGATGTATTCTAATACAGGTGGACAGGCTTCTAAGGCTTCTAATATCGGTGAGGTTTGCCAGTTCGCAGCAGCCGGTAAAGAGATCGGTAAGAAGTCACTTGCTGAGATTGCAATGAGCTATGGTTATGTATATGTTGCTCAGATCGCACTTGGTGCTAACCCTGCACAGGCTGTTAAGGCAATTGCAGAGGCAGAGGCATATCCGGGACCATCATTGATCATCGGTTATGCACCATGTGAGCTTCACGGAATCGCTAAGGGTGGTATGAACCACTGCCAGGATGAGATGAAGAAAGCAGTGAAAGCTGGTTACTGGAATCTCTTCTCCTTCAATCCTTCCAATAAGGCTGAGGGCAAGAATCCGTTCACATTCACATCTGAGAAGGGTGTAAACTTCGACGATTATCAGGCATTCCTGAATAACGAGGCTCGTTATACTCGTCTGATCAAACCATTCCCAGAGCGTGCTGACAGACTCTTCAAGGAATCTGAGGAAGCTGCAAAGGCTCGTTATGAGCACTTACAGAAATTGGTTGAATTATACAAATAATTTGTAATCATCCAAATAAAATAAAGAGGGCGTCTTCTTCGGAAGGCGCCTTTTTCATTTTACATTTATGATCTCAAATTTCGCACATCAAAAATTATCATGCTGTCACGTATTGCTTATTATGTCAGAATACTAAGTATTTTGCAGCCACAACATAGCGATTTCTGCCAGCAGAGAACTATAGTAATTGCCTTGCCGCAATTACGTTTTAGGTGATTTCTAGATTTTGTTGTCTCTGATGATTGATTTACATGCCCTTCGGAAACTCGAAGTCCCGGAAGCAAGGTAATCATCATTTTTGAAAGGGACTTTGCGCTCGTCGTTACTTATGTCTTGTATTTCAGAGACTTAACAAAATAATAAATCACGTTGCGGAAAGGGCAGTGGGAGAGTATAATGATGGTGTTGGTGCAAATAACGGAAATATTTTCGTAGTACTATTTGCAGAGATAACAGATATTTTTATGGAGGTACAATATGAGAAAAGTGACAAAACAAGTAATGGCAGTCGGCATTGCGATTGCGTTGGCGGCCACTTCCGTGCCAATGACCACGCAAACAGTAAGTGCAGCCAAGAAGACAGCAGCTAAAAAAGCTGGTAAGAAATCAAGCAAGAAATCGAGTAAGAAATCTAAGAATACGATTTCGTTGAAAGTTGGCAGTAAGAAAAAATTAAAAGTCAAGGGTGTTTCTAAAAAGACCAAGATCAAATGGAAGAGCAGCAAGAAAAAAGTTGCAGCCGTATCCAAGAAAGGAGTCGTAAAAGCCAAAAAGGCAGGTACGACCAAGATTACTGCAAAATATGGTAAGAAAAAGAAGGTTTGGACCGTAAAAGTCACCAAAAAGACAGCTAAGAAAGCTGGCGTTGCTTCTGTTGCTGTATTAGATGGCAAGACAGTGCGCGTAAATTTGACGGCGGCGAAAGCCTTAAAGGCATCTAACTTTGTGGTTCGCAAGAAAGCAGACGGATCAGGACAGTTTGCATACGCCCTGCGCGTTGCAAGTGTAACAAAGCTCAGCTCTAAGGTGTATGAGGTAAGCTTGGCTACCGATGATAACATCCCATACGATATAAATTATATTGAGGATGGTGATTATGTACAGGTAACAGTATCTGCATTACCGGGTAATAAATCAGGACAAACACAATATTGTTATACAAAAAATGCAGAAGCCAGATACTTTACGGGGGTTGTTGGAGACAAGATAGAACGTTCCGTGGGATTTTCACAGAGTCATACCGGTTATTTAAATAGCATGAAGATCACCGGTGTGCCAAATGGTTTGACTGCCAAGATGCAAGGTGATTATTTCAAATTGGAGGGAACCTTAAAGACTGCCAAGGCAAGTATTATGACACTTACGGCAAAGGATGAAAAAGGTAAAAAACTGGTGCAGAAATATAGTTGTTATGTTGGTAGTTCCAGCGTAATGTACAGCTGATATGTAATGACCTCTTGTCAAGTACAAATTAACAGAAATCACCACAAACTT
>ENA-OURU01000903-OURU01000903.1-human-gut-metagenome-genome-assembly--contig:-NODE-903-length-41520-cov-5.113083_pt1 | contig 41520 bp, 40 predicted proteins | sample MGYA00242137_ERZ509064 | MGnify/ENA primary metagenome ERZ509064 (study PRJEB26280, sample SAMEA2338777) | human gut metagenome | biome: human gut; feature: human-associated habitat; material: faeces...
GGGGCTTTTGCCCCCGACTTCATTTTTATTCTTTTATAAAAGTTCTCTGATTATTTTATCGTACCTTATACTTCAGTACTTTAATAATCGTAATTATTTCTTTGGTGTAATTTCTTTATTCCCACCCATATATGGCTGAAGAACCTCAGGAATCTTTACAGATCCGTCTGCCTGAAGGTTATTCTCAAGGAATGCGATCAACATTCTCGGTGGAGCAACAACTGTATTATTCAATGTATGTGCAAAGTAGCTGCCTTTTTCACCTTTAATACGGATACCAAGTCTTCTTGCCTGAGCGTCTCCAAGGTTGGAGCAACTTCCTACTTCGAAATATTTTTTCTGTCTTGGTGACCATGCCTCTACATCTACTGATTTTACTTTCAGATCAGCCAGGTCTCCTGAACAACATTCCAGAGTACGAACCGGAATATCCATGGAACGGAAAAGATCTACTGTATTTTTCCACAGCTTGTCATACCACTCTTTACTGTCTTCTGGCTCGCAGACAACAATCATTTCCTGCTTCTCAAACTGATGGATTCTGTATACCCCACGTTCCTCAATTCCATGAGCACCTTTTTCTTTTCTGAAACATGGAGAATAGCTTGTCAGAGTCTGTGGCAGCTCTGTCTTATCTAAGGTTGTACCAATAAATTTACCGATCATAGAATGTTCACTTGTACCGATAAGATAAAGGTCTTCACCTTCGATCTTATACATCATTGCGTCCATTTCAGCAAAGCTCATAACGCCTGTTACAACATTGCTTCTGATCATAAACGGCGGAACACAATAAGTAAATCCTCTGTTGATCATGAAATCTCTTGCATAAGCGATTACTGCTGAATGCAGTCTTGCAATATCTCCCATCAGATAGTAGAATCCATTTCCTGCCACTCTTCTTGCAGCATCAAGGTCAATTCCGTTAAAAGATTCCATAATCTCTGTATGATACGGGATTTCAAAATCAGGAACAACCGGCTCTCCAAATCTCTCTACCTCAACATTTTCACTGTCATCTTTTCCGATCGGTACAGAAGGATCAATAATATTTGGAATGATCATCATATTCTTTTTGATCTTTTCTTCTACCTCTTTTTCTTCTTCAGAAAGTTCATTGATTCTTCCGTTACTCTCTGCTACTTTCTTTTTCAGTGCTTCTGCTTCTTCAAGCTTCTTCTGAGCCATCATTGCACCAATCTCTTTGGAGGCTTTATTTTTCTCTGCACGAAGTGCCTCTACTTCCTGCTTGATTTCTCTGTTTCTTTTATCCAGTTCGATCACTTCATCTACCAGAGGAAGTTTTTCATCCTGAAACTTATTCTTAATATTCTGTTTTACAACATCCGGATTGCTTCTTAAAAATTTAATATCTAACATAATTCTTTCCTTTCATTCCCTTTACTTAATTTTTAGAACTTTTTATATCATATTCTTCCTGATAGATTGCTTTTTCCAAACAATCTCTTTCTTCCTCAGAAAGCTCAATATAACTTTCACCTTTTATCACTTCTTTGATATAAGTATAACATCCTTCTCTGCTATGCATTGCATTAAGAATCCATCCTGTATTATTTTCATCCAACATAGTCAATGCAAAACTGAGATCTCCTCCCATCTCATGAAATGCGTCATACTTTACAATACCAACTTTCTGATAATGTCCTTCCATCTTTTTATAGATTTTATCAATTTCTTCTCGATTTTCTTCTGCAAGCTTTTCAATTTTTTTCAGCTTTTCAAACCGGCGAAAGATTGATTTTTCCAGACTCTTTCCATTTTTCCCCTTCATAAATACATTATAGCTGTTCTGTAAGCGATTATATTTATCATAAACCAGACATAGTAATACGATAATTGCCACTTGCAGCACAAATAGAATAACAAACAGGTAGAACGGATCTATCCCGAGACTCCCTAGTATTCCGCCCATTATTTATACATCTCCTTTTACTTATTCTCCCCTTGGTATTGTCATGAGCAGATCATAAATACGCTCAAGTTCTTCCTCTGAATAATATTCTATCTCGATTTTTCCTTTTCCATTCGCTTTTTGGTTCACACTAACTTTTGTTCCCATAATATTCTTTATCTGCTCTTCTATATTTTCATATATGAACGTATGTTCTGGCTTTTCTTTTTTAACTTCCTTTTTAGGATTCTTAAGTGCTTTTACCAACTTTTCAGTCTCTCTTACACTTAATTTTTCATCAAAAATCTTATTTGCCAGTATGAACTGCTGTTCTTCATCATCTATTGCAAGTAACGCTCTTGCATGTCCTGTACTGATCATATCATCTATGATCATTTGCTGGACTCTTGGACTCAGTTTCAGCAGACGCATCGAGTTAGTAACTGCTGTTCTGCTCTTTGATACCCGTTCTGCAACTTCATCCTGCTTTAACTGAAATTCCTGAAGAAGTCTTTTAAATGCCATAGCCTCTTCAATAGGGTTCAGGTTCTCTCTTTGAATATTTTCTATCAGAGAAATTTCAACAATTTCCTGGTCTGTATAGTCTTTTACAATAATCGGAACTTCTTTGATTCCTGCAAGTTTTGCAGCACGCCATCTTCTTTCCCCGGCAATAATTTCATAATAATTTTTCTTTTTTTGCACAAGAAGTGGCTGTAAAATACCGAATTGCCTGATAGAATCTGCAAGTTCCATAAGTGCATCTTCATCAAAATCTTTTCTGGGCTGATCCCGGTTCGGTTCAACCTCATTGATCCTTACCATGATTTCTCCCGATTTTGGTGAATCATTCTCCTTTTCCTGCTTCTTTTCAACTTTTGAATCAGAAATGTCATTTTTTTTATTAGGTATAAGACTATCAAGTCCCTTACCTAATCCACTTTTCTTCCCCGGCATATTTATTCTTCTCCTTTATTGATCACTTCTTCTGCTAATAACAGATAGCTCTCTGTTCCCTTTGATTTTGGGTCATAGAGATTGATTGGCATTCCATAACTTGGTGCCTCGGCTAATCTTACATTTCGCGGAATGATCGTCTTATAGATATTCTGATTCAAATTATCCTTTACATTTTCAACAACCTGCAAAGATAAATTTGTTCTTGCATCATACATAGTAAATACAACACCCTCAATCTCCAGTTCTGGATTCAGGCGTTCCTGCACAAGTTCAATCGTATGAATAAGCTGGCTTAATCCCTCCAATGCGTAATACTCACATTGAATTGGAACAAGGACCGAATCAGATGTTGTCATTGCATTAATGGTCAACATACTAAGTGCCGGAGGACAATCAATAATGATAAAGTCATATTTTTCTTTTACTTTGTTGACTTCATCCCTGAGAATGTATTCTTTATTGTCCACACCTATCAATTCAATCTCTGCGGCCGAAAGATCTATATTTGATGGAAGAACATCGAGATTTTCAATTACTTCTTCATATATACACTCTTCTATTCCTATATTTCCAATTATCAGATCGTATACTGTTTTCTCGACTTCATTTTTATCGACTCCAAGACCACTGGACATATTCCCCTGTGGATCCATATCAATTGCCAATACTTTTTTTCCAAGACTAGCTAATGATGCCGATAAGTTAATTGCCGTTGTCGTCTTCCCTACACCGCCTTTTTGATTAGCGATTGCTATAATTCTTCCCATCTTCGTACTCCTTTCTTTCGGACACTTCATTATTATATCATCTTTCTTTTCATTATTCCATAACATCATCTATTAAAAATCAAAAAAATGTTTCACGTGAAACATTCTTTATTAACTTTTTATGATTTACGACTAACGTTTCACGTGAAACATTCTTTATGTCTTTATTTGTTTTACAAAATGTAGTATAATTATGTCAGATGATGCTCACCATTTTACAGGCAAAATTATCATTTTTGCATCATTAAATTTATAAAGGCAGGTGACTATTTTGAGTTTAAAGAAAAATCTTACATTTTTTACTGCACTGACCGGGACAGTAATTGGTACGATGCATGTAGTGAACAGAATCTTTCAATACATTTCTACCGCGGATAATATGCTTTCAGATGATAAATACGATTACTATAATTGGAGATTTGGAAAAATTACTTACAAGAAGACCGGATCAGGATCACCCGTTCTCCTGATTCATGATTTAAATGTATGTTCTTCTTCCTACGAATTTGAAAAAGTCTGTTCCAAATTATCAAAGACAAATACTGTATATTCGATAGATCTGCTGGGATGTGGTCGTTCAGATCGTCCTGCATTTACTTATACTAATTTTCTTTATGTAGAGCTGATTACTAACTTTATCAAGCATATTATTGGAGAAAAAACAGATGTAATTGTATCCGGTGAATCGTGTCCATTTGTATTGATGGCATGTGCTAATGATGATTCTATTATTAATAAGGTAGTGATGATTAATCCTCCGAATCTTGTAAAAATGGCCAAAATACCTACTAAAGCAAGTAAATTATTTAAAAAGCTTATTTTTACACCGGTTATTGGTACATTTATCTACAACTTGAATGTAAATAAGAAGACAATCCTTCAGAAATTTATCTTTTCTTATTATTATGCTCAAAATGATATTAAAGAAAGGGATATTCTGACTTATTTTGAATCATCCCATAAAGACCATACGCATTCCAAATATCTTTATGCTTGTCAAAAGTCACGATATTTAAATGCAAATATTGTTCACTGCCTTTCCAGACTGACGAACAGTATTTATATTATAGTTGGAAATTCTAACCCGGAAAATATTCTTGCAGCTAATGAATATCAGAATTATCTTCCTTCTATTGAAATTAAGGGAATCGCAAAGACAAAACAGATGCCACATATGGAAAAACCTGAAGAGTTCTTTAGCGATGTAAAGATTTTCTTATCTGATGCTCAATAATTAAATTGATGCCAGGGTCAAAAGGTCTGAAACCACGTGTGCTTGCACACTGGTGGTAGAATGACCTTGAGACCCTGGCATCTTAAATTTAATACGCTCAATACTTAATGAGATATGTAATTTTAAGCGATTTTCAAATGAGTTTTCCACAAAAAGTAAAAAGTTATCCACATTATCCACATAAGACATCAACATCATGTGAATATCTTATGTGGATAATGTGGATAACTTTCTTGTTGTTTTACTTTTTTAAAGGTTCTTTTGATGGCAAACCTGCTTTTCTTGGATATTTCCCGGCTGTATTCTTAACTTTTTTGATTTTCACAAGCGATCTTCCCATGTCTGTACCGGGTAACTGGAATTTATCCACATCTGTTATCTTTCCTCCCAGTACTTTTACTGCAAATTCTGCATCTCTTATCTCTTCATCAGAATCCCCACTTTTATAGGAAATAAACTCTCCTTCTACTTTTACAAACGGAAGACAATATTCACTCAATGTCGCAAGATTTGCCACTGCTCTCGATACACACAGATCAAAACATTCTCTGTATTCCTTTTTCTTTGCAAAATCTTCTGCTCTTCCATGAATTGTACGGATTTTTTCCAATCCCAACGTACGAATCACTTCATCAAGAAATTTAATTCTTTTATTTAATGAATCCAATAATACAACTTCCAGCTCCGGATACACTATTTTAAGTGGTATTCCCGGAAATCCGGCTCCTGTTCCTATATCGATCACCGACTGAACCTGATGCATATCCTTCACTCTCGCGATTGAAAGACTGTCTGTAAAATGCTTTAAGTTTACTTCTTCATACTCCGTAATTCCTGTAAGATTCATTACTTTATTCCATTCTACAAGAAGTTCATAATATTGATCGAACTGTTCTTTCTGATGTTCATTCAACTCTATTCCAAGATTTGCAAGCTCTTCAGTAAATTTTTCACCGCTTCTGCTCTCTCTCTGTTCTTTCTCCACTGTCACCCTCCTATATTCTTTTTGCTGCTTTACATTTTGGGGTATAATATATAGTATATAATATATCGCATGCTATATATCATATCTTAATCGACCCATCTGGTGCCTGAAGCTGCTTTGCAGCGATCATGATCGTCATTCGCCGCTCGCACTGAAAAAGCTGTGCTTTCTCCTGCTCGCTAACCCCCATTCTATCCTGTATATATAATATAAATCTATTTTTTATTTACTTCCAAGATATACAAGAAGGACTGAGATATCTGCCGGTGATACTCCGGAAATCCTCGATGCCTGACCAATAGAAGCCGGACGGATCTGATTCAGTTTCTGCTTAGCCTCCAGCCTGAGACTCTGAATTGAATCATAATCAATATTTTCCGGTATCCGCTTATTCTCAAGTTTCTTAAACTGCTCTACCTGACGCATCTGACGCTTAATATAGCCGTCATATTTTATATTGATATCGACCTGTTCCTTCACATCATATGGAAGCTCCGGCCGTGCATTGTCCACCGGAGCCAGTTTTTCATAGGATAATTCCGGTCTGCGGATCAGCTCTGCCAGTGTGGTTCCTGATGTAAGCGGCGTACTTCCGTATGCCTCCAATAACTTCTGCACTGCTTCTGAAGTACCTAAATTTACATGATTAACACGCTCTATTTCCTTTGCGATCAGTTCTTCCTTTTTCAGCAGGCGTGCGTATCTTTCATCATCAATCAATCCAACCTCATGCCCGATTGCCGAGAGTCTGATATCTGCATTATCCTGCCTTAAAAGCAGCCTGTATTCTGCTCTTGAGGTCATCATACGATACGGTTCGTGGCTCTCTTTTGTAACCAGATCATCGATCAGGACACCGATATATCCCTGGGAACGGTCAATCACGATTCCTTCTTTTCCCTGCAATTTTCTTGCAGCATTAATTCCTGCGATCAGCCCCTGTGCAGCCGCCTCTTCATAACCGGAACTTCCATTAAACTGTCCACCGCTGAAGAGTCCTTCGATTGCTTTAAATTCCAGGGTACTCTTTAACTGCCGGGCATCAATGCAGTCATATTCGATTGCATATGCATTTCTTATAATCTTTGCATGTTCCAGTCCCGGAACACTCCGATACATCTCATACTGAACATCCTCAGGCAGTGAGCTGGACATTCCACCCACATACATCTCCGTGGTCTCATTTCCCTCCGGTTCAATGAACACCTGATGTCTGTTCTTATCCGGGAACTTAACGACTTTATCTTCAATAGACGGACAGTATCTCGGACCTGTTCCCTCAATCGCCCCTGAAAAGAGCGGTGAACGGTTCAGATTGCTTCTGATGATCTCATGCGTCCTTTCATTTGTATAGGTCAGCCAGCAGGAAGCCTGGTCAATCTGAACACTTTCCGGGTCTGTCGTAAAGGAAAACGGCACAACCCGTTCATCCCCCTTCTGCTCTTCCATTTTTGTAAAATCAATGGAAGTTTTATCAATCCGGGCAGGTGTTCCCGTCTTAAACCGATACATTCTGATCCCCAGTGCTTTCAGACTGTCAGTCAGGTAATTTGCACTTTGCAGCCCGTTAGGCCCTGTATGCGTGCTTATTTCGCCGTAAATGCAGCGAGCCTTCAAATATGTGCCTGTGCATAATACGACCGCTCTACAGCGGTATATCGCCCCTGAATAGGTCTGTACACCGGTAATCTTCCCGTCTTCTGTCAGAAGCTCTGTTACTTCCATCTGCCGGATATCCAGATTCTCCTGCTTCTGCAGTACCTGACGCATGGTTCTGCTGTAATTTGCTTTATCAGCCTGAGCTCTGAGCGAATGAACTGCCGGTCCTTTGGAGCTGTTCAGCATCTTTGACTGGATAAATGTACGGTCAATGACCTTTCCCATTTCCCCGCCAAGTGCATCCAGTTCTCTTACAAGATGACCTTTGGAACTTCCACCGATATTTGGATTACACGGCATCAGTGCAATACTGTCTACACTTACCGTAAACATCACTGTCTTAAAACCAAGCCTTGCCGTTGCCAGTGCCGCCTCACATCCTGCATGCCCTGCACCGACTACAGCCACATCATATTCATCTTTATTTTCCCATACAGAATTTGCTGAATATTTCATTTACTAAATCTTCTCCCATTGATTCTCCCGTAATATTTCCAAGTTCTTCATAAGCATCCATCAGATCGATCGAATAAAAATCCTCCGGCATACCGTTTTCGATACTTTCTATTACTTTTTTCATACTTTCCAGTGCATTCACCAATGCATTTTTCTGTCTCGCATTGGTAATATAAATTTCCTCATTAAAGGAAATATTTCCACGCAGGAACATTTCCTTTAATGTATCCTGAAATGTCTGGATTCCCTGCTCTTCTTTTGCGGAAATCTGGATCACCGGAATATTTTCTGATACTTGATACCTCTGACCTTCTGATTTTTCTGTCTGCTCTGCTTCTTTTTTCAGATTAGAAATTTTTTCACGGATGAGGTTTTCATCAACCACCGTCTCCAGGTCTGATTTATTCAAAAGTATAATTGCTTTCTTATCATAAATCAATTCCATGATTTTTTCATCATTTTCATCCAGTTTTTTTGATGCATCCACCACATAAATAATCAGATCGGCTTTCTGAGCATATTCTTTTGCTTTATCTACACCCATTTTTTCTACTAAATCCTCAGTCTGACGGATTCCCGCAGTATCGATCACATTCAGATTCAGTCCCTGCAGTCTGATCTGTTCCTCCAGGACATCCCTGGTTGTTCCTGCAATATCAGTTACGATCGCCCGCTCATGCCCTGCAAGCAGGTTTAAAAGAGAAGACTTCCCGGCATTCGGTTTTCCCACAATTACAGTCTGAATCCCCTCTTTCATGATTCTTCCATCATCCGCAGAGTCAATCAGTTTCTGTAATTTTTCAATGATCTCTTCTGACACGCCTTTCAATATTTCTCCATATCCATCCACACTGATATGTTCCGGGTCATCCAGTGCCGTTTCGATAAATGCAGTATGATACAGAATCTTACTCCGCAGTTCATTAATGGCTGATTTCACACTGCCTTTCAACTGACTGACAGAACTCTGCAGGGCATATTCATTTTCAGAATTGATCAGGTCGATCACCGCCTCTGCCTGTGACAGATCCATTTTCCCGTTCAGGAAAGCTCGTTTAGTAAATTCTCCCGGTTCTGCCGCTCTTGCACCGTATTTCAAAACCGTTTCCAACACCCTGCTCACTACATACGTTCCACCGTGACAATTAATTTCTACTGTATCCTCTCCGGTAAATGTCCGTGGTCCATGCATGACCATCATAAGGACTTCATCCACCGTCTCTTCTCCGTCTGCAATATGTCCATAATGAATTGTATGGCTCGGCACTTCTGTTATCTTTTCTTTTCCCCTGTATACTTTATCTGCTATTTCCAGAGCCTCGTTTCCGCTCAGTCTGACGATTCCAATTCCTGAATTGGTCATCCCTGTGGAAATAGCCGCGATCGTATCCTTTTTCATATTCACACTGCCTTTCTAAAGCTGAAAAAAGGACGTTTCACAACCTCACGAAAGTATCCGTGAAGCGTAAACGTCCTTTCGCTTCAAATGATTATCTCTTTAATGTTATAACAACTTTTCTGTAAGGCTCTTCTCCTTCACTGTGCGTCGTTACATAAGGATCTGACTGAAGTGCTGAGTGAATGACCCTTCTTTCATACGGATTCATTGGCTCAAGTGCAACCGGTCTTCTGTTCCTTTTTACTTTATGTGCAATGTTCTTTGCAAGATGCTTCAACGTCTCTTCTCTTCTTGCCCGATAATTTTCTGTATCAAGCTTTACTCTTACATAACCATCCTGATGCTTGTTCGCAACACGGTTTGCAAGATACTGAAGAGAATCCAGCGTCTGACCTCTCTTACCGATCAGGATTCCCATATGCTCACCACGCAGGTCTGCACAAAGTGCTCCATCTTCATCGATAGAAATTTCGATCTCAACTTCCATATTCATTGCCTTCATTGTATCTGCAAGGAAAGTCTTTACTGCTTCAACTGTCTGTGGCTGAACCTCTGCAAGTTCTCTTGCTTTCTTCGGCTCTTCTGCAGGCTTCTCTTCCTGCTTCTCAACCACAGGAGCCTCTTCTTTTACTTCTGCTTTTACCGGCTCTGCAGTTTCTTCTAATTTTTCTTCCCTGATTTCTTCAACCGGTGCAACCGGTTCTTCCTCAACAACTTCTGGTTCTGATTCAGGCTTTCTTCTTGCCTCGATCACTGCCTGCTTCATACCGATTCCAAGGAATCCGGAACTTCCCTTTTCAATTACTTCATATTCCAGTCTGTCGCTTGTTACGCCTAACTGAATCATTGCCTCTGTAATAGCGTCATCTACTGTCTTAGCTGATACTCTGATACTACCATTCATCTCGATTCCTTCCTTTCTCATACTCAGATACTTTTACCGATCTGATCAGGACAGACAACTCTTTATCTTTATTTTCTCTTTTTCTTTTTAGAATCCTTTTCCGCACTTTCCACCTTTGGTTCTGCGGTCTCAAGTCCCTGATTATATCTGCTTACAAGATTTGCCTTTGAAGTAAGGCTGCCCGGCTTTGCTTTCTGAGCCCTTGCCTGAGCCTCCTGAATCTTTGAATCTCTTTCGGATTCACTGATCCCCGACTGTCCTTTTGTCACTTTTCCGGCATTTCTTGTACTTGTTGTAGCCATCTTATTGATTTCTTTTGCCGGAGCACCATGCTTCTCTCTCTTCTTCTGAGCTTTTTTCTGATTCTCTGCGATCATTTCATCCAGAGACTTTGTGCTAAGGTACTTATTGATTGCAAGCTGCTGTATGCATCTTACAATTGCACTTGCTGCCCAGTAAAGACCAAGACCTGCCGGAAGTGTGAATCCCATTACGACTGAGATCAGCGGCATCGTATATGTCATGGCATTCATAGAACCTGCCATCGGGTTGTCCTTATCTGCTGAAGCTGCATTTGGCTGAAGCTTCACACTGATAAACTGAGTCAGACCTGCAAGAACAGGAATCAGTACTGCAAGGATCACTCCGACGATAGAACCGTTATGAAGTGCTGTTGTCAACTGAGTGAGTGGCTGCTCACCGATATTGATTCCAAGGAAACTGTTCAGGTGAGTTACCTGGTTCATCGTCTGATGAGCAAGATCCGAAATACTCGGGATCTTATCTAACAGCTTATCCCATGTGGAATCCTGAAATTTATAAAGTACATTTACGATTGTATCTACCTGAGAATAATCATTTGTCTTTGCACTCATGAGAACCGGGCTTGCTTCTCCGATCTTCTCCATGATCTTCTGGAATCCATCTGTATTCATGATGGCTTCTGTTACAGGCATATAGACATTCTTCACACCCTTAACGTAGGTCGGAATGTCTCTGATTACAGGATACAAAGCAAAAAGAATCGGCATCTGGATCAACATTGGAAGACATCCGCCGCTCATGGAAGTTCCGTACTTCTCATAAACCATATTGATTTCTTCCTGCTGCTTCATCATTGAAGCCTGATCTTTCTTTCCTTCGTATTTCTTCTGGATCTTTCTGATCTCAGGCTGCATTACAGCCGACATTTTTGAAAATTTCTGTTGTTTGATTGTAAGTGGGATCATCAGAGTATAAACGATGATTGTGAAAATGATGATACATACACCAATGTTCTCAATTCCGATCGCACTCAGAACATTAAAGATCCCGTTCATTACCTGACCCAGCAGCCAGGCAATCTGCTTGATAATAGGCCAGTCTCCATAGCCTGAAGCTAAAAGTCCATAAACTTCCATTACTTATCCTCCTTAAGGTACCGGATCATATCCGCCTTTTGAAAAAGGATTGCAGCGCAGGACTCTCCATATTGCCAGCACACCGCCCTTTAAAGCACCGTATTTTTCGATTGCTTCAAGTGCGTACTGCGAACAAGTTGGATAATATTTACACGTATTATATCTTTTCATTTTGGATAAATACTTTCTGTAAAAGCGAATCATCCATAAAAGGATGCGTTTCATATGCGCCACTTCCCTTTCAATGATCGTTTCAGATATAGATGTGATGAAGCTTTCCAAGATGGATCAGTGCATTCTCAATCTCATGGTAAGACTTTTCCTTCGCACTTGTTCTCGCAATGACTACAATGTCATATCCACACTGGAAATGTTCTTCCGATAACCGGTAGCTTTCTCTGATCAGCCGCGTAAGATGATGTCTGACCACACTGTTCCCTACCTTTTTACTGACTGATATACCGACTCGGTTCTTATTTTGTTCATTGGGGATAATATACATTACAAGACATTTATTTGCATAGGACTTTCCATTCTTATAGACATACTGAAAATCCCTGTTTTTCTTTAAAGATTCGGAAAATTTCATCAATACCCTCTTCACTGCTTTTCATGCATTTAAGCTTTTTTAAATAGAAGAAAAGGCCACATATATGCGGCCTATGCTGATAACTGCTTTCTTCCTTTTGCTCTTCTAGCTGCCAGAACTTTTCTTCCGCCTGCTGTACTCATTCTTGCTCTGAATCCGTGAACTTTAGATCTTGATCTCTTTTTTGGCTGAAATGTCATTTTCATTTTCTTACACCTCCCTTTACCTGATATACCTTATATAATAAAGTATTCACAATATTAACTCTTCTACTGTCTCCATTCGAGAAGACATCGCTCTAAATTATAATTGGAAAATGCCCTAAAGTCAAGCATTCTGTTGCAATTTTCACCTGTAAACTTTTAAATTTTTTTGATTTTTAATTTTCCCACATAAACGTGGATAAAATTAAAAATCCCGCAAAGCCTTATTTTATCGGCATTACAATAGTTTCTCCACACATTTATCCCACCCTTATCCATGAGTTATCCACAAAGTTATCAACATATGTGGATAACTTGTGGAAAAGCTGTGTATAACAACTAAATATTGTGTAGAAAACTATAAAATAATGTCGGAAAACCTTGTATTTCCTCGATTTTTGCGGTGTGGAAACTGTTTACAAAGTTATACACATTGATTTTTCATTGCTTATGAAGCTTTTTTGATGTAGAATGTAGTGGAGAGAGTCTACCCAAATTTCTCTCTATTATATTGATTAGGAGTTACTTTCGATGAACATTGTAGAAAAAAATTGGAATCAGATATTAAATAAGATGAAGCAGGAATACTGTTCGTCAAATATTGCCTATAATACCTGGGTTGCACCTTTGACTGTCTATGAAGTCAAAGATAATACTGTATACATTCTTGTCAAATTAAAGGCAAGTCTTGAACATATTGAAGAAAAATATCTGCTTCCTTTTAAAGTCTGCATCGCTGAGATTACCGGTGTAGAATATGAAGTTGCCTTTGTTACGGAAAATACCGCCGTAATTCAGGAGAAAAAGGACATTGCAGTTAAAAATACCCGTGTTAATGCAATTTATGAAAAAGCAAATCTGAATCCGAAATATACATTTGATACCTTTGTTGTCGGAAGCAACAACCGTTTTGCACATGCTGCTTCTGTTGCGGTTGCTGAATCTCCGGGCGAAAGCTACAATCCTCTTTTCTTATATGGAGGTGTAGGACTTGGAAAGACTCATCTGATGCACTCGGTTGCCCATTATATTTTAAAGCACGATCCGTCTAAAAAGGTACTTTATGTAACCAGTGAGACCTTTACGAATGAACTGATCGAAGCTCTGAAAGTCGGTAAAAATGGAAATGAAATGGCTATGACCAGCTTTCGTGAAAAGTACCGGAACAACGATGTACTTCTCATCGACGATATCCAGTTTATTATAGGTAAGGAAAGTACACAGGAAGAGTTTTTCCATACCTTTAATAATCTGCACCTTGCCGGAAAGCAGATCATCATCTCCAGTGATAAACCTCCAAAAGATATGGAAACACTGGAGGCCAGACTTCGTACCCGTTTTGAATGGGGTATGATCGCAGATATTTCCTCACCTGATTATGAGACAAGAATGGCGATCCTGCGTAAAAAAGAAGAACTGGACGGACTGGAAAAATACCATATTCCAGATGAAGTTATGCAGTATATCGCCAATAATATTAAATCCAATATCCGTGAGTTGGAGGGATCTCTGAATAAACTGATTGCTCTTTCTAATCTTGAAAATAAACCGATCGACATTCCTCTTGCTGCCGAAGCATTGAAAGATATGATTTCACCGGATGATAACCGTGCCGTTTCACCGGAATTGATCATTGAAGTCGTTTCCGAACACTTTAATGTACCTGTTGCTGAACTGAAAGGCAAAAAAAGGAACGCTGAAATCGTACTTCCACGCCAGATTGTCATGTATCTTTGCAGAAATATGACTGATACACCGTTAAAATCCATTGGTGCATTACTTGGTGGAAAGGATCATGCATCCATCAGCCATGGAGTTAAAAAGATCGAACAGGATATGAAGACAGATGAAGCTTTAAATAATACTATTAATATTATCAGGAAGAAGATCAATCCTATTTAACAGGAATTGTATCTGCCTTTTATTCCCTTAACAGTAAACTATTATGTTGATAACTATGTAGATAAACTGTAGATTCTTATGTGGAAAAGATATGGATAAGTTTACCGTTGATTTTCAACAGATTTTTATCCCCACAGTTTCCACAAGAAATTATTTTGATATCTACAGAGTTATCCATATGCGAAAAGCCTTAATTTATAAGGGCTGAAAGTAGTTTTTCACTTATCCACAGCCCCTATTACTGATAAGACGGAATTTTTTTCATTTATATATCTATAAAAGCCGCCCCGGAACTTTATCCACAAACCCGGTACGGACCCGAAAGGAGTTATCATCATATGAAAATTATTTGTACGAAATCAAATCTTGTAAAAGGAGTCAGCATTGTTTCAAAAGCTGTTCCATCTAAGACAACCATGCCAATCCTTGAATGTATTCTTATTGATGCTACTACAGATGTTGTAAAGCTGACAGCAAACGATATGGAACTTGGCATTGAGACATCTATTGATGGCGACATTGTTGAACGTGGTATTATTGCCCTGAACGCAAAAATCTTTTCTGAAATCGTAAGAAAACTTCCGGACAGTGAAGTTACGATCGAGACAGAATCCGATAACCAGGCTCTGATTACCTGTGAAAAAGCAAAATTTAGCATTGCAGCTCAGTCAGGAGATGACTTCTCCTATTTACCTGCAATCGAAAGTAATGATTTTATCACGGTGTCTGAATTTACATTGAAAGAAGCAATCCGTCAGACCATTTTCTCTATCGCTGATAATGATACGAACAAAATGATGACCGGAGAATTGTTCGAGATCACAGAGAATGTTCTGAAAGTAGTATCTCTTGATGGTCACAGAATCTCAATCAGAAAGATTGATCTGAAAGATTCTTATGAACCAAGAAAAGTCATTGTTCCAGGAAAAACTCTGCAGGAGATCAGTAAAATCATTGGAGGAGAAGCTGAAGCAGAGGTCCAGATTTCATTTACAAAGAACCATATTGTATTTGAATTTGACAGAACAGTTGTTGTATCAAGACTGATTGAGGGAGAATATTTCAGAATTGATCAGATGCTTTCCAGTGACTACGAGACAAAAGTCCGGGTAAATAAAAGAGAATTACTGGATTGTATCGACCGTGCGACACTTCTGATCAAAGAAGGAGACAAGAAGCCGATCATCATTGATATCAAGGATGATGCAATGCAGATGATGATCAAATCACAGATCGGTTCCATGGATGAGGTAATTCTCTGTACAAAAGACGGAAAAGATCTGATGATCGGATTTAACCCGAAATTCCTGATCGATGCACTGAGAGTCATTGATGATGAAGAAGTAGATCTTTATTTCATGAATGCAAAAGCTCCATGCTTTATCAAGGATGAGGAACAAAGTTATATTTATCTGATTTTGCCGGTTAATTTTAATGCGGCAGTTTAGGAGAGAAAAATGGAACAATTTAAACTTCGTGAAAGTGATGAATTTATCAAACTTGGACAGGTACTGAAAGCTGCCGGACTGGTAGAAAATGGTGTGGAAGCAAAAGAGGTCATACAAAACGGACTGGTAGCTGTCAATGGTGAGATTGATACAAGACGTGGCAGAAAGCTGTATCCGGGCGATACAGCAACTTTTGATGGAAATGAAATAAAAATTGAAAAATAGTTGGAAAACGTGTAAAATAGCATATGAGAGTCTGTCTCAGGGATGCTATTTAGCGGTAGTGGGACAGATATGGTTATCAGATCTTTAAGATTAAAAAATTATAGAAATTATGATCTGCTGGATATGTCCTTTGATCCTAAGACGAATATCCTGTATGGCGATAATGCACAGGGAAAGACGAATATTTTAGAGGCTTTGTATTTGTCGGGAACGACAAAATCCCACAGGGGAACAAAAGACCGGGATATGATCCAGTTCGGGCATGATGAAGCACATCTTGAGATGGTCGTTGAAAAAAAGGGGCTTACTTTTCAGATCGATATGCATTTGAAAAAGAACAGTCCAAAAGGAATTGCAATCGACCGTATTCCGATCCGCAAGGCAAGTGAATTATTCGGAATCGTACATTTTGTATTTTTTTCGCCGGAAGATCTGAACATCATCAAAGAGGGACCGGCGGGAAGACGAAGATTTATCGATCTTGAGCTTTCGCAGCTTGATAAGATTTATTTGAGTAATCTGACGAATTATAACCGGATCATCAATCAACGCAATGCGTTGCTGAAAGATATTTATAATCATCAGAATCTTGCGGAGACACTGGATATATGGGATATGCAGCTTGCGGAATATGGTACAAGAGTACTGGAAAGACGCCAGCAGTTTATTGAACAGGTAAACGGGATTATTTCAGATATTCATTATCGCCTGACCGGTGGAAAGGAACGAATCTGTCTGTCATATGAATCGGGAACAGGCGGACGTTCACTGGAAGAAGCTTTGAAGAGGAACCGCGACAGAGATCTTCGGATGAAGAGTACTTCTGTCGGACCGCACAGAGATGATATCTGTTTCCTGAGTGGAGAGCTGGATATCCGGAAGTTCGGATCGCAGGGACAGCAGAGAACAACTGCGTTATCGTTAAAACTGGCAGAAATCGAGCTGGTAAAGCAGATGATAAAAGATACGCCTGTACTTTTATTGGATGATGTGTTGTCTGAACTGGATAAAAGCAGGCAAAACTATTTATTGGACAGTATTCATGATATTCAGACTGTAGTAACGTGTACGGGACTGGATGAATTTGTGAATCATAGATTTTCAATCAATAAAGTGTTCCATATCCAGGATGGAACGGTAGCAAAAGAAAACTAGGAGGTTGGAGAATGGGTGCATCAGGTACAGAATTTGACGCTGAATATGGAGCGGATCAGATTCAGATATTGGAAGGCTTGGAAGCCGTAAGGAAAAGACCCGGAATGTATATAGGCAGCACCTCTGTCAGAGGACTCCATCATCTTGTCTATGAGATCGTGGACAATGCGGTGGATGAGGCTTTGGCAGGATATTGCGATAAGATTGTTGTGGATATCAACAAGGATAATTCGATCACAGTTACAGATAATGGACGTGGTATTCCTGTAGGTATCAACCATAAGGCGGGTCTTCCAGCGGTGGAAGTTGTATTTACCATCCTTCATGCCGGCGGTAAATTCGGCGGTGGAGGCTATAAGGTATCCGGTGGTCTTCATGGAGTTGGTGCATCTGTTGTAAATGCCCTCTCAGAATGGCTGGAAGTAGAAATCTGCCATGAAGGAAAAATTTATAAGCAGCGTTATGAACGGGGAAAGGTATGTTATAAGCTGCGGATCGAGGGAGACTGTGATCCAGAGCTGACAGGGACAAAAGTAACATTCCTTCCGGATAAAGAGATTTTTGAGGAGACGGTTTTTGATTATAATACGTTAAAGCAACGTTTCCGTGAAATGGCATTTCTGACCAAGGGACTGAAGATCCAGTTGCGGGATCTTCGGGAAGAGGAAGTCCATGAGCATACATTCCACTATGAAGGTGGGATTAAAGAGTTTGTTACTTACCTGAATAAAAGCAAGACTCCTCTTTATGACCAGATTATTTACTGCGAGGGAATGAAAGATAACGTTTATGTTGAGGTTGCAATGCAGCATAACGATTCTTACAATGAGACGACATATGGTTTTGTAAATAATATTACAACACCGGAAGGCGGAACGCATATTGCAGGATTCAGAAGTGCATTAACGAAGACATTTAATGATTATGCAAAGAAAAATAAACTGCTCAAAGAAAGCGAACAGCTTTCGGGCGATGATATCCGTGAAGGATTGACGGCAATCATCAGTGTCAAGATCGAAGATCCACAGTTTGAAGGACAGACCAAGCAGAAACTCGGTAACAGTGAAGCAAGGGGAGCTGTTGATAATATCGTGCGTACCCAGCTTGAGATCTTTTTAGAGCAGAATCCGAGTGTTGCAAAGCTGACGATTGATAAATCCATGATGGCACAGCGTGCAAGGGAAGCGGCAAGAAAGGCAAGAGACCTTACGAGAAGAAAATCTGCCCTGGAGGGAATGTCTCTTCCGGGAAAACTGGCAGACTGTTCAGATAAAGATCCTTCCAAATGTGAGATTTATATCGTTGAGGGAGATTCTGCCGGCGGTTCAGCGAAGACGGCCAGAGACCGTGCAACGCAGGCAATTCTTCCGTTGAGAGGAAAAATTCTGAACGTGGAAAAAGCACGTCTGGATAAAATTTACGGAAATGCGGAGATCAAGGCAATGATCACTGCATTCGGAACAGGTATCCATGATGATTTTGATATTTCAAAACTGAGATATCATAAGATCATTATCATGACAGATGCCGATGTAGACGGTGCCCATATCAGTACATTATTATTGACATTTATGTATCGGTTTATGCCTGATCTTATCAAAGAAGGATATGTATATCTTGCACAGCCTCCGCTGTATAAGCTGGAGAAAAATAAAAAAGTATGGTATGCATACAGTGATGAAGAACTGAATCAGATCCTGACAGAAGTTGGAAGAGATAATAATAATAAAATTCAGCGATACAAAGGTCTTGGTGAGATGGATGCCGAGCAGCTTTGGGATACGACCATGGATCCTGAACATAGAATCCTTCTCAGAGTTACGATGGATGATGAAACTTCCTCCGAACTCGACCTTACTTTTACCACACTGATGGGAGATAAAGTAGAACCACGAAGAGAATTTATCGAAGAAAACGCAAAATACGTACAAAATTTGGATATATAGTATTTAACAGCGACGAGCCATACAGTTTGTTCAGGAGCAATGGCGAGTTTACCCGGCAAGTGCTTTTGAACGAACTGTGTGGGTTGGCATTGGAAATGCCAACCCAGCGAGAAAATCGTAGATTTTCGAGATGGCGAGGAGCGTGAGTTCCGCAGGCTGTTATACTGAAAAATTCTCACCAATATCGACAGAATTAAGGAGATAAGAGATGGAAGACAATATTTTTGATAAAGTCCATGAAGTCGATCTGAAAAAGACGATGGAAACTTCCTACATCGATTATGCCATGAGTGTAATCGCATCCCGTGCCCTTCCTGATGTAAGAGACGGATTGAAGCCGGTACAGCGAAGAATCCTGTATTCAATGATCGAATTAAATAATGGCCCGGATAAGCCACACCGTAAATGTGCCCGTATCGTCGGTGATACAATGGGTAAATATCATCCTCACGGAGACAGCTCAATTTACGGAGCTTTGGTTAATCTGGCACAGGAATGGTCTACTCGTTACCCACTGGTAGATGGACATGGAAACTTCGGTTCCGTAGACGGAGACGGAGCAGCGGCCATGCGATATACAGAGGCACGTCTGAGTAAAATTTCCATGGAAATGACTGCTGACATCAATAAAGACACAGTAGATTTCACACCAAACTTTGATGAGACGGAGAAAGAACCTTCAGTTCTTCCATCAAGATTCCCGAATCTTCTTGTAAATGGTACATCAGGAATTGCCGTAGGAATGGCAACCAATATTCCGCCACACAATCTGAGAGAAGTGATCGCAGCAGTAGTAAAGATCATTGACGATCAGATCGAAGATAAAGAAGAGACAACGATCGAAGAAATTTTGCAGATCATTAAAGGACCTGACTTCCCGACGGGTGCAGAAATCCTTGGTACAAGAGGTATTGAAGAAGCATACAGAACAGGTCGTGGAAAGATTCGTGTGCGTGCAATTACCAATATTGAGCCGATGCAGAATGGAAAAAACCGGATTATTGTAACGGAACTTCCATTTATGGTAAATAAAGCAAGACTGATTGAGAAGATTGCAGAGCTTGTAAGAGATAAGAAAATCGATGGAATCACAGATCTGAGCGACCAGTCGAGCCGTGAAGGTATGCGGATCTGCATCGAACTGCGTCGTGATGTGAATCCGAATGTGATTCTGAATCAGCTTTATAAGCATACACAGTTGCAGGATACATTTGGCGTTATTATGCTGGCACTGGTTGGCAATCAGCCAAAAGTAATGAATCTCCTGGAGATGCTGAATTATTACCTGAAGCATCAGGAAGATGTAGTTACGAGAAGAACAAAATATGATCTGAATAAAGCTCAGGAAAGAGCCCACATTTTAGAGGGATTACTGATTGCACTGGATAATATTGACGAAGTGATCAAGATTATCCGTGGTTCTCAGAATGTTCAGATCGCAAAGCAGGAATTGATTAAAAGGTTTGGTCTGTCAGAAGTTCAGGCTCAGGCAATCGTAGATATGCGTCTGCGTGCATTGACCGGTTTGGAAAGAGAAAAGATTGAAGCAGAATATGCTGAATTGATGAAGAAGATTGAAGAATTTAAGGCGATTCTTGCAGACAAAAAGCTTCTGTTAGGTGTAATTAAAAAAGAAATTCTTGTGATTTCTGAAAAATACGGAGATGACAGAAGAACCCGTATCGGATATGACGAGTTTGATATTTCCATGGAAGATCTGATTCCACGGGAAAATGTTGTGATTACCATGACAAAACTTGGTTACATCAAGAGAATGACGATGGATACGTTCAAGAGTCAGAACCGTGGCGGAAAGGGAATCAAGGGAATGCAGACGCTGGAAGATGATTATATCCGTGAGTTGTTCGTGACAACGAGCCACCATTATATCATGTTCTTTACAAATACAGGGCGTGTTTACAGAATGAAAGCATACGAGATTCCTGAGGCAGGAAGAACTGCAAGAGGAACTGCGATCATTAATCTGCTTCAGTTGATGCCGGAAGAAAAAATTACAGCGATCATTCCGCTTCGCGAATATGAAGAAGGAAAATATCTGTTCATGGCAACAGAAAAGGGACTTGTCAAGAAGACACCGATTCAGGATTACGCAAATGTAAGAAAGACCGGCCTGGCAGCGATTGCACTCAGAGAAGATGATCGTCTGATCGAAGTAAAAGTAACGGACAATACAGAGGATATTCTGCTTGTTACGAGAGATGGTATGTGTATTCGTTTCAATGAGACGGATGTACGTTCTACAGGACGTGTATCCATGGGAGTACGCGGAATGAATCTGACGGATAACGATGTAGTGATCGGAATGCAGACTGCAAGTCAGGGAACGGATCTGCTTATCGTATCTGAAAAAGGTATGGGCAAACGTACCAATATGGATGAATTTACACGACAGAACCGTGGCGGTAAAGGTGTGAAATGTTATAAGATCACTGAGAAGACCGGAAATGTAGTCGGTATGAAAGCAGTAGATGAAGACAGCGAGATCATGATTATCAATACGGAGGGAATCATCATCCGTATGAAGTGTTCTGATATTTCTATATACGGAAGAATTACTTCAGGTGTGAAGCTGATTAATCTGAAAGAAAAAGATAAAGTTGCAAGTGTTGCAAAAGTAAGAAAAGCTTCTGCAGAAATTGACGGAGAGCAGGTAGAAATCTCTGATGGAGAAGAACCTGAAAGTGAAGCGTCAGACAATTCAGAGGAATCATAGATTCGGGAAGAAGAAGTAATTCTACTTTAGAAATAGAGGAAGAAAAGCTGATCGCACGACAGAAAAAAACTGCCGTGCGATTTTCCTTTTAAAAAGAAAAAGATTGGTGTATGATAACATCAAAGACAAATAAAAAGATCAGAGTCGGGATAAGAGCGGCAGTGCAGAAAAGTAATTTAGACAGAGGGGGCGAAAATATGAAGAAGAAAGAGCAGAAAAAAGTTCTGATCCAAAAAGGAATGACAGTAGGAATGATATTTCTTCTTTTACTGGCGGCAGAAGGATGTCAGAAAAAAGATACCTCAGTGACAGATCCGTTGGATTCCAATATAAAGCAGGAAGAAACACAGAAAAATACAGATCAGAAAAATGAAGATTCTGATACTGAAAAATCAGATCAGAATAAAAAGGATGAGTCTTCATCTGCAGAGGATAATGTAGATAATGAAGAGAAGGTTGACGATCAGAATCTGGAGAAGGTTGCATTTTTAACTTATGAGGAAATACTGTCAAATGAAACTTCTATTTATGATGAGGATCAGTTAAAAAAAGCAAAAGAAGTATTGGAAAATGGAACTTATGAAAATGCCTCAAATACCGTTATAAAGGATGGTTCTTTTATTTGGGTGATGATTCCGCAGGATTCAGGTATGCAGAAGACCTATTATCTTGTGTGTAGATCAGAAGATGCAGGAAAATCATGGGAATATATGCAGGAAGAGTATGCGGTGACAGCCGGGATTGACGATATCTGTTCCAAAGATGGATTTATTTTTCTGACATCGGGTTCGGGAATGAACTGGTCGAAACTTGAAATTTTTGCTGAAAACGGAAATAAAAAATATACAGGTTATGACCGTGAAGAAATTCTTCCTGAAAAGTATCAGTTGCTGGCGGAGAGAGCGTGTGCAAAAATTAAAAAAGTTGATACTAAAAAGAAGCAGATAGAACTGGAATGGTATGGAGTTGAAAATCAGAAAGAAGCATTTTTAACAGAGAAGTCATCCTTTAGTGGTAAAAATATAGAATTTGATTCAAAAGTAGAGGATTACCGTGCGTACCGTGAACAGGAAGAAAAGACAGGATATACTTTTGCAAAGGCAGATTCTGAAGTACTGAAAGAAGAGAATCTCAGAAAAATTTACGACCAGGAGAAATTGATCGGTGAGGTTTCTCCTGCGTATTCAATCCGAATTGCGATTAATGAAATTTATGCCAGAAAAGGATATGATTTTACAGGTACGGCTTATGAAAATTATTTCAGTCAGAAGAGCTGGTATGCTCCGGTAAAGGGAAAGATCGTGCAGGAGTCGGAAATTAATCAGTACGAAAAAGAAAATATCGATTTACTCGTAAAACTGGAAAAAAATTATAAATAAATGGTAAAAAAATGGTTGGAAAAGAGACTGACCGATGAGAAAAAAATAAACGGCATCCGCAGTAAAATGTGGATGTCGTTTTTTCACTTATCCAATCTGATTAAAAGTAAGAAAAAAGTTTATAGTGTGGATAAACCGGGCAGAGGTTGAAGATAACTGTTCTGAAAAAATCAAAGGATGTGGAAAACGTATGAAAAGTTTGTGGAAAATAAAAAAGTGGAGTTCAGCAGTATTTCAAAGCATAGGAAAAAGTTCCAGGGAATAAAATAGAGCAAGGAGTAGTCATGGAATATGAGGAACGGGAAAATGAAAAAGAAGATTACAGGACTGATCCTGCATTTTTTCGCAAGGGCAGTGGTTGGAATGATGTTGATATTTATAATAAATCAGTGGGTACTTCCGGCTGATTCTTCAATTAATGTGGGATTAAATCCAGTCTCCTTTTTGACATCCGGAACCCTTGGTATTCCTGGGGTCTGCCTGCTTTACGGAATTACTTTCTATCAGATTTTGTGAGATTTTAACAAAAAGTAATTTTTTGAAATCAGGGACTGGACAAACGAAAAAAGGCTGTATATAATGCGTCTTACACGACAGGCAATCACCTGTTGTCGCACCGGTTGAAGGGGAAAGACCGGTGTCTCTAAGTGCCGGAAGTGGACATCCGGCAGCTTTTATCTTTATTCGATGCTGCAGGTTCGCAGCAGTAATTCAAGTTATGATATGTGAAAAAGCAGAGGAAAGGAGTGGTCAGGCTCAATTTGTAATCTGCGATGTTCAGAGAGAATATGCAGAAAATCTGATGAACATTATTTCGGAAAAATTAAAAGAGGAGTATCAGTTTCACCTCTTTTGGAATCTTCAGCAACTGAAAGAGTTTTCAGAGAAGATGCCGATCAGCAGACTTCTTATAGCGGAGGAATATCCAGTAGAAAAGAGAAAAGAGATTTTAGCAGAAAATCGTTATCTTCTGACGGGAAAAAGGAGTCAGGAAAAAGAGCGGGAAGGAGAATATGACTGGTTTCAGGAAGAAGTTCCGGTTTACAGATATCAGAGTGCAGAGATCATTTTGCAGAAAGTAACCGGCAGGATGGAACTGAAAGAAAAAGTGGTAGCGGATACATCGGTACGAGGGATGATCGGAGTTTATTCGCCGATCCATCGGATCGGAAAGACCAAATTTGCTATTCGTACTGCGAGGCAGTTGGGAAGAAGTGTCCCGGTATTATACCTGAACCTGGAAGGGAACTCAGGAGATAATTACTATTTTCAGAACAGGGAAGGAAATGACCTTGGAGACCTTTTGTATTATATGCGGCAGGACAATATGAATCTTGGCTTGAAGCTTGTCGGTATGATCAGGCAAAAAGGCGGAGTGGATTATATCCCGGCGATCAGAAATGAACAGGATTTCAGGAATGTGGATCGTGAAGAATGGCTGCGTCTGTTTGAGGCAATTCTGGAAAAAAGTATTTATGAGATCCTTCTTCTGGATCTTGGGGACAGTATCAACGGACTTTATCAGATACTGGAAAATTGCGGAAGAATTTATACACCGTATATTGACGAGGGAATCGCAAAGGCAAAGCTGGATCAATATGAAAAGAGTCTGCGGATTTCCGGTCATGGAGAAATTCTTTCCCGGACAGTGAAAAAGAGGATTGGACGAACCAAAATGCAGGAACGGTATCTTCCAGGAAAAAGAGGGGAGGCTCAGAAAGATGAATGAAAGAAGGGCTGAACTGATTTATGGACAGGTGTTGCAGCGGATGGATATGACCAGAGAGACCGGAGATGAGGAACTTCAGGAACTGATCCGTATGACACTGGAAGAAGCTTCAGAAAAAGAATATCTGCCGTTGAATGAAAAGATTGAATTGAGCAGGGAACTATTTCATGCATTCAGAAAGCTGGATATCCTTCAGGAATTACTGGAAGATCCGAAAATTACAGAAATTATGGTGAATGGAACGGATCATATTTTTTATGAAAAAGGCGGGCGGTTGTTTCGGTCAGAACGAAAATTCATGTCAGAAGAAAGGCTGGTTGATGTGATCCAGCAGATTGTAGGTGAGGCAAACCGGTATGTTAGTGAGGCTTCACCTATCGTGGATGCAAGACTGAAAGATGGATCCCGTGTCAATGTAGTCATGAAACCGGTGGCGGTAAACGGACCGATCCTTACGATACGAACATTCCCGGAAGAACCATTGACGATGAAGAAGCTGATCGACTGTGGAAGTATGACAGAAGAAGCGGCACAGTTCATCAGAAAATTGGTTATTGCAAAATATAATATTTTCGTGAGTGGAGGAACGGGTGCAGGAAAAACTACATTTTTGAACGCAATGTCGGATTTTATACCGAAAGATGAGCGAATCATAACGATTGAAGATAATGCGGAAATGCAGATCAGAGGAGTGGAGAATCTTGTGAAACTGGAAGCGAGGGGAGCAAATCCGGAAGGAGAAGGAGCTGTGACGATCAGAGATCTGATCCGCTCGGCCCTGAGAATGAGACCGGACAGGATCATTGTAGGAGAAGTCCGTGGAGATGAAACGGTTGATATGATTTCATCTGCCATGCTGAACGGACATAGTGGGTCAATGTCCACAGGACATGCAAATAATCCTACTGATATGCTTCACAGACTGGAGACGATGATGTTGATGGGGATTGATCTTCCTTTAGCGGCAGTTCAGAGACAGATTGCTTCGGCACTGGATATTATTATCCATCTCGGAAGGTTAAGAGATAAAAGCAGAAAAGTACTACAGATTACAGAAATTGAAAAATATGAGTCTGGCAAGATTCATACAAGGACTTTATATGAGTTCAGGGAGGAGGGAATGGAGCATGGAAAAATTAAAGGAAGACTTATGAAAGTGGCTGAGCTGTCGAATCAGGAAAAGCTCATGGCTGCAGGATATAAAGAAGCATGAATATCTGATTGGTCTTGCAAAGAGTACGGTTATTTTCGGACTGATCCTGTATTTATTTTATGAGTCATTTCTGCCCGGAATCATCCTTTTCCCGGTCTGGGGATTTTACATGAAAGAGTGGCTGGAAGAAATGACGGACAAAAAAGAAGAAGAATTTCGGGTTCAGTTTAAAGACAGTATTCAGATTATGGCGGGAGCTTTAAAAGCCGGATATTCAGCAGAAAATGCGATCAGAGAAACCTGCCATGACTTAAAGCCAATGTACAAAAGTGAGTCAAGGATCATCAAAGAATATGAGATTATGATACGAAAATTAAAAATCCATATACCGGTAGGACAAGTACTGAGTGAATTTGCTGAAAATGTAGAGCAGGAAGATGTAGATAACTTTGTGACGGTTTTTACTACTGCCCAAAAAAGTGGTGGGGACAGTATTGTGATTATCAAAGATGCGGTAAAAGTCATCAGTGAAAAGATGGAGACCGAGAAAGAGATTCAGACAATGATCGCATCAAAAAAACTGGAGTTTGAAATTATGAGCATGATTCCCTTTGGAATGATCGGGTATATGAAGCTGACTTTTGGTGATTTTCTAAAGGTACTGTATGGGAATCCTGCAGGGATCATTGTGATGAGTATCTGCCTTGCTTTATATTTTACAGCGTATATATGGGGAAGGAAGATGATCAAAATTGAAGTTTGAAAAGAAGACAGTTTACAGAGCAGGCAGTATTTTCATTGTCTCTGTTGTCATTAGTATTGCTGTATTTCTGAGTGACCGGGGAGCAGGATTAGAAAGAAATCAAAATGGACAGGTGGTACTTTTGCGTGAAGAACACGGAAAGGGAAATAAGACAGAAGAATTGGAGGCGAAAATAGGAAATGACTGTGAAAAGATACAGATCGATCTATCAGAACAGGAATATAGTGAGACTGAGATTGCAGATGTATTTCGGGATGCGGAACAGAAACTTGAACAGATGATTCTTGGGGAAAATACAAGTCTTGATGAAGTGAGATCAGATCTGAATCTGTTCAGTTCCATTCCTGACACGGGAATTTCGATGGAATGGGATTCTGATCGTCATCAAGTAATAGACAGTCAGGGAACTATCTTTCAGGATGATCTGACAGAGGACGGAACATTAGTGAAGCTGACTGCAAAGTTAAAGTATAAAGAACAGAGCGAAAAATATGAATTTTATGTTCGGATATTTCCGGCAAAGGAAAGCAAAAAAGAAAAAATAGTGCGGGAACTTAAAGAGGCTGTTCAGAAAGAGGAAGAAGATACCAGGACAGAAAAATATTTAATCTTACCGGATGAAATCAATGGAACAAAAATCACCTGGAGTCATGAGAAAAATTCAGGAACTGTCGGAATCCTTATAGCTGGGGGCGGGGCAGCAGTGATGGTTTTTGTATCAGAGAATCAGAAAAAGAAAGAAAAAAAGAAAAGAGAAAGTGAAGAGATGAGAAGGGACTATCCACAGATCATAAACCGGTTCAGCCTGTATATCGGAGCGGGGATGTCCGTAAGAAATGCATGGCAGCGTATCACAGAAGATTATAGAAAAAATAAGGAGCGTACAGGGAGAAGAAAAGCTTATGAAGAGATGATTTATACAGAAAATCAGATGAAAAATAAAGCGGCAGAGTCAGAGTGTTATGAAGAGTATGGAATCCGGTGTGGATTGTCTGTGTATCGTAGATTTGGTACACTGCTGTCCCAAAATCTGCGTAAAGGATCAAAGGGATTAAGCGAGTTATTGAAAAGAGAAACCGGGGAAATGTTTGAAGAAAGAAAAAAGCAGGCAAGAAAGCTTGGAGAAGAGGCGGGAACAAAGCTGATGATTCCATTATTTATGATGCTGGCAGTTGTATTTATTATTGTGATAGTTCCGGCATTTTTTACAATCCAGATTTAAGGTCAGTAAAAAGCAGTGATATAAGAATAGATAGGCAGCAATATAAGAATGAACAGGCAGTGATACAGGAATGGATAGGTGGTGATACTAAAATGGATCATTCGTGCAATAGCAGGAGCAGAAGAGAAAACTATGTAAAATGCAGATGAACGGAGGAAAATGCAGATGAGAAATGTTGTTGGTGAAATGAAGCAGAGAATGCACCCGAAAATAGAACGGTTTACTACAGGTTGTAAAGCATTGGGTGAATCTAAAAAAAGACAACTGGTGGGAATGCTTGCAGGGAAGGAGTATGTATCAGGAATTACGGTAATAGAACTGGTATTGATTCTGGTGATCATTATTGCTCTGCTTGTTATTTTTAAGGAGCAGTTGATTGATCTGCTGAATACTATTTTTGAAAAGATTACATCAGAAAGTTCCGGGATCTGAGATGAAGAAAGGAGAAATCACGGTCTTTCTGAGTCTGACGGTTGTGTTGCTGGTGTCTTTTATTTTAGGAATGATGAATGCAGCGAATATCCAACTGATGAAAAATCAGGCAAGAATTGATGTAGACAGTGCGTTGTATTCTTTGTTTGGAGAATATCAGACAGATTTGCTGGAAGAGTATCATATTTTCGGTATAGAGGAAACTTATGGCACGGGAAATCTGCAGGAAGAAAATCTGCTTAGACGAATGCACTATTTTGGAACGAAAGGAATCGTACATGAGATAAAAGGAATCCAGTATCTGACAGATCTTGATGGCATGGGATTACGGGAGCAGATCATTACATATATGGAACAGAAATACGGGATTGAGTATGCACGTAATCTGGCAGGTATGACTGGAGAATGGGAAGAAGTTGAAATTCAGGAAAAGGAAGCGAAAGAAAATCAGAATCAGTCAATAGAAGAGATGAAGCAGATGTCTGAAGAGATGGAAAAAGATCATCAGGAGGAGATAGAAAATCCTTTTGACTGCATGGAGCAGATAGAAGCAAATGGGATCATTTCTTATGTGCTGCCGAAAGATAAAAGGTTGTCAGGCAAAGAGATAAATCGGGACAGGCAGGTATCCGTGAGAATAAGAGTTGCAGGAAGAGGAAATTTTCCAGCAAGAAAAAATCTGAGTGGGACAGAGGAACGACTTTTATTTAATGAGTATGTCCTGAAAAATTTAGAGAATGCAGCGGGAAGAGAAGCGGAGCCAGATGAGTTGGAAGATCAGGCGGCTGTGAGTGATGGAAATAAAATCTATCAGGAAGAGAGGAAAAAAAGTCTGGATTATGAAGTGGAATATCTTGTTGCAGGAAAAAAATCAGATAAAGAAAATCTTGAATCGGTTTTAATGAAACTCTTTCTGATCCGAATGGGAGTGAATTATATCTGTCTGCAAAAAGACAGTGGAAGAAAAGCTGAAGCGGAAGTGCTGGCTGTAACAATCTGTACGTTACTGCTTATGCCGGAAGGGACAGAAGTTGTAAAGCAATTAATTTTAGCTGCCTGGGCAGGTGGTGAAAGTGTTGCAGATCTGAGAACGCTTCTCGCAGGTCAGAGGGTACCGGCAATTAAGACTTCGGAGAACTGGAGCGTGTCCCTCGCAGAACTTCCATTGATTTTGAGCAGTGACAAGAGAGCAGAGGTCAAAGAAACGGAAAAAGGATTATCCTACAAAGATTATCTGCGGATACTGCTGTTCCTGAAAGATACAAAAGAAGTGACCATGAGGCTGGCAGACCGAATTGAAGAAAATATCAGAAGCCTGCCGGAAAAAGAATATTTTCGCATAGATCAGTGCGTCACGAAGCTTGAAATAGAAAATAAAGTGACTGTATATGGAGATATATCCTATACATTTCCTGCTTATTTTGGATATCAATAAATCGAACCGATTTACTATAAACAGTCATACGGATTTACATAGGTTCATAGAGATTATCCCCGGTGCAGATGTCCTTTCCGACACCCATTTTTAAAGTACTGACGATGAGTCGGTACAGTCTTATCCCGTACCCCTCATACGGGAAACCTCACAAATTTATAGAAAGGAAAAACTGCGATGATAAAGCTGAATAAAGATAGCAACAGTCCAAAAATGGAAAGGGCATCTGCACCGGGGATAAAAGTAAAAAAATATAATATAAAAGGAATCATAACGATAGAAGCAGCACTTGCAATTCCACTATTTCTTTTTGCAGTAATCTGTCTGATCTATCTGATAGAAGTGCGGAATATCAGACTGGTACTTCATAATGCATCACAGAGTGCGGCAAAAGAAACGGTAGAAGATCTGGCTGTTTTGCCTGTATTTAATTCCGTAAAGATGCAGCAGAAGATAATAAAAAATATCGGAGAAGAACGACTGGAAAGAAGTCTTCTTGATGGTGGAACTTCTGCAATAAGCTGTTGGAAATCTTATTATGATATGGTGCATGGAGAGGTAAATATTTGTGTGGAGTATAAAGTGAAACTTCCAATCCCTCTACCAGGAAATTATTCTGCAAAATATGCAGAAAATATAAAAATGAGTGCGTGGAATGGATATCAGGATGGAGAAGATACAGAAGGAGAGGATGAACTGGTCTATATAACAGAACTTGGTACAGTATGGCACAGGAGTGCTACGTGTCCTTATCTGCAATTATCAATCCAGTATGTGCCATACACGGGACTTGGCAATATGAGAAATGAAAGCGGAGGCAGATATCATGCGTGTGAACGGTGCGTGATTGGAACAACTATGACCGGAATCTATATTACGCAATACGGTGACAGGTATCACAATTCGTTGAATTGCAGTGGATTAAAAAGAACGATACGGACAATAAAAAAATCTCAGACAGCAGGAAAAAGAGGCTGTTCCAAATGTGCATCAGAATAGAAAAAGAGGGGGTCAACAGTGCATCAGAATAGAACCGGAATCATTAAAAGTCAATGTAGGATGCTGAAAACAGAGGAAGAGCTAAAGCATTTAAAAATTGGGGAAAGGAGTCAGAAAAGTATATGAAATATGGAGGTCTGGTGGGAAATGTGATAATGGGAGTGTATTTGATATCACTTTCTTATTCGGATATGAAAAGAAGAAAACTAAGTGTTGGAGTGATTGTATTGGGATTTCTTTCGGCACTGGTTTTTCAGGCAATTACTGGTATCGAATCATGGAGAGCTGTTGCAGGAGGAATTTTAACAGGGTTTCTTTTTATGGGAATCAGCAGACTTACAGAAGAGAAGATTGGATATGGAGACAGTCTTCTGATTATTGTACTCGGTACTTTCCTTGGAATGTGGAAGTTACTGATATTACTTTTGGGAGCGTTTGGACTGGCGGCAGCAGTATCAATTCTGTTGATGATAAAAAGAAAGTTTACGAGAAAAAGTATGATCCCATTTGTCCCATTTCTTACAGTTGCATATATGGGTGAGATGCTAGGAGGGATGCTGAGTGGAGGAGTCTGAATCAATGGGATATGTATCAGGGAGTACGGTTGTTGAGATGTCTTATATTATGCCACTGATTCTGTTGATGTTTGTTCTGATCATCCATACAGTCTTTTACTTCTATGACAGGGCAGTCTTAAATGGAGCAGCCGCAGAAACGGCAGTTCTGGGAGCTGAACTGGAGCGGAGACATGGAGCAGAGGAGGAAAATCTGAAAGAATTTTTTGAAGAGAGAACTTCGGGAAAACTGATTCTTATGACAAATCCATCAGTGGCGATCACCCGGACAGATAACAAGATTCAGGTGACTGCAATGGTACAGAAAGGAAGATTTGAACTGGAAGTCAGGCAACGGGCAGTAATCGTAAATCCGGAGGAGAAGATCAGATGGATAAAATAAAGTCACAGAAGCAATTGAATATACAGACTGAGGATCGGTGGGATGCATCCTGTATTCATGTGGATGTTCCCAGTTTACAGAAAGAAGATTACCAGCTTCAGATGCTTCAGAATAATCGGATCAGAGGACTGCTGGAATTGTCGGTGACAGGGCGTGAAGAGAGCAGTCGGTATACTTATAAGACTTTGAATGGTGCATCATTGGAAGAACGATATCGGATGGAGGCGATGGGAAAAAAGGAAATCCTGGAATTAACGGAGCAGTTACTTTCACTTGGAGAAAAAGTGAAAGAGTATCTTCTTGATCCCAACAGGATCTTGCTGATGCCACAATGCATTTTTAAGATCAGAGGAGAATACAATTTTTGTTATTTGCCGATTGAATATCAAAGTTTTTGTGAGGCATATCATGGACTGACAGAATTTTTTGTGAAAAAAATCGATTACAAAGATATAGAAACTGTATTTTTGACCTGTATGCTCCATAAAGAGACGATGAAGAATATCTATGATCTGAAGATTCTAAAAAAATACAGAGAAGAAGCAGGTGAAATCTCTCTGCCGGAAAAAAGAACAGAACAGAAACTGGATATTTTTGTAAATGAGGAAGGTGAAGAAGAATTATTTCCGTTGGAACATCCCCAAAAGCAGGAGATGGTATGCGAAAAAAAGAAGTATGGATTTTTAAAAAAATTTGGAAAGAAGATAAAAAGTGGATACTGGGGGGATTGGGATGATCTGCTCACAGAGGCAGAAAATAAAAATGAAATGTGAATTTCTCGAAGAAAATGTGGACAACTTTTCAGAAACCTGCCTATAATGTAAAAAAGTCAGGTGAAAAGAGGCATAAATATGAGAAAAAAACCGAAGGCAGTCTGTACTGTCGGACTGATTATAGTGAATATCGCAGTCTTTATGGTATTAAGTTTACTGGGGGATACTGAGAATGGATATTTTATGCTTCATCATGGAGCAATGTATGAACCGATGATATTGGAGAATCAGGAATATTACCGCTTTTTTACTTGTATGTTCCTGCATTTTGGAATCCAGCATCTGCTGAATAATATGGTCATGCTGGGAGCTTTAGGATGGCAGTTAGAACCGGTAATCGGAAAAGTAAAATATCTGTTGATTTATTTTATCAGTGGACTTGGAGGCAGCGGTCTGTCTTTTGCATGGAACGTTATGCATGAAGAGCAGAGTGTATCGGCAGGAGCATCCGGTGCGATTTTTGGATTGATGGGAGCATTACTGTATGTTGTGATTGCCAACAGAGGAAGGCTGGGTGATCTTTCAGGAAAAGGTATGATGCTGATGGTCCTTCTTGGTCTCTATTGCGGAATGACCAGTACCGGTGTTGATAATCTTGCTCATATAGGCGGTCTGGTCTGCGGATTTATCCTGGCACTGATTCTGTATCGTAAAAAGAAAAAGCCTGCTTATACAGCCGAGTGGATTCGGCAGTCAGCAGGCGATGACTTATAGAAAATTTAGATCGGGAGGGAGACAGTAAAGGTTGTTCCAGGGCCTTTTTTGGACTCAAAAGAGAGCGTCCCTTTATGGGCTTCAATAATTCTTTTTGAAACGGCAAGTCCCAGTCCTGTTCCACCGGGTTTGTGAGTGATGAAAGGTTCAAAGATCGTTTTCTGAAGATCTTCTGGAATACCGCACCCGTTATCTTTACAGCGGATCACGATCCGGTCATCTATGCGGTCGGCAGTGAGCCGGATCTTTCGGTAAGACTGTTCCATAACCGCATCCTTGGCATTGCGGAGAAGATTTAAAATAACTTCTTCCAGTTTAATCTTGTCACCGGTGAAACTCCCCATATCAGGCATGATGCGGGAGGTAAATTCAATGGGATGTACAGACTGTTCTGATTCAAGTGAAATTGCAAAGGAGACTGCAATATTTTTTAATAACTGTTCGATGGAAAAGACAGAAAGATGAAGTGTATTTCCATTGTTGTAATCAGAAAGTTCATTTAGTAAACTGCACATAAAATCAACATCATCCATGGTCTGCTTCCAGTTGAAAAATTCTTTTACTTCAGGATGTTCCAGTTCCATTATCTGTAGAGAGGAAGAAATTAAAGTAAGTGGATTTCGTATTTCGTGAGAGATCAGGGAGACAGCTTCCTGATGATTTTTCAGAAGCTGGGTAATGATCTGACGGGCATCTTCATTCGTTTCCAGTAAGTGGTTCATCTTGTTGATATCTATATTGGTAAGCATGAGTAAGTCCCTCACTTTCTAAAAATAATCAGAAATAAAGATTTCTGACGGACTATTCTAACATTGGATAATTGAAAATGCAAGAAAAATCGTTCGACCTTTTTCGACCGAAAAAATAAGTCTGTGTGTGAGAAAAAATCACTTCTCTTTTGGTAAAAAATAGTCTATACTACTTGTGAATACCGACGAGAAAGAGGATGAAATAAATGAGAGATGAGAATTGTATTTTTTGTAAAATAGCAGCAGGCGAGATTCCTTCCGCCACACTTTATGAAGATGATGATTTCAGAGTAATACTGGATTTAGGACCGGCATCAAAAGGACATGCCCTGATTCTTCCAAAGAATCACTATCGTAATTTATATGATATTGATGATGAGGTAGCATCAAAGGCAATTCTTCTGGCTAAGAAGATGATTACGAAGCTGACAGATGTACTGAATTGTGATGGATATAATATTGTCCAGAATAATGAAGAAGCAGCAGGTCAGACGGTGTTCCATTTTCATATGCATATGATCCCGAGATATAAGAATGACAATGTGGGACTCGGATGGCATATGGGTGAACTGTCAGAAGCAGATAAAAATGAGATCTTAGAAAAATTGAAATGATACCGGAGAAGATATGTTAACAGGAAATCGTGAATTTAACGAGAGTTATGAGAATTATAAAAATCTCATCCTGAGAACGGCATATACTTATTCAGGCAATCGAGAGGCAGCAGAGGACATTACACAAGAGACTTTTCTGAAATTGTATATAGGATACGACAGCATGAAGAAAGAGAATATCCCTTCATGGCTGTATACCACTGCGAAAAATATGGCATTAAACTATAAGAAAAAGGCAAAGTGGGAAGTATTGGCGATGGATGATGATGAGAGTGCTGTGCCAGAACCAGGTACAAAAAGCACAGAGGATGAATATCTGGAAGATGAACTGAAAAGAAAACGGAACGTACTTCATAAGAAGATCAGTGAGGAAATGTATAAAAAGAATCCACGATGGTATGAAGCAATGGTTCTTGTTTACTATATGGATATGCCTCAGGTGAAAGTGGCAGAACTGATGGGTGTCAATCTGAGAACACTGCACAGTCTGCTACATAGAGCAAAGAACTGGATAAAGAAAAATTATAAAGTCGAATATGAAGAAATGAACCGGGAAGACTGATAAAGATACTTTAAGACTTCCCGGTGGATTGGAACAGAGTAAAATTAAGAAACTTCTTCAATCAGCTTGATGATCGTACCGATGGAATCCTGCTGACCGGAGTTCTTCATGGAATTTATGAAAGTAGTACGGTTTTCATACAGATTTTTTACAGCAGCCAGGAGAGTTTCTTTTGTAAGCTGTTCTTCTTCAAGAACCAGGCTGAATCCCTGACGTTCAAAAGAACGTGCATTGAGAATCTGATCACCGCGGCTTGCATTGGCAGACAGCGGGATGAGAAGGTTTGGTTTATGAAGTGCAAGCAGTTCACAGATTGCATTTGCTCCGGCTCGTGATATAACGATATCAGCGAGTGCGAACAGATTGCGGAGTTCATTTTTGATGTATTCAAACTGACAGTAGCCTTCAACATCCTTTAAGGATTCATCCATCTTGCCTTTACCACAAAGATGAATGATCTGAAAGTCTTTTAAAAGCTCAGGCAGTGCTTCACGTACAGCATTATTTACTGCTACAGCTCCGAGACTTCCACCGATAACGAGGATAACCGGTTTGTCGGATGTGAAGTGGCACATATCCATTGCTGCAATCTTATTTCCAGACAGAAGTTCCTGACGAATCGGAGAACCTGTAAGGACTGCCTTACCTTCTGGAAGAGATTTGAGCGTCTCAGGAAAATTACAGCAGACTTTGGCTGCTGAAGGAATAGCAATTTTATTAGCAAGACCCGGCGTCATATCAGACTCATGAATGATAACCGGTACTTTGCAGCGTTTCCCGGCAAGTACAACGGGAACAGATACAAATCCTCCTTTGGAGAAGATAACATCAGGCTTTAACTGTCTGATCAGTTTATGGGCTTCACGAAAGCCTTTCAGTACACGGAATGGATCAGTAAAATTCTGTACGCTGAAATAGCGTCGTAATTTTCCCGAAGAGATTCCGTGATAAGGGATACCGAAAGGTTCAATAAGTTCCTTTTCGATTCCCGTATAAGAACCAATATATTGGATATCGTACCCGAGTTCCTTAAGACGAGGAAGAAGGGCGATATTTGGAGTGACATGTCCGGCTGTACCACCACCGGTCAGAATGATTCGCTTCATTATGGATAACCTCCCAATTATTGAATTTAGACTATTTTCATATTAATCTTATTTGAAAAAATGTCAAGATAAAAAGAAGGTGTGACGGTGGACGAGAAGAAAGAAGTCTGCACGTCTACAGAGAGACGGAAAAGGTGTAAGGAATGAAGAATCTGAAAAAATTGTCATTGGAAGATGGAATTAACAGAGAAGCGGAAGAAATAGAGAAAAAAGTAAAGGAGAATAAAGAAATTGAGGGAATGACTGTATCTGAGGATATGGAGACTGCCCTGTTCAATAAGATACAAGAATATGAATACGATAAGAGATTAAAGAAAGTAGTCTATCGTAAGAAGAAGCGGACCTATGTGATCGGGGCAATTGCTGCAATTATCATTTTGATTTGTGGCAGTGTTATGACCAGTGTAGGAAGTAAATCCTATGTGAAAGTGTTGTGGGATAAAGTAATTGGTGATGAGAGGGTCTCATATATTGATGTAGAGGATATGGATTCAAAGAAATCAAAAGATTATGATGAGGGACAGATGAATAAAGATCTTACAAAAACTTTTGGAAATTATTTTGTAAGAGTAGGATATACACCGGAAAATATGAAGTTGAGTCGTTATACGATTGATGCGGAACAGAGAAAAGGTACGCTATTTTATCAATATGGGGATGAAATCATCAGGTATTCAATGTACTTAAATGATGATGACTCTTCTTTTGGTCAGAAAGAAGTAGATGAGCAATCAAAAGAGTTTACACTTGATTGCGAGAAGTTCATTGCAAATATAAAGGAATATACCATTACGGGAGCTGATCAGAAACGATATGTAGCAGATTTTGAATATATGGGGATTCATTATCAGTTAAAAGGCTGCCTTCCGAAAGAAGAATTGGAAAAAATTTTAAAAAATTTAATTTTTTTCTAAAAAATGCGTAAGTTTTTCCGAGTTCAGTTGTTTATATATACAGAAGGGAAAGGAAAAGAACATGAAAAAAAGAATTTTATCAGTAATGAGCAGTCTGATAATGGCTGGATGTATCTTAGGAACATCATCCGTTGCAGTCAACGCTCAGGGAAATGAAAAGATAGTTGACGGTTCCGTACTTACCACAGATGATACTTCCACAGGAAGGACAGAAAATGGACTGGAGAGAGGAATCCATCTTATGGATGGTGAATGTTCCATTTCAAAAGCCGGAATCTCAAGAGTGTACTGTTATGGATCAACAACAGCAAACCATGAAGTAGATAAACTTGCAGTTATCACATATGTACAGAGATATCATAAAGATACAGATGACTGGGGGCAGATTGACTGGTTTATGGAAACGAAAGAAAATGACTATTTCGTGTATGCAACAAAATCGGTTACGGTAGACCGTGGATATTATTATAGAGTTTGTGCAAGTCATATCGTAAGAAAAGGTGATGATCCGGTAGAAGAGACATATTCCTTTACGAATGGTATTAAAGTGCCATAACTATAACTATTCTATTTATTTATAAGCAACAAAAGAATATCAGGAAATCCTAAGTGATTTCTTGAGTTCTTAAAGCAGCCGCTTTGCGATGTACATTTAACTCATTAACTATTAACAAAAAAATAAATTTTTAGAGTATGAGAATCGTTCTTTAATCGGAAACACCACAAGATTTCCAGTACAGGACATAGCGACTGCTTTCAGAGCTCAAGGGAGCGAAAGAAGGACTAGGGAAAAGACAGGAAAGGGCGAGGAAAAAATAAATGATACAAGAGAGATACAGTAGGGTGCTCTTTCCTGTCGAAAAAAAGAAAGCATTAATTCGTTACTTATTAACCGCTTCTTTCAATGCTTTAGCAAGCTGATCCGGACAGGACGTGGTCTTGAATCCACACTGGATACCTTCCAGTCTGGAAATTGCTTCATCTACATCCATTCCTTCAACCAGATGGGAAATTCCCTGAAGGTTTCCATTACATCCACCGACAAAAGAAACGTTGTGGATTTTATTATCTTCGATTTCAAAATGAATCTGCTGGGAACAGACTCCCTTTGTCTTATAATCCATCTTTTTTACCTCCAATCATCTGAATGATGTTGGGGTCAAAAGCCCCCAACAATGATGCCAACGGATTGTTTCGTGCTACGCACTCCCACAATCCTACCCGCTATTCGCATATCATGGTGCTTACGCCCCACTTTTATGCTCATATCGGGGCGGGTCTCAAGGTCATTCTACCACCAGTGTGCAAGCACACGTGGTTTCAGACCTTTTGCCCCTGACATCATCTGAATTATAGCAAATAAAAAAATAAAATACAATCGTGTATTATTTTTCGGGTGTATTCTCTTTAAACCGACATTTTCGGGAAAGAAATATGAAGGAAGAATCTGAACCTGAGAATGTATACAGATCAATCATCAAAGCTGATTTTTATGGTACGTGCCGCTGAACTGGCAGGTGCTTTTTTTTGGCATTTTTTCGCATGGAAGTGTAGAAACTTGTAGAACGTTTTTGCAGGACAGGCATGAAAAGTTAGGCTATAATATGCACAAACCCAATCGTACATGACCGTGCATCTGTGAACTCTGTGGGTTATGGAAAGTGGGAAAAATTAGGAGGGTTGGCTATGATAGGAGAAGTAATAGCGAATACGAATGTCATTCGATATCTGATGGCAGCAATGGGCATACTGGGAGTGATTGCAAAACTTGTAAATCAGGTAACGCTGAATCGGTTGATCCGGGCGGCAGGAACAATGTCCAAGAGTACACACCGACTGATAAAGCTTGTGAAAGCAAAATATGAACATGCGTGTATGGTACATGACACGGTAGAAAATACAGATGCCTTTGTGGAAAAATACATATATGAATACAGAGGCTTTCTTTTTAAGATCCATACATGGAGACAGATAGAGATTCTGACGGTATGGTTTTCTGGTATATTGGCGTTGTTAGGAGCGTCGGCCGATTATCTTTATTACGGAGCAGTAGAATCCGTTTATCAATATATAGCTGTCGGAGCAGCGGAAATGATTTTATTGGAAGTCATCAGGCGGATGTCGGATGAGCCGTATAAAATCCATGGGGTAAAAATGTATATGATCGATTATCTGGATAATACCTGTGCAGTCCGGCAGCGAAGACAAAGGGTAACAGAAAAAGAGGAACTGAATGTGATCGCATCGGCAAATTATGGAGCAGCGGAGCAGCCGGAAAAAAAGGAGGAGACTGTAGCTGCAAAGCCGGAGATGAAGCAGCGGGAGAAAAAGGTTCAGAACAAAAAATTGTTCCGAAAGCAGCGTGAGGAACCGGTGGAACTTCCAATCAATATTGAAGGTGAACCACGTCGGGTTGAGCCGCAAATGGAATCAGGTACAGGATATGACAGAGAGTCAGTCAGAGAAAAGGGAACAGAGTCAGGCAGAAAGACGGATTTCATAGCAGGAGTGGAAGTGAATGCGGCGGCAAAAGCAGAAGCAAGACAGGCTGTGAGGGAAGTTCTGAAAGAACGGTTGAATGAGGAAGACAAACCTGCATTAAGGGAGGAGGCGATCCGTCAGATACTGGAAGAATTTCTTGCATAGAGGTGACAATGCAATCCCGTAAAAAGCTGTAGAAAATCATGCAGGCAGTTTCTCGGCGTTTTGTCTGTATGGATACAGGATGGTTTAAAATCAATGCAATCGAGGTTGGTTCTTGTGGCACATTTGCAAATAGGTTATAATAATAGGCAGTTGGGAAATCCGGCTGCCTGATTTATTCTGTTAAAGGGGCATTCAGCACTGCGGGATTTTGCAGTGCTGAATGGAAATGCTGCTGAAGGAAATATGCATGAAGAAAATATCCATGAAAAGAATGCCCATGAAGAATAAAGCGAATCATATGAAAGTGCGAAACCAGCAATGAAGGAGGATGCATGAATGTTAAGAATAGGAATGTTGACAAGCGGTGGAGATTGTCAGGCTCTGAATGCAGCGATGCGTGGAGTTGTAAAGGGACTCTGTTCCAAGAGAGATGATGTTGAGATTTATGGATTTAAGGATGGATATAAAGGACTGATCTATGCGGATTTCAGCATGCTGACTTCCAGGGATTTTTCAGGAATCCTGACAAGAGGAGGTACGATCCTCGGAACTTCCAGACAGCCGTTTAAGCTGATGCGTGTGCCGGATAAGGACGGACTTGATAAGGTAGAGGCGATGAAGCATACATATCACAAGCTGAACCTGAACTGTCTTGTGATACTGGGTGGAAATGGAACGCATAAGACTGCCAATCTGTTGCGTGAAGAGGGATTGAATGTTGTGACACTTCCGAAGACGATCGACAACGATCTCTGGGGAACGGATATGACATTTGGATTTCAGAGTGCAGTGGATATTGCAACCGATACGATCGACCGGATCCATACAACAGCCACTTCCCACAGCCGTGTATTCATCATTGAAGTAATGGGGCATAAGGTAGGACATGTGACATTGCATGCAGGAATTGCAGGTGGGGCAGATATCATTCTTCTTCCGGAGATCCCTTATGATATTAAGGCAATCACGAAAGTAATCGACGGACGTACAAAAGCAGGCAAGCCATTTACGATTCTTGCAGTTGCAGAAGGTGCAATTTCAAAGGAAGATGCAAAGCTGAAAAAGAAAGAGTATAAGGAGAAGCTTGCGAAAAGAAAATATCCTTCGATTGCTTATGAACTGGCAGAGCAGATCCAGAAAGAGACGGATAAAGAGGTGCGTATCACCGTTCCGGGACATACTCAGAGAGGCGGATCTCCGTGTGCATATGACCGTGTGTTTGCAACAAGAGTCGGAGCAAAAGCAGCAGAGCTGATCCTGAATGAAGAGTATGGTTATATGGTTGCCATGCGGAATGGCGAGACGGTGAAGATTCCACTGGAAGAGGTGGCAGGAAAGCTGAAATATGTTGATCCGCAGTGTGGACTGATCCAGGAAGCAAGAATGATCGGAATCAGTTTTGGCGATAAATAAATATCCAAAGATGTCGGGGTCAAAAGTCCCCGACTATGATACCTACGGATTGTTACGCACTACGTGCTCCCACAATCCTACC